>Ga0256841_1000701_pt1 | contig 32678 bp, 32 predicted proteins | sample 356308metaG_FD_185971 | JGI IMG/M metagenome (GOLD analysis project Ga0256841, IMG submission 185971) | Hydrothermal vent microbial communities from Mid Atlantic Ridge, Atlantic Ocean - 356-308 | ecosystem: Environmental > Aquatic > Marine > Hydrothermal vents | place: Atlantic Ocean: Mid... | reverse complement strand
CCAGGCCATCTTCGAGGACCTGGAGCGTCGTCGCCTCCAGGCGCTGTACGACGGCGACCGGGACGCGTTCGCCGAACTGTTCGCCAACGACGCGTACCTGGAGGTCTCGCTGCAGGCCTTCGAGGAGTTCGCTGTTGAGGACCTGCCGATCGTGTCCACCGAGGTGGTCCGGATCTTGAATGACACGGAAAGCTGTGTTGCCTTCGAATCGACCACCACCGTCAATGGCCGCACCAGCGATCTGGGCGTGGTCGTGCTCGAACCTCTTGGGAGGGGGGAATGGGGATACTCGTTCGCCGGAACAGGTTGGATATGCGACGGACCGCATCCGTTTGGTTCGTAGCAGGAGTGTCCATGCTCTTGATCCTGATCGGTTCTTCCGCGCGCGCCGACCAGGGATGTAGAACGGACCCGGTCTCGGGAGCGTACGAGTGTCATGTGTCGGGTGGTGGGTCGGGTGGTCGGGGGGATCCACCGCCGCGGCATCCGATCCGGTACCTGTACACGGCGACGGTCGGTGGGGTGGACTGCCACTACTGGTCGCGGCGGCCCGGAGGGATCGACACGTGGGATCCGCTCAACGATCCGGTGACGATCGCGGTCACCACCGGATCCCCCCGATGTGTGTGGCCCGACCCCGAAACCCGAGCATGGGAGGTGTTCCGCAGCTTCCCGCTGACGGCACCCGCACCGGCGTTGGAACCCCCCGAGGCGGGGATCGTCGCGTTGGCCACCTACGTGTCGGTGGAGACGGTCCCAGCGCCGATCGTCGCCGCCGAGGCGCTCCCCGACGGGCGCCTCCTGCAGGTTCAGGCGCAGGTGGCAGCGATCGAGGTCGACTGGGGGGACGGGACGGTCGGGTCGTATCGACCCGGCGACGCCCGAGGGTATCCGGCCGGGACGGTCACCCACACCTACCGGTGGCGGACCTGCCCGGCCACCGAACGGGACACCACCGTGGCGGGGCCGTGCCATCCGACGTTGGCGGCGTATCGGGTGGCGGTGTCGTTCGTGTGGGAAGGCCGCTGGCGGACCGACCCGGCCGGGCCGTTCCAGCCGTTGGACACCATCGTGCGCACCGTCGCCGTCGACTACCGCATCGACGAAGTCCAAGGCGTCCTCATCGACCCCTGAACCCCCATCGCGACACCTCCCACCGCCGCTGGTCAGGCGCGCAGGGCGGCGAGTACGCGGTCGGGGGTGAGGGGGATCTCGTCGAACCAGATGCCGGTGGCGTCGTGGATGGCGGCGACGACGGCCGGCGCGTAAGGGATGAACGGCATCTCGGCCATGCCGCGGGCACCCCACGGGCCGCGCGGGTCGGGATGCTCGACGATGACCGTCTCGATGCGGTCGGGGATGTCGAGGGCGCCGGGGACGAGGTACCCCGACAGCCGCGGGTTGACGATCCGGCCGTCGACCACGACGAGGCGTTCGGTGAGGGCGTAGCCGTGGGCCTGAACGACGGCGCCGTGGACCTGCCCTTCGACGAGCTTGGGGTTGACGGCCTTCCCCACGTCGACGGCGCAGACGACGCGGTGGACCCGGATGTGGCCGGTGTCGAGATCGACGGCGGCATCGACCGCTTCGGCGACGTAGCCGTAGGCGAAGTTGATCGCACCCCGTCCGGTGTCGGGATCGTACGGGTCGGTGGGTGGAGGAACGTACCGGAACTCTCCCACCGCCGGACGGTCGCCGTCGCGCCATCGCTTGTCGGCTTCCTCTGCGGCCCCCAGGATGGCGTTGCCGGCCATGAAGGTGAGCCGGGACGCCGAGGCGGAACCGGAATCGCCGGTGGTGGCGGTGTCGGAGTAGACGGTGTCGACCTTGTCGAGGTCGACACCGACCGCGTCGGCGGCCATCTGCCTGAACACGGTGTGGGCGCCCTGGCCGACGTCGGCGCCTGCGTGGTGGAGGACGACCCGCTCGATCTCCTCGTCGCCGTGGAGCTCGATGGTGGCTTCGCACCGTTCGGGGAACCCGAAGGAGAAGCCCACGTTCTTGAAGGCGCAGGCGAAGCCCCGACCGCGGCGGATGCGAGCGCCGACGCTGGGGAGGGATGCGATGGGCGAGAAGGCCGCAGCCTCGTCGGTCCCGTCTGCGGCGGCCTGTGCGCAGGCCTCGATGACCTCCGGCATGGACACTCCGGGAGGGAAGGGCACCTGGGTCGGGCCGATGCTGCCTTCCCGGATGACGTTACGCATCCGCAGCTCGACGGGATCCATGCCGAGCACCTCGGCGAGCTTGTTCATCTGGTTCTCTGCGACGAACGCCCCCTGCGGCGAACCGAACCCGCGGAACGCGCCACCGGGGACGGCGTTCGTGTACACCCCGTACGAGTCGATCCTGGCGTTGGGGATCTCGTAGGGCCCCGACACGGTCAGATGGAGGTTCCCGAGGACCTTGTTGGTGGTGTAGTTGTAGGCGCCGGCGTCGAGGTACGCGTCGGCTTCGACGGCGACGATCGTGCCGTCGCTGGTGGCACCCAGCTTCGCATGCACGAGGCCCCGGTGGCGCTTGTGGTGGCCGACGATGGACTCCTCTCGTGACCACACGCATCGGATGGGGCGGTCGATGCCGCGGGCGGCGAGCTTGCGGGTGGCGAGCGCCATGACGATCTGCAACGACATGTCCTCCCGACCGCCGAACGCCCCACCGATGGCGGTGTAGATGACCCGCACCTGCTCGGGTGGCAGGTCGAGGGCGTGAGCGATCTGCGCCTGGTCCTCGTGGGCCCACTGTCCGGCGATCTCGACCGTGACGCGCCCGTCGGTGTCGAGGTAGGAGACGGCCGCTTCGGGTTGGAGGAACGCGTGTTCCTGGTGCGGCAGGCGGTAGGTGCCTTCGACGACGACGTCGGCCTGGGCCCAGCCGGCGGCGATGTCGCCCTTGCGGATCCGGTCGTGGACGTAGACGTTGGTGGCGGTCTCGTCGTGGACCAGCACCTCGTCGCGGAGGGCCGCCTCGAGGTCGGCCACGATCGGGAGGTCCTCCCAGTCGACGCGCAAGGCCGCGGCACCTTCGGCCGCAGCTCGCGGCGTCTCGGCGATCACCACGGCGATCTGATCGCCTTCCCAGCGGCTGACGTCCGACGGCACCGCGCTCCTGCCCGTCGCTCCCACACCGACCAGGACCGGCTGGTCGAACATCGTCAAGCCGTACTCGTTGACCGGCACGTCGGCGGCGGTGACGACGTCGACGACGCCGGGTACGGCCAGGGCGGGAGCGACGTCCATGGCCACCATGCGAGCGTGGGGGCGGCCACTGAAGACGACCTTGGCGTGGAGCAGCTCCGGGCCGGCGACGTCGGCGGGATAGCGGGCAGCGCCGGTGACCTTGGCCACGGCGTCGACGCGAGGCACGGACCGGCCGACGCCGTTCACGGTCGTCCCTCGTCGATGGCGTGGAGCACACCGTCGAAGATGGAGGTGTAGCCGGTGCATCGGCAGACGTTGCCCGACATGGCGTGGCGGATCGTGTCGAGGTCGGGGATCGGGATCTCCTCGAGCAGTTTGGCGGCGGCCATGACGAAACCGGGGGTACAGAACCCGCATTGGGTGGCGTCGGCGCGGACGAAGCCTGCTTGCACCCGATGCGGCGCATCTGTGGCGATCCCTTCAACGGTGACGATGTCGGCGCCGTCGGCGCGGGGCGCCGGCACGAGGCACGAGAGAACCGCCTTGCCGTCGAGGAAGACGGTGCAGGCGCCGCATTCGCCTTCGGCACAGCCCTCCTTCGTGCCGGTGAGCGACGTCCCGAGGGCGGGGCCGGCGACGTCCCGCAGCCAGACCAGAAGGGTGTCGTCGACCGCGGCCGGGACCGCGACCTCCTCGCCGTTGATAGTGGCGGCGATGGTGTCCCCGTCGGTGACGACAGGGGCCGTCGGCGGGCCTTCGACGGCCGGCGTGCGGAGCAACGGCGGCCGGGATGGCCACATCGTCGCCTCGATGCCGGCGCCGAGGGCGGCGAGGGCGCGTCGCATCATGACCGCGACCGCGGCCCGTCGGTAGTCGGCGGTCGCTCGCAGGTCGTCGATGGGTTGGATCTCGGCGGCGGCCGCGTCCGCGGCGACGGCGATGGTCGTGCCGTCGAGGGTGGCGCCATCGAGAGCGGCCTCGGCCGCCGGCGAACGCACGACGGTCGGTGCGACACTGCCGAGGGCGACCCGCGGTTCGGTGACCGTCGTCGCGTCGAAGGTTGCGACGACGGCGAGGTGGACCACCGAGATCGCCTGGGAGCTGCGGAGGCCCAGCTTGAGGAAGATGCCGCGTCGGGACGCGTCGAGGGCGGGGAAGGAGATGTCGGTGACGATCTCGCCCTGCCGGAGGGCGGTCCGACGGACGCCGAGGAGGAAGTCGGTGATGGGCATCGTCCGGCTCCCGGCGTTCGACGTGAGCGTGAGCGACGCGTCGAGGGCGACGAGGGCCGACACGGTGTCGTTGGCCGGGCTGGCGGTGACGACGTTGCCGGCGACGGTGGCACGGTTCCGAAGCTGCGGCCCGCCGACCTCGAGCGATGCCTGGGCGAGGGGGAGACCGTGGCGGCGCAGGATCTCGGACGCGACGACGTCGGCGTGGGTCACGAGCGGGCCGAGATGGACGGTGCCACCCTCCAGATCGATGTCGCCAAGCCCGTCGATGCGGGTGAGGTCGACGAGGGTGTCGATGCCGGTGCGGACGCCACGTCGGATCTCGAGGAGCAGGTCGGTCGCACCGGCGACGACCCGGGCGCGGTCGCCGTGTTCGGCGAGGGCGTCGAGCGCTTCGTCGACGGTGGTGGACGCCAGGTAGCGCACGACCGGGTCGTGGAGTCGCTGGACCTCATGCATCGGGCAGGCTCTTTCCGTTGTAGATGATGCCGCCTGCCGCTGCGTAGTCCTGCAGGACGGCGGCGGCATCGCGACGCATGACGTCGCGGACGACGTCGATGCCCCGAGCGGCCAGGGAGTCGATCCAGTCGGCGGGTTTGTCGCCTTCGTCGAACCCGACGGCGCGGGCGTCCTCGTCGCGGGCGCCGCAGACGACGGCAGCGACGCCGGACCACGGGACGGCGCCGAGGCACATCGCGCACGGTTCGACGCTGGTGACCAGTTCCGTGGGCGTTCCGGCGCCGAGATCGAAGGTCCCTTTGACCTGACCGGCGAGGCTGATGGCGACGATCTCGGCGTGGGCGGTGGCGCTGCGGGCCGGAACGACCCGGTTGACGCCAGGGGCCACGAGGCGTCCCGTGCCGCGTTCGAAGATGGCGGCGCCGAACGGCCCGCCGGTGTCTTCGGCGACGTTGCGCCGGGCGAGGGACACCACGAAGCGCATGCGGTCGTCCACGTCGGGGAGCACCACGTCCTCGCCGGCGATGTCGTCGATCCAGTCGGGCAGGCGCAGCCGGTATTCGGGCAGGGTCATGTGCGCTCCTCTCGGTTGTAGGGGAGCCCGAGGGCGGCGGGGGCACCGACCTTCTTGCGGATCGATTCGAAGCGGGTGATGACCACCAGCACGACGATGGTCAGGATGTACGGCATCATGTTGAGCAGGCTTGCGGGGATCGTCGTCCCTTCGGCCTGAAGACGGAACTGGATGGCGTTGACACCGCCGAAGAGCAACGCTCCGGCGACGGCTTTGCGGGGATCCCAGGTGGCGAAGATGACGAGCGCGACGGCGATCCATCCCCTTCCTCCGGTGAGGTTCTCGGTCCATCCGGGGGTGTAGGCGAGCGACAGATGGGCGCCGGCGACCCCGGCCATGACGCCGCCGACGAAGGTGTAGAGGTACCGGACCTGGAAGACGTCGATCCCCATGGCGTCGGCGGTCTGCGGGTTCTCGCCGACGGCTCGCAGGTACAGCCCTGGGCGGGTGCGGGCGAGCAGGAACCAGGCGAGCGGAACGACGAGGAACAGCAGGTAGACCAACGCGTCCTGGTCGAAGAACGCGGGACCGATCACGGGGATGTCGGACAGACCGGGGATCGTGATCGCGCGGAATCGGGGTCCCACCATGCCGACGAGCGGGGCGCCGCCCGGGCCGAGCCGCTGACCGAGGAAACTGGCGAGGCCGCCGCCGGCGAGCGTGAGGGCGAGGCCGGAGACGACCTGGTCGGCGCGCAGGGTGATGGTCAGGAAGGCGTGGACGAGGGCAAGCATGCCGCCGACGAGGCCGCCGACGACGACGCCGACCACCGCGTTGCCGGAGGCGACGGCGGCGGCGAAGGCGGTGACGGCTCCCATGATCATCATGCCTTCGACGCCGAGGTTGAGGATGCCGGACCGTTCGGTGAGGATCTCACCGACCGAGGCGTACACGAGCGACGCGCCGGCGAACACGGCGATGGCCAGGATCGAGGTCAGCAGGTCCATCGGCTCACCCCTCGACAGCCACGGCCGCGGGCCGGCGAGCGACCTTGACCCGGTAGCGGGTGAACACGTCGCCGCCGAGGATGAACAGGAGGATCATCCCCTGGAAGAAGGCGCCGATGGACGCCGGGAGACCCATCGAGATCTGGAGCTGGTCTCCGCCGACGAACAGCGCCGACAGCAAGAACGCGACGACGACGATCCATCCAGGCCGGAGTTTGGCGACCCAGGCGACGATGATCCCGGTGAAGCCGTTGCCGATGGCGAGGCCTTGTTGGAGTCGGTGCGAGATGCCGGCGGTCTCGGTGAACCCTGCCAGTCCGGCGAGCCCGCCCGACAGCACCATGACAACGATGATGATGCCGGCCCGGTTCACTCCGGCGTATCGGGCAGCTTCGGGGTTCTCACCCATGAGCGCGATCTCGTACCCGAGCTTGGTGTGGTCGAAGATGAGCCAGACGACCACGGCCGCTGCCAGGGCCAGGACGAGCCCGAGGGTGACCCGCCCGGTGAGTCGAGGAAGCCACGTGAACTCGGGGAACAGGGCCGAGCCGGGGAACCCTTGGCCTTCGGGGTCCTTCCACGGTCCGGTGAACAGATACTGGTAGGTGAGGATCGCCACGAAGTTGAGCATGATCGTGGTGATGATCTCGTCGACGTCGAGGTAGGCCTTCAGGAACGCGGGGATGAGTGCCCAGATGGCGCCCCCGGCGACCGCGACGACGGCCATCAGCGGCAGGTACACCCACAGGGTCTGCGGGATACCGGGGATCACCCCGGGGAGGAACAGGGCGACCCAGGCGGCGAAGACGCCACCGAAGACGAGCTGGCCTTCGGCGCCGATGTTCCAGAAGCGCATCCGGAAGGCGACGGCGACGGCGAGGCCCGTGAGGATCAACGGGACGGTGCGCACGACGGTTTCGGACACGGCGTAGAACTCTCCGTCGAGCCACGCGGTGAGGGACCCGAAGGCGCCGGTGAGGATCTGGCCGTAGGCCTCCAGCGGGTCGGCGCCGGCGACCGCCAGGACGATCGCACCGAACGCGAGCGCGACGAGGATGGAGACGACGGGCACGAGCCACACGACGATCCGAGGGGCGTCGAGGCGCTTCTCGAGCGTGACCCGGTACGGCAGGTTCATCGCCGCATCTCCCCGGCCATCATCAGACCGAGCTCTTCGATCGTGGTCTCGGCGGGGGCGACGACGCCCATGACCTCGCCGCCGTGGAGGACCGCGATCCGGTCGCTCATCATCATCAGCTCGTCGAGTTCCTCGGAGATGAGGAGCACCGCGGTTCCGCCGGAGCGTTGCTCGATCAGGTGGCGGCGAACGTCTTCGATCGCTCCGACGTCGAGGCCTCGAGTCGGGTAGGCGGCGATGAGGACGGGGCGCCTGCCTCGCTCTCTGGCCCACGTCCCTGCGGTGATCTCCCTCGCCAGGATCGCCTTCTGTTGGTTCCCGCCCGACAGGTTGCGGGCCGGCGTGTCGGGGCCGGGTGTGTCGACGTTGAATCGTTCGATCAGGTCGCCGGCGAAGGCCCGCATCCGGTCCCGTCGGAGCATGGGCCCCGCAGCGATCGGTGGCCTCCGGTAGGCCTTCATGGCCATGTTGTCGGCGAGCGGGAGGTTCCCGGCCAGGCCGCGGCCGAGACGGTCGGAGGGAACGTGGCTGACGCCGGCGTCGATGAACCGCACCGGCGGCCGGTTGGTGAGGTCTTCGCCGTCGACGGTGACGGTCCCCTGCTCGACGCGGCGAAGCCCGGTAGCGACCTCGGTGAGCTCCCGCTGACCGTTGCCGGCGACCCCGGCGATGCCGAGGATCTCCCCGGCGCGCACCTCGAGGGTGAGGTCCTTCAACGCCACGATGCCGCGGTCGTTGCGGGCGACGACACCGTCGATCCGCAACACGACGGGTCCGATGGCCCCGTCGTCCTTGTCGATGGTGGTGGCGACCTCGCGCCCGACCATCAGCTCGGCGAGCCGGTGCTTGTCGGTGGCGCCGACGTCCACGGTGGCGACGTTGCGTCCCTTCCGGAGGACGGTGACCCGGTCGGCGACGGTCATCACCTCGTCGAGTTTGTGGGAGATGAAGATGATGGCTTTGCCTTCGCCGGCGAGCGCCCGGAGGGTGGCGGCCACCTCGGCGGCTTCCTGTGGGGTGAGCACGGCGGTGGGCTCATCGAGGATGAGGATCTCGGCGCCCCGGTAGAGGGCCTTGAGGATCTCGACGCGTTGCTGCTCGCCGACGGAGATCTGCCAGATGAAGGCGGAGACGGGGACCGGCATGCGGAACCGTTCCGACAGTGCGGCGACGTCGGCCTCGACCGAACCCATGTCGAGGACGAACGGTACGCCGTCCATGCCGAGGATGATGTTCTCGGCGACGGTTTGGGTGGGGACGAGCTTGAAGTGCTGATGGACCATCCCGATGCCGAGACCGATGGCGTCGCGGGGGGAGACGATCGTGACGGGCCGGAGGCTTCCGGTCTCATCGCCGATGAGGATCTGGCCGCGGTCGGGCTGATAGAGGCCGGTCAGGACGCTCATCAGCGTCGACTTGCCGGCGCCGTTCTCACCGAGGAGGGCATGGATCTCGCCACGTCGGACCTCGAGGTCGACATCGTCGTTGGCGAGCACGCCGGGGAAGGTCTTGGTGATCCCCCGAAGGGCGACGGCGATGGGGGCTGTGTCGGTCACGGGAGCGGACGGGCGCGTCGGGCGGTCGTGTCCTTCCACGACCACCCGACGCTTCGGGTCATTCGCCCAAGCCGGTCGGTGCCTCGGCGGGCGCCTCTCCCTCGACTCCCGCGACGAACCAGTCCATCGAGAGCATCTCACCGTCGGTCAGGCATTTGCCGTCGTCGACGACCATGTTGCCGTTGGCGCCTTCGATCGGCCCGCAGAACACGTCGGTCTGGTTGGCGATGATCGCTTGACGGGCCTTCTCCACCACGGCCGCGGTCTCTTCGGACACCATCGGCGACATGGGTGCGAGATCGACGATGCCGTCGTCCATCCCGCCCCAGTACTGGAAGCCGCCCGTGTAGGTGCCGTCGAGGATCTGCTGGACGATGTCGACGTACTCGACCCCCCAGTTCCACACCGGGCTGGTGAGGACGGTGTCGCCGACGAAGGCCCGCATGTCCGAGTCGTAGCCGATCGAGACGGCTCCGGCGTCGGCGGCGGCCTTCTGGGGCTCGGTGGTGTCCTGGTGTTGGGCGATGACGTCGGCGCCGGAGGCGAGGAGCGCTTCGGCGGCTTCCTTCTCTTCGGGCGGGCCGAACCAGGTGTTGGTCCACACGACCTTGACGACGGCGTCGGGCGCCGACTGCTGGACGCCCAGGGCGAACGCGTTGATCCCTCGGATCACCTCGGGGATCGGGAAGGCGGCGACGTAGCCGATGGTGTTGGTCTCGGTGGCGGCGCCGGCAACGATGCCCGACAGGTACCGAGGCTGGTACATCCGACCGAACACGGTCGAGACGTTGTCGGCGGTCTTGAAGCCCGAGATGTGGACGAACTCGACGTCGGGGAACTCGGAGGCCACGGCGATGGTCGGATCCATGAACCCGAACGACGTGGTGACGATGAGGTCGTTGCCCTTCTGGGCGAGGTCGCGGATGACCCGTTCGGCGTCGGGCCCTTCGGGAACGTTCTCGACGAAGGTGGTCTCCACCTGGTCGCCGAACTGGTCTTCGATCGCTTTGCGGCCTTGGTCGTGGGCCCAGGTCCAGCCGAGGTCACCGATGGGAGCGACGTAGACGAACGCCACCTGGAGCGGTTCGGTCATCTCGTCGCCCGTGTCCCCTCCGGTGTCTCCGCCTGCGGCGGTGGTGGTCGTGCTGCCCGAGGAGCAGGCGGCGGCCACGATCGCCAAGGCTGCGAGGAGCAGCATCCAGCGCTTCAGTCGTCTCATCGGTCGATCTCCAATCGGTCTCCAGCGTGGCGACGATGGTGGTCGTCGTGGGCGCTTCGGTCAAGTGGCGGTCGGGTCAGGGCCGGGCGATGCCGGTGTACACCTCGGGTCGTCGGTCGCGGTAGAAGGCCCAGTGCCGTCGGGCTCGCTCGATCTCACCCATGTCGAGGTCCCGGACGATGACTTCGTCGGTGGTGTCCGATGCGGTTCCGCCGACGATCTGACCGCGGGGATCGACGAAGTACGACGTGCCGTAGTAGTCGGTGCCGTCGAGGCCTTCGGCGCCGACGCGGTTGATGGCGCCGACGAAGTACTGGTTGGCGACCGCCGCGGCGGGTTGTTCCAGCTCCCACAGGTACTTGGAGTGGCCGCGGGTGGTGGCCGACGGGTTGAACACGATGCGGGCGCCGTTGAGCCCGAGCTCGCGCCAGCCTTCGGGGAAGTGTCGGTCGTAGCAGATGTACACGGCGATCTTCCCGACGGCGGTGTCGAAGACGGGGAAGCCGGTGTTGCCTGGTCGGAAGTAGAACTTCTCCCAGAATCCTTCGACCTGGGGGATGTGGGTCTTGCGGTAGATGCCGAGGAAGGAGCCGTCGGCGTCGATGACGACGGCGGTGTTGTAGAAGGTCCCTTCGTCGACCCGCTCGTACATGGGGACGACGAGGACCATCGACGTGTCCTTGGCGAGGTCCTGCATGCGTCGGACCGTGTCCCCGTCGGGGATCGGCTCGGCCCAGTCGTAGAAGGATGGATCTTGGATCGTGCAGAAGTAGGGGCTGTTGAAGATCTCCTGGAAACACAGCACCTGCGCGCCCTCTTCGGCGGCTTGGCGGGCGTAGCCGATCTGCTTGTCCATCATCGACGTGCGGTCTCCCGTCCATTCGGCTTGGACGAGCGCGGCTCGAACGACGTCGGTCATCGCTGCGGTACCTCCTCTGAGCGGCAGCCCCATCCTACGGCGAGGCGCCGACGGTCCAGTGACCCGAGACGTCGCCGTCGGTCCCGACGATGTCACGGCTCCCGCCGAGCGAGGCTACGAACCGGTGACGCTCAACGTGTACGGGGACACGTTCTTGACCGTGCCGGGACCGATCTTGATGAAGTAGGTCCCGGGTTCTGGTTGGTCGATCACGATGGTCTCGTCGGCAGTGCCGGACGCCGCGGACATCCAGTCGAACCCGGATCGCACCGCCTCGATGTCTCCGAATCCGGCGACCAGGCTCAGGTCGTCGCTCAGGCCGCTCAGGGAGATGGTGAGCGTCTCCACTCCGGCGGGAACCTCCACCACGTGGCAGATGGTGTACGCCTCCGGGCCGTTCTCGCCCTGCACGGTCTCGCCGAAGGCCATCGGCATCGGCGGCGGATCCTCGCACACGAGGCCGCCGGAGGTCACCGGCTGGGTCGTCGCCGCGCCCGCGTCCTTCGCCGTGGTCTCCGGCGACCCGGTGTCCGAACCGCCACCGCCGCACGATGCCAGCACGATTGCCAGCACCGCCACCATCGAGACCCATCCCCTCGCCATCGACCCTCCCTTCGAGATCCCACCGGATCCTACGCGACGACGGGTCGGCCGGGCACAGTCGCGTAGGATGGGCCGGTCGGAGGGAGCACCCGTGGCCCGCAACCTGACCGTCGCCGCCGCCCAGATGGGTCCCGTCGCGCAGGATGAACCGAAGGCGGCCGTCGTGGACCGCCTGGTGGCGTTGCTTCGGGAGGCGGCCGGACGGGGTGCCGAGCTCGTCGTGTTCCCCGAGTTGGCGCTGACCACGTTCTTCCCCCGCTGGTTCCTCGACGACGACGAGATGCTCCGCTACTTCGAGACGGAGATGCCCGGTCCCGAGACCAAACGGCTCTTCGACGAGGCGAAGCGGCTCGGCGTCGGGTTCTCGCTCGGCTTCGCCGAGCTGCACACCGACACCGACGGCGTCACGCATCGCTACAACACCCAGGTCCTCGTCGAGCGGGACGGCACCGAGGTGGCGCGGTTCCGCAAGGTCCACATCCCCGGGCACGAGCACGACGAACGGTGGCGTCCGTTCCAGCACGCCGAACGGCACTACTTCGAGCCGGGTCCGGACGGGTTCGGGGTGTGGCGGGCGTTCGGCGGGCTCGTCGGTATGGCGATCTGCAACGACCGGCGGTGGCCCGAGACGTACCGAGTGATGGGCCTCCAGGGCGTCGAGCTGATCCTCATCGGCTACAACACCCCGCTCTTCTACGCCCCCGATCCGCAGCAGGATGCTCTCGCCGGTTTCCACAACGACCTGGTGATGGCCTCGGGCGCCTACCAGAACGGCACGTTCGTCGTCGGGGTCGCCAAGGGCGGGATCGAAGAAGGCGTCGAGTCACTCGCCCAGTCGGCCATCTACGCGCCGTCCGGCCAGGTCGTCGCCCGATGCGTGACCACCGGCGACGAGGTGGCGGTGGCCGCCGTCGACCTCGATTTCACCCGCTTCTACAAGGAGACGCTCTTCGACTTCGACCGCTACCGGATGCCGGAGCACTACGGGCTGATCACCGAGCGCCGCGGCGCGGTCCCTCCGGTCGACTGATCATTCGGCGTCGAGGGGTTCGCCGGGTGTTCCGTCGTAGTCGGAGCGGTAGACGATCTCGTGGCTCCTGAGGAAGTTCGACGCCAAGGCGGTCACGAGCGCGGCCACCGGCAGCGCCATGAACGCCCCCATCGGACCGGCGACGGCGCCGCCGAACAGGGCCGAGCCGAAGGCGACCGCACCGTTCAGGCTCATGGTGTTGGCGCTGATTCGCGGGCTCAGCCAGTAGTTCTCGATCTGCTGGTACACGAGGACGTAGCCGAGGACGACCAGGCCGGGAACGAGACCCTGCAGGGCGAGGGTCAACAGCACCGGGATCGCCCCGCCGATGTAGGTGCCGATGGCGGGGATGAACACGGACACGAACCCGCCGAAGATGGCCAGGGCGATGGCCAGGGCGGTGGGCACCCCGACGGCGACCATCGTGAACAGGAACCCGGTGCCGTTGATGAGCATCAGGATGAGCCGTGAGTAGAAGTACCCGCCGGTCTGGATGATGGCCTGATCCCAGGCCCAGCCGATCTGGTACTGCCGTTCCGGGGGCAGGTGCGACAGGACGACGGCGCGCAGCCGCGGGAAGTCGGCGGTCAGGTAGAAGGTGAACATGGCGATGGTCATGAGGTTGAACACCATGCCGAGGCCGGACGTGGCGATGCCGACGATGCTCCCGAACGCCCCCGCCGCCCAGTCCTTGAGGGCTTGGGCGGCTTCGTCGGAGAGCTCGCCGCCGTCGACGAGGGCGGGGAGCTCGATCCCGAACCGGTCGCGGAGGAGGTCGCCGACCGACGTCAACCAGCCGGCACCCTTCTGACCGACGACCTTGGCGAGTTCGACGACGGCGGGCACCATGATGGCGACCATGAGGACGAGGAAGACGAGACCGCCGAGGTAGATGACGCCGGTGGCGGCGCCGCGTTTCCAGCCGTAGCGGCTCGTCAGCAGCTGGACGCCCGGCTGGAGGGCGAGGCTGAAGAAGAACGAGATGACGAGCATCCCGACGAGACCGCTCGCCGCCGAGACGAGCCACAGCGCGGCCATGGTCCCGAGGACGAACCCGATCACCTTGACGATCGTCTGGGTTCCGATCTCGACCCTGACGACCGGCGGCTCGTGGTGTCCCGCCTCGCCCGGCTCCTGCGACATGGCCTCTCCCTTGCTCGGCCTCCTACGCTAGCGACGACCTTCCCGACCCTTGGAGCGCCATGAGCCACGTGACCGAGCTGGCCTGCACGGTGTGCGGGCGTTCGTACCGTCCCGATCCCGACCGCTACGTGTGCGACGCATGCGGCCCCGTCGGAACCCTCGACGTCGGGTACGACCTCGAGGCGGTCGCCGCGGAGGTGTCCCCCGCCACGCTGGCGGCGGACCCGGACCGGACGATCTGGCGCTATGGCGCGCTGCTTCCGGCGTCGGGGGCGTCGGTGGGGTTGGCCGTGGGCGGCACCCCGCTGTACCACGTACCCGGACTCGCTCCCGACGTCGGGGATCTGTGGATCAAGGACGAGGCGCTGGAACCGACCGCGTCGCTGAAGGACCGCGCCTCGGCGGTGGTGGCGGCCAAGGCGGTCGAATTCGACCGTCCGGTCGTGACGACCGCGTCGACCGGCAACGCCGCCGCCGCGCTGGCCGGGGTGGCGGCGGCGACGCCCGGCATCGAGGCCGTCATCTTCGTCCCTGCGTCGGCGCCCGAGGCGAAGGTCGCCCAGCTCCTCGTCTACGGCGCCACCGTCGTCCTCGTCGACGGCACCTACGACGAGGCGTACGACCTGTGCACCGAGGTGGCGTCCCGACGGGGCTGGTACGACCGCAACACCGGTTTCAACCCGTACACGACCGAAGGGAAGAAGACGGTCGCGCTGGAGATCGCCGAGCAGATGGGATGGCAGGCGCCCGATGTGGTGGTCGTGTCGGTCGGCGACGGCTCCATCATCGGTGGCGTCCACAAGGGCTTCGCCGAGGCTCGTTCGTTGGGGTGGATCGACCGGATCCCGAGGCTCCTCGGCGTCCAGTCGACCGGCTCGAACTACCTCGCCGAGGCCTTCGAACGGAACGAGGACGTCGTCACCAAGGCACCGATCGTGGCGGAGACGATCGCCGATTCGATCGCGGCGAGCCTGCCGCGGGACCGGGTGAAGGCCATGCGAGCCGTGCGAACCACCCGGGGTGCTTTCCTGGCCGTGGACGACACCGCGATCCTCGACGCCATCGGGCGGGTCGCAGCCGCCACCGGCGTCTTCCCCGAACCGGCGGCGGCCGCCGCGTTCGCCGGCCTCGACGCCGCCGTCGAGCGAGGCATCGTAGGACGTGACGAGCGGGTCGTGGTCATCTCCACCGGATCGGGTCTGAAGGACGTCCGGGCCGCCATGGAGGCCACGCGACGAGCGGGTATCGTGCCCCTCCGCGTTCGGCCCGATCCGGACGAGTTCGAAGCCGCCTACGGCGAGGGAAGCGAGACGACCCGATGATCGACCTGACCATCCACCCCGACGTCCGGGCACGGGCTGCCCGCCGAGCCGCCGAGCGCGGCATCCGCATCCCGACCTTCGCCGAGATGCGCGACCCTTCGCTGATCCCGGCCGACGTCAAGGAGCGTCTCGGCGGGGTGGGCCTGTGGGATCTCGAGCCGATCAACCTGCACCGGATCACCTGGAAGAACGAGCCGGTCGAACGCGGCGGCGGGTTCGGCAGGGTGAACCGGATCGAGGTACCGTCGGCCCTCAGCGGCATCCCGACGCGGATCTTCGTGCTCGTCGGGAAGTGGTTCCCCACGGGCGCCCACAAGGTGGGCGCCGCCTTCGGGTGCCTGGCGCCGCGTCTGGTGACCGGCCAGTTCGACCCGACGTCGCAGAAGGCCGTGTGGCCGTCGACGGGCAACTACTGCCGCGGCGGTGCGTACGACTCGGCCCTGCTGGGCTGCGAGTCGGTGGCGATCCTCCCCGAGGGCATGAGCCGGGAACGCTTCGAGTGGCTCGAGTCGGTCGCCGGCGAGATCATCAAGACGCCGGGCACCGAAGCGAACGTGAAGGAGATCTTCGACGAGTGCGCCCGCCTCCGCGCCTCGGGCGAGGACGTCGTCATCTTCAACCAGTTCGACGAGTTCGGGAACTACCTGTGGCACTACGCGGTGACCGGCCCGGCGATGGAGGAGGTCCTGGGGGAGGAGCTGGCCGAGGGCGACACGTACCGGGGGGTGGCGCTGACGACCGGTTCGGCGGGCACGATCGCCTCGGGCGACTATCTCAAGCAACGGTTCCCGACGTCGATCGTCGCCGCCGCCGAGGCGCTCCAGGTCCCGACGATCCTCCAGGCCGGCTACGGGGAGCATCGCATCGAGGGTATCGGCGACAAGCACATCCCGTGGGTCCACAACGTCCGCAACACGGACATGGCGATCGGGGTCGACGACGAGGCGGCGGTGTCGGTCTTTCGGCTGTTCAACGAACCTGAGGGCCGCGAACTGCTCGCCGACCGTGGCGTGCCGGACACCTTCGTGGAACGCCTCGGAGTGTTCGGCATCTCGGGGGCGGCGAACCTGGTGGCGACGATCAAGACCGCGAGATGGTTCGAGATGGGTCCCCACGACGTCCTGTTGACGGTGGCGACCGATTCTGCGGACATGTACCGCTCCCGGCTCGCCGAGCTCGACGCGGAGCGAGGACCGTTCACGAGGGACGACGCGGTGGCCGCGTTCGAACGGTACCTGCTGGGCACCTCGACGGACCACACCGTCGAGCTCACCTACCCCGAGCGCAAGCGCATCCACAACCTCAAGTACTTCACCTGGGTGGAGCAGCAGGGAAGATCGGCTGCCGAGCTGGACGCCCAGTGGTACGACCCGGAGTACTGGCACCGGATCCAGGCGATGGCCGAGCCCATCGACGAGCTCATCCGCGAGTTCAACGCCCTGTCACTGGAGGCATGACCCCCGACGGGGTGCCGACGGCGCCGCCGTCCATGGTCGGCCTTGCGACATTCGACGATCGGAACACCCGTACCCGTCGTTGTCTCCCACGGCATCGTTCGACCGAGAAGGGGAAACATCACGATGGGTACCACGAGAAGGAGCGCGTTCATCGCGACGCTGGTCGCGATCTTGATGGTCGCCGCCACGACGGTGGCGGTGGCGCATTCGTCGTCGAGGACGGTCCTCGGCGCACCGAACAAGGCGAAGATGAAGACCGCGAAGGACGGTGACGTCCGCTGGATCCTGCCCGGGCCGCGTCGGTTGGATCCGTCGATCTTCGGGACGCCCGATGCGCCGCTCCGGGAGGAGCTGCTGCCTCTCGGCGCCCGCACGGTCGATGCCGACGGCGTCTACGTGACCGCACAGCCCGGGCCGTTCTCGGACACGGCGGCGCCGATCACCGGCTGGGCGAAGGTGAAGGTGCGCGACGTGACGTCGGTGGCCGGGCCGACGACCCAGGACGAGGTGGACGCCGAGTTCGTGTTCACCAGCCCCGACGGAGCCACGACCTACCGCGTCGAGGTGGACAAGGCGCTTCCGGAGCTCCCCGATCACGAGAACTTCGGCGGCGTCGGCCTCAACGTCGTCCAGCATGGTCGGACGGGCATCGGGACGGCGCTGATGCCGCAGGTGATGGCGTTCATCACCTTCTGGGGCAAGGCCGACTTCTACGTCGACGGCGTGAAGGTGGCAAACGACCGGTTCGTGCACTTCATGTTGACCGAGCGGGTCCGCGATCCCGAGGGCGACTACTCGCTGGCGTTCGACGATCAGGTCGACCACGAGTCGATGCACGCCCACCTGATCCTGCCTCCGACGATCGTTACGCCCGACGGCCCACAGGCGAGCCCGGTCCCGACGGGCTTCATCCTGCCGAACGGGATGGAACAGCCGTTCCTCCACATCATGTTCGAGGACGTGAAGGCCAAGTAGGCGACCCGAGCGTCGATGGGAGGGGGTCACCTGTGGGCGACCTCCTCCCGTCGTCTCTCGAGGTTCCGGACGGGTCTACACTCGATGCCATGCACGGAACGTCCATCTCCGCGACCTGTTGTCGGTGTCACCGGCCTGCGGCGTCGCGCCGGGTGGACCACCGATAGCTCCCGTCCACACGCATCCCCTCAGCGACCCGCACCGGATCCCCGATGCGGGTCTTTCACGTTCCTGGAGGACACCATGACCACACAGATCGAGCGCCTCTCCGACACCTCGGACCCGACGGTCCGCCGCTACGAGGACGTCCGGGAGCTGCTGCCCGACGTCGCCAACCCGACGCCGATGGTCCGGCTCGGCCGGATCCTCCCCCACCGCCGCGCCTACCTGAAGCTCGAGTGGATGAACCCGTTCGGTTCCGTGAAGGACCGGGCCGCGGCGGCGATGCTCGGCGGTCTGGAAGCCCGCGGCGAGCTCGACGGCCGCGCGCTGGTCGAAGCATCCTCGGGCAACACGGCGATCGCCCTCGCCGCGCTCGCCGCTCGTCTCGGCATGCAGATCGCGGTGGCGGTTCCCGACGGTGTGCCGGAGGAGAAGAAGGTGCTCCTGCGCATGCTCGGTGCCGAGGTGTGGGAGACCCCCGACGATCTGTGCCCGATCGATCATCCCAAGGACGGGGCGATCGCGGTCGCCCGGGCGTTGGCAGCCTCGGAGGGGGGTTCCCGCTACGTGCACGTCGACCAGTACGAGAACGCCGACAACGTCCGGGCCCACTACGAGACGACCGGCCCGGAGATCTGGCGCCAGACCGACGGAACGATCCGGACCTTCTACGCCGGGCTGGGGACGACCGGCACAGTGGTCGGGGTCGGCCGGTTCCTCAAGGAGCGTGACCCGTCGATCCGGGTCGTCGCGATCGAACCAGAGCCGGGACATCGACTTCCGGGCTTGAAGAGCTTCGCCGAGACGAAGGAGCCCGGCATCCTCGACCGGGACGTCGTCGACGAGGTCGTGATGGTGCCCGACGGCGATGCCTACGCGATGACCAAGCGCCTGTTCCGGGAGGAGGCGTTGATCGTCGGACCCTCGACGGGGGCGGTCGTGCACGCCATGGCCGCCGACGGCGGGGACCTCGCCGTCGGCATCTCGCCGGATTCCGGGACGAAGTACACGAGCTACTTCGCCGACGTCTTGGGCGACGAGGGGATCCCGCCTCTCTGAGTCCCTTCGGGAACCGTTCACGACGCAGCGGCGACGGGCCGATAGCGTGGGGGTGATGCTGCAACGCCTCGCCACGCTCGTGGTCGTCGCCGTCCTCGCCGCGCTCGTCCCGGCTGGGCCGGCAACGGCAACGGGCGGCGAGGGCGAGGCGTGGCCGACCTTCACCGAGTCGAGCGCGTGTGGCGCCCGCTCTACGACGACACCGTATGTGGGTTTCACCGGGTGGCTGAGCAAGCGGTCGATCCTCCGCGGCCCGTACGCGGCGATGTTCGGGCGGACGGTGGCCCAGGTGTTCGCCGATCTCGCCCCGTGGGGCGTCCCCGGCTCGACGGAACGGCTCAGTGTCCACGAGCGGATGTTGCCGGCGTTGGAGCAGGTGTCGGCGACGATCGCCGAGCGGCTCGCCGCCGGGGACGTGTACCGGATCGTGCCGTCGAAGACCTACGCGGTGGCGGCGCGGACGATCCTCGGCAAGACCCGGCTGTCGCGCCACACGTTCGGGCTCGCCATCGACGTCAACGCCCACCGGAACCCGTACCGCGCCGACAACCGGCTCGTCACCGACATGCCGGCCTGGTGGGTCGACGCCTTCGAGGAGGCCGGGTTCTGCTGGGGCGGCGCCTGGTTCGGCGCCAAGGACGCGATGCATCTGTCCTGGCAGGGCCCGGCGTTCACCGACGGCGCCGACCTGCCGATGGCCTACCCGCCGCTCACCGACGCGGTGCCGTTCCCGCGCCGGGACGTCACGGTGCCGGTGACGCCGCGGCCGCCCAGCGGCACCTTCGCCACGATCCTGGCCGACACCACCGGCAACGGCGCCATCGACGTGACGTCGCTTGCGTTCCGCGGCTCCGACGTCGTCGTCGATACCGCCACCGCGGCCCGCCGCTTCAACGCCTGCTCGCTACGCCGGACGGTGGCCGCCGACGTCCCGATCGGTCCCGCCGAGATACGCGCCGCCGGCTTCGGGGACTGGGACGGCCGCGGCGGACAGGACCTGTGGCTGGTCTCGGACGCCGACGGGCGCCTGCGGCTCACGGTGCGGTGGGCGTACGGGGACCTGTCCGCCGAGACCGACGTGATCACGGGCGTTCCCACGCCGGGGCCGGGAGCGTGGATCTCGACGGCCGACGCCGACCGGGACGGGCGGCTCGACCTGTTCGTCGTCGAGGATGGCCGTCTCGGCGTGTGGGCGGTCGACGCCGACACCGGGGCGAGCGAGGTGCGCTTCGGGACGGATCTCCCCGCCGACCTCCGCGGGGTGTGGATGCTCGGCGACCGGGACCTCGACGAGCTGCCCGACCTGTGGGCCTTGGACGGAGACACGCTGCGGATCGCCACCGCCGCCGACGGCTACCGGACCGTCGCCGAGACCCACGCCGTCGACGGGGTGCCGGCGCGCGTCGTCGATGCCGGCGCAGCCGACTACGACGGGGACGGCCGTCCGGACCTCCTCGTCTACGACGGGACCGCCCTCGCCGTGTGGCTCGGCAACAGCCGACTTCCCGACGGCAAGCCCCTCGACCTGTGGTTCGTCGTCGACGAGCCCGAATGCCACGAGCTCGAATGGCGCTGGGACGACCAGCCTGTGCGCTTCGGTTCGGCGTCGTGGATGTCGAAGGGCGCGGTGGCGTGGCTGGAGCGCAACCGCTTCCCCGCCGATTGCGATCCGACCGACGAGCACGCCGCCTGTCCGCCCCGTCTGCTGACCCGCGGCGAGTTCGCCGCGTTCTTGGCCTGGGCCGCCGACCTGGACCCCGGTCCCGGCGACGGGGTCACCTCGGCGGCACGGGCGCTCCTCGCCGCCGGGATCGCGAGCCCGTGTCACCCTGCGGATGGGGCCTGCTGGGATCGCCCCATGTCACGGGCCGAGATCGCATCAGCCTTCGGTCGTTTCCTGGCGGAACGCTCCGGCCGCGCCCCGGAACCGCACCGTTGGATCGACGGAACCGCCGCCTACCCGACAGACGAGCCGCTCCCCCGCCACTGACCACACCGAACCCAGGGTTCACCACACCCCTGAAGGGGGCTCACCAACCCAGGGTTCACCACACCCCTGAAGGGGGTCCACCAACCCAGGGTTCACCACACCCCTGAAGGGGGTCCACCAACCCAGGGTTCACCACACCCCTGAAGGGGGCTCACCAACCCAGGGTTCACCACACCCCGGCATATCGATACCGCTCGTCGGAGGCTACGGGTAGCCGAGATGCATGTCCACCGCCCAGCCGATGCGCCAGGACCAAGTCTCGTAGTCGATCAGCCACGTTTCGCCTGGTGCCCAATCGTGGAACTCCGCCTCGAGATAGGCCGCGGGTGCCGACGTCGTCCGAAGCTCGTAGAGACGGCTGCTCGACTTGAGATCAGGGGCACCCGGGCTGCCAGCACCAACGCGAAGACGAAGCTGCTCGGCGAGCGCTTTGCCGTTCGGGCTCTCCCAGCCGCTTGATGACCGATAGTAGAAGGATCTCGTTCCTCCAGCCTTCCCTTGGCACGCCGGACCGTTGTTTGTGCTCCCGTTGGAATGGAGCGCAATGTGCCGATCGGTGCCGAACGAGTTGGAGCGACGCACGTTGTCATCCGGGTCGGCGGCCCCTACCCGAACGTAATAGCCGCGATGAGCGAGATCATAGCCTGCTCCCGCTGCTGCTTCCTGCGCTACCGCCACCATGTTGAGGTCCTCGGTATAGCCGCTACACCCATGCTTCCACCCGCTCCAATGGTGCGCGGGAGACAGGAAAATCCGATAGCCGTTGTAGGCCTGGCCGTAGTTCCCCGGCCAATAGAGGGAATCGTAGATGCCGAGGTGATCGTCGTACGAGCTGCTACTCCCGTACTGGTGAGCTATCGCTGGCTGCACGGCCAGAGCGAGCAGGAGCCCGCCGAGGATCCCCAGGACGATCTTGCCGGGGGCCTGGGCAAGTGCCCGCCGCTTCATCACCCGGTCGACTCCCGAGTCGACACGACGCACTCCGGCCCGAATTCGACGAGCTCCGAGAACCGTCGACACTCACCCCCGATCGACAGCTCGACGGTGGTCACCTCGTCGAGCTGGAAGAGCGTCTGCTCCATGGCGGCGAGGAAACCCGTCGAAAAGGTCGCCGACGACCAGGGCGCCGTCTGCTCGATACCTGGGGCGAGATCGATCCGGAGCGCTCCACCGGACCATTCGACACTCGCGATGTGCTCGGCGGCGACCGGGTCGGGAGCGAGGTACCCGCGTGCCCGCTCGGTCTCTCCGGGCCCGCCGAGGAGCCAGGACACCAGCGTCGTCGCCTTCTGTTCCACCGTGAGGCCCGGTTCGAGGGAGCGCTCGAACGCCCGCAGGCCCGCCGCCGACGGCTCGGCATCGCCACACGGGAAGTAGACGTAGACGGCGTCCGAGTCGGCAGCCGGCGCCTGCCGTCCGAGTTGGTCGCCGAGGCAGGGTGACGGGGCGAAGGACGTCGGGGTGGGAGTGACCGACCGTTCCGACTCACACGCTGCCCTCGCGACATCGGCCTGGCGACGGGCGTCGCCGTCACGCGCACCGTTCGCCCGCGCCTCGCTTCGCGTCCGCTCCCACAGATCGGCACAAGGATTCTTCGACTCGTCGCGTTGCACTGGTGGCAGGTCGGAGGGCATCTCTCGTGCATCGACCAACACCACCGGGCCGTCTCCTGCCCTGCCGTCCGACGGCTCTGGGGCGGCATGGAACACGACAGGCAATGCCCCGACGACGACGAACGTCAGGATCCCGGCGCCGACGGCTCCAAGCCATGGCCTGAAGCGGCGTCCGGGCGCTTTCGACCTGTCCGGCATCGTACGTCACCCCTCGACGGGATCGAGAACAACGGTAGTCCCCCCCCCAACGGCGTCAAGCCCTGAATTCACCGAACCCAGGGTTCACCACACCCCTAAAGGGGGTCCACCAACCCAGGGTTCACCACACCCCTAAAGGGGGTCCACCAACCCAGGGTTCACCACACCCCTAAAGGGGGTCCACCAACCCAGGGTTGGCGGACGTCAGGGGCGGCAGGTGGACAGGGCGATGGTGCGGAGCGTGTCGGCGGCTTCGTCGACCGACGGCATGGTGCCGCCGCCGCGTACGGAATACGGCTCGTCCCCGGCGACGAAGCGTCGGGCGAGGTCATCGAAGGCCGACGGCGGGAGACTCCGATCGGCGGGACGCCCAGCCAGATCGCACAGCTCCACGACCCGGGCCGTCCAGGTCGCCTCGTCGACGCGAACGAGACCGAGCTGGTTCGCCCACGTGACGGCCGCATCCGCCGCCTCCCGGTCGACCCAGTCCTGGGTCACCGACAGGTCCCCAGAGCCGGCGGCCGTGACGCCGACCGGGCCGCCGGCCGTCGCACACGCACCCACGACGACGGCGGCAGCGACGGCCACGAGCAAGAGCATCCGCCTCATGGACCCACCCCCTCGCCGCCCGGTCGCTCCGCCGGCCGCGACCGATCTCGCATCGTCGCCGCCGCCCACCGCACCAGCGCCACCGACCCGGAACCCACCCCGAGACCGACGAGGTAGTTCGCCGCGGCGAAGAGCCCGCCGAGTCCGACGAGCGACCAGACGTCCGTGCTCTCGGTGTCCCCGACCGCCAAGAGCAGGCCGACCCAGTAGACGACGGCGATCACGAGCCCCCATAGGGCGACGACTCGACGGCCGGTGACGGCGGCGCCGACCCCGACGGCGAGTCCGAACAGCAGGATCGTGGGCAGCATCAGACCTCCTCGTTCACGCGACCGCTCCCAACCGCAGGGGGATCCGCCGGGATCCCCAGTCGCCGGGGTGCGCCTCGAAGACGCCAGGCAGCGGCTCGCCGCAGGCGGCGCAGTTCCCCTCGGCGTCGAGACCCCAGCGGGTGATCTCGTAGCCCATCCGGCCGATGAGGATCGCTCCGCAGCGATGACAGGTCGTCGTCTGACCGTCGGGGCGGTAAACGTTGCCGGTGTACACGTACCGGAGCCCGTTACCGGTCGCGATCTCCCGGGCCCGGGACAACGCGTCGGGCGGGGTCGGTGGCGTGTCGAGCATCCGGAAATCGGGATGGAAAGCGGTGAAGTGGAGCGGCACGTCGAGGCCGACGTGCTCGGCGATCCACGTCGTCATGGCGTCGATCTCGTCGTCGGAGTCGTTGGCTTCGGGGATGACCAGCGTGGTCAGCTCGACCCACACGTCGGTGTCGTTGCAGGCGTACTCGATGGTGTCGAGGACCGGCTCGAGGTGCCCGGCGCACAGGCGCCGGTAGAACGCCTCGGAGAAGCCCTTCAGGTCGATGTTGGCGGCGTCGAGGTGCGAGAAGAACTCGCGACGCGGTTCGGGGGTGATGTAGCCGGCGGTGACGGCGACGGCCTTGACCCCGACGGCCCGGCAGGCGTCGGCGACGTCGTCGGCGTACTCCATGAAGATGACCGGGTCGTTGTAGGTGAAGGCGACCGACCGGCATCCGAGCTCGACGACCACCTCGGCGATCCGCCCCGGTGACGCCTCGTCGGCGAGGACGTCGAACTCCTTGGCCTTGGAGATGTCCCAGTTCTGGCAGTAGCGGCAGGCGAGGTTGCAGCCGGCGGTGCCGAAGGACAGGACCGGGGTGCCGGGGAGGAAGTGATCGAGGGGCTTCTTCTCGATCGGGTCGATGGCGAACCCCGACGACCGGCCGTAGGTGGTGAGGACGACCCGATCGCCCTCCCTCGCCCGCACGTAGCACAGGCCCCGCTGGCCGTCGCGCAGCTTGCAGAACCTGGGGCACAGGTCGCATTGGATCCGTCCGTCGTTGAGACGGTGCCAGTACCGGGTCGGGACGACCGACCCGCCGATGTTGGATACGGCGGTCATGGGCTCCTCACCGAAGCGTACACCGCTCGGCGGGTTGTTCGAGGTGCCAGGTCGACCGCGCCCGCCCTCGCCGACAACGCAGCCGGTCGCCGCCCGGGTCTCGCGCCGACCGAGCACCGGACGAGTACGGTGACCCCGTGGAAGGCCCGTACCGGTTCATCGCCAGGATCTACGACGTCGCCGTCGAACCGTTCCAGCGGAGATTGCGCGAGGTCGCCATGGCCATGCATCGGCCCCGGCCGGGGATGGCGGTCCTCGACGTCGGCTGCGGAACGGGCACCCATCTGGCCATGTACCGCAAGGCGGGGTGTGCGGTCCACGGCATCGACCTGTCGCCGGCGATGCTCTCCAAGGCTTCGGCCCGCCTGGGCGAGGACGCGGACCTGTGTCTCGGGGACGCTGCCGCGTTGCCATGGCCCGACGGGTCGTTCGATCTGGTGGTGAGCCAGACCTTCCTCCATGAGCTGGACCGACCCACCCAGGGGACGGTCATGGCCGAGATGCGCCGCGTCGTCCGGGACGACGGGCGGGTGCTGGTGGTCGATCATCGCCCGGGACCGGCGAGCCTCCCGCGGGCAGTCGGGACCACGTTCGAGTTCCTCGCCGGCCCGCGCCACTTCCGCGCCTACCGCGCGTTCGTCGCCGCCGGGGGCCTTCCGGCGCTCGTAGCGGAGGCACCGTTCGCGGTCGAACGCGAGCAGGTGGCCGCCGCCGGGACCATGTCGGTGATGCTGCTGGTCCCGGCATGAGGCGCCCGAGGATCCTGGTCACGGGCGCCTCGGGCTACCTGGGTCGCCGCGTCGTCGAGGCGGCTGCCGGCGTCGGCGAGGTGATCGGGACGGTGCACCGGGGTCGCCTCGAAGACGTCGAGACGACGGTCGTCGACCTCACCGACGCCGCTGCGGTCCGCGAGGCGGTGAGGACGATCCGCCCGACGGCGATCATCCACACCGCGGCGGTCAATCCCGGCCAGGGTGACGACGAGACGATGCGGCGAGTCAACGTCGACGGCTCGCGCAACGTCGCCGAGGCGGCTCGGGCCGTCGGTGCCCGCCTCGTGGCGGTGTCGAGCGATGTCGTCCACGACGGGACGGCGGCGCCGTACCGCGACGATGCCGTGCCGTCGCCGCTGGGCGTCTACGGCCGATCGAAGGCGGACGCCGAGACGGCGATCGTGGCGGTCCTGCCGTCGGCGACGTTGGTGCGGACGTCGCTCATCTACGACCTCGACGAGATGGACCGCGGCACGGCGGGGTTCGTCGCCCGGATCACCCGAGGCGAGGAGGTGGGCCTGTTCTCCGACGTCGTGCGCCAGCCGATCCGGGCCACGGCCCTGGCCGGGGCGCTGGTGGCGTCGATCGAGGTCGAACACCCGGGGACGTTGAACGTCGCCGGTGCCGAGGCGATGACGCGTGAGGCCTTCGGCCGGGCGATGCTCGCCTTCTGGGGCGTCGACGACCAGGGGCTGGTCCGGGCCGTTCGGGCCGCCGACGTGTCGTCGTCGATCCCGCGGGACCTGCGCCTCGATTGCCGTGTGGCCGAAACGCTGCTGGGACGTCGGTTCCCCGGTGTCGGCGAGGTCCTCGCCACGTCCGGGTGACCGCTACCCCTCGCTGAAGTCCCACGTGTAGGTCCGCTCCGGAGTGAACAGGATCGGGACTCGGGGACCGCCCTGGTCGATGAGCTGCTGGGCGTAGGCGATCCCGGACTCCTCGCTGCCGGTGTAGCGACCGAACCACCGTCCGAACACCGTCGGGTCGGTCGACTCGGGCCCGATCTCGGCGGTGCCCTTCATGTGGACGCCCCGGTAGGGCTTCTCGACGGTGTCGATCATGACGGTGACGTTGGGATCGCGGGCGATGTTCTGGGCGGTCCGGGTCCACATCCAGGTGGAGAACTCGATGGTGCCGTCGTCGTGCCGGGTGAACCACAACGGGGTGATCCGGATGGATCCGTCCTCGTCGTGGGTCGCGACCTTGGCGACGTGGGTCTGGCCGAGGAACTCGTCGCGGGCGGCGGGGGCGAGTCTGGGTGCGGGCATGGGTGCTTCCTCCCTGTGTGTGGATCGCCGATGCTACCGCCGTTCCCACCGATCGTTGACGACTGCAACCATATCCGTGGTCGGCGACCTGCGACAATGGCGGCGTGACCGACCTGCTCCTGGCGGGAGCGCTCCTGGTGCTGGTCGCTTTGGCGGCGCTGCTCGGCGCCACCGAGGCCGGCCTGCTTCGCGTGTCGTCGGTTCGCGTCGAGGTGCAGGCGACCGGCGGCGATCGGCGGGCGAAGGTGCTCCGGGAACTCCTCGAGGATCTTCCGGGAACCCTGAACACGGTGCTGTTGCTGGTGCTGCTCGTGCAGATCTCTGCGGCCACGATCGCCGGTCTCCTCGCCGAGCGACGCTTCGGCGACGTGGGTGCGACGTTGGCGGCGGTGGTGTTGACGCTGGTGCTGTTCGTGTACGGGGAGGCCATCCCGAAGACCTTCGCCGTGCGTCATCCCGACATGGTGGCCCGAGCGACGGCGCCGTTCCTGCGAGCAGCGGTGTGGCTGCTGCGACCGGTGGTGGGCGGCCTCGTGTGGGTCGCCGACCGGCAGGCGCCCGGCGTCGGGATCGCGTCGCCGGCGACGATCACCGAGGACGAATTGCTGCATCTGGTGTCGGAGGCGGCGTCGGCGGGGGAACTCGAAGAGACCGACCGGGTGCTGATCGAGAAGGTCCTCGAGCTCGGCGACCGCACCGTCGACGAGGTGATGACCCCGCGGACCGAGGTCGTGTGGGTTCCGACGTCGGCGACGGCCCGTGAGGCGCTGAACGAGGCGCTGGCATCGGGCCACCGGCGCCTGCCGGTCTGCCGAAGGGACCTGGACGACGTCGTCGGGGTCGTCCGCCTGGAGCGCCTGGCCGCCGCCCGGCCCGAGGCGGTGGTCGCAGATCTGACCGAACCCATCCTGGCGACGCCCGAGTCCCGCCGCGTCATCGACGTGCTGCGGGACATGCAGCGGGCCGGCCGGCACATCGCCGCGGTCGTCGACGAGTACGGTGGCATCGCCGGGATCGTGACCATCGAGGACGTCGTAGCCGAGGTGCTGGGTCGGGTGTCCGACGAGGGCGAGCAGCTCCCGGCCGACGTCGTGGCCCTGGGTCCGGGACGGTGGAGGGTCGCCGCCGGCGCCGACGTCGAGGAGGTCGCTGAAGCGACCGGCCTGAGGTTCCCGGAAGGTCCGTGGCGGACGGTCGGCGGCTTGGTGATGGGCCTCACCGGCCGCATCCCGGAGGAGGGAGAGATGCTCGACACCCCGGGCATGACGTTGGTCGTGACCAAGGCCGATCCGACGCGCGTCGTGAGTGTCGAGGTGCGGGACACCGGACGTTGATCCTGGACCGCCGTCGGCGACGGGATGCCCGGTCGAACTCGACCCAGGCCGAGGTGTCGACCACGATCGCCGCGGCCTCTCGTCGGTCGGGACCTCATCGGCGAGGCCGGCGCCGTGCATCGCCAGGATCCCCGGGTCGTCGGCGGACGGGCCGCGAGGTGTCGGAGCGCCAGGTCGACGGCATGGGGCGATCGCTGGCCGCCGGTGTGGGGGGGGATCGGCGGCGCCTATGCTCGACCCATGGCCGTCGACGACTTCCAGTATCTCCCCCGGAGCTTCGCCCCGACGTACGACGCCATCCCGCCCCTCGACGAACCGCCGGTGTGGACCGCGCCGCGGCGGCCCGTCGCGGAGGCGACCGTCGCCGCGTTGACCTCGGCGGGCGTCTACCTGCCCGCCTCCCAGGACCCGTTCGACGCCGAGCGGGAACGTCGGGAACCGACATGGGGCGATCCGTCGTGGCGATCGATTCCTGCCACCGTCGACCACGACGACATCGACGCCGTCCATCTGCACATCGACACGAGCCCGCTCCTGGAGGACCTCGACGTGGCGCTTCCGCTGCGCACGCTCCGGAGCCTCGAGCAGGATGGTCGCATCGGGACGGTCGCCCCCACCCACGTGTCGGTCATGGGCTACCAGGAGCGGAGCTGTGCGGTGTGGCGGACCGAGACCGGTCCGGCGATCGCCAGGTTCCTGGGCGAGATCGGCGTCGAGGTGCTGCTCCTCGCCCCCGCCTGACCGGACTGCTGTGTGAACGTGCCCGTGCTGGCACGTGTGGTGGAGGCGAGCGGGATCCCGACGGTGACGGTGTCGATGATGCCGGGCATCTCCCGGCGTCGTGGGGCCCCACGGGTCGTCGGAGTGCCGTTCCCGTTCGGTCAGGCCTTCGGGCCGGTGGGCGACGCGGCGACCCACAGGCGGGTCGTCGACGCCGCGCTGGACCTGCTCGAGACGGCGGACGAGCCCGGCGCCAGCAGGGATCTCGACGACCTGGTGTGGCCCGTCGACCGCAAGACGGCCTATCGGGCTTGGCAGCCGCCCGAACCGAGCCCCATCGTCGCAGCGATGATCGCTGCCCGCCGCGACCGGGGCGCGTAGCTCGGGGCGGAGCGCCTCGGCCCGGGCGGCCTCGGGTCAGTCGGTCGGCTCGAGGCCGTCGAGATCGTCGCCGTCGGCAGGCCGCTCCCGAGCGTCGATCACGAGGAACCTGCCCGCCACGTCGGCCCGTTTCGTCGACGGCTCCGACGCCGAGGGCAGGTCGCTACCGTCGGCTTCCGCCCGCAAGAACGCCGCCATGACGGCAACGTCCTCGTCGGTCATCTCCCCGCCGACGAACAAGACCTTCCGGTGCTTGGTCGGATCCCACGGCATGGCACCACCTCCTCACCCTCACCGTACAGCTCGCCTGCGACAAGATCGGCCGGGCTCAGGACCAGATCACCCCGCGGGTCCCGGGGACCACGGTCTTCGGCCGCGACCTCGCCTCGCCGGTGACGATCCACCCAGCGCTCCAGGCGGCGACGCCGACCACGATCATCGCCTCATCATGGCACCGAACCGGTACGGTGAACGGCGAGACGCGAGGGCCGAGGAACCGAGGAGGACCATGCGGCGGGATCGGATCGAGGGAACGTTGCTGGGCTTGGCGACGGGCGACGCCCTGGGAGCGGGCTACGAGTTCGGGCCTCCGGTGACGGGAGTCGTGACCATGCGCGGCGGTGGCGCGTTCGGCTGGGAGCCCGGCGAGTGGACCGACGACACCCAGATGGCGATCTGCATCGCCCAGGAAGCGGCCGAGGGGGACTTCGACGCGGCGTCCCTCGGGGACCGGTTCATCGCCTGGGCGAAGGAGGCCCGCGACGTCGGGCACCAGACCCGAGCGGTCCTGTCGGCCGCTCGCAGCGGCGCGGACCTGCCCGAGGTGGCCGCCGCCTACCACCGGCGCGATCCGGACCGCTCCGCCGGAAACGGTTCGCTGATGCGCACCGCGGCGGTGGCGCTGGTGCCCTCCGACGACGTCGCCGGTCTCGCCGCCGACGTGTCCTTGCTCACCCACGCCGATCCTCGGGCGGTCGACGCCTGCGTGCTGTGGACGACCGCGGTCGCGGCGGCGATCGACAGCGGCGAGCTGCCGGACCTCCGGGACGGTCTCGAGTCGATCCCGCCGCAACGGCGGGATCGCTGGGTGGAGACCATCGGCCACGCCGAGGCCGAGCCGCCGACGCATTTCACGCCGAACGGGTACGTGGTGACCGCCCTCCAAGCGGCCTGGGCGTCGATCGTCCATACCCGACGGTTCGACGACCCCTTCGGCGTGGCGGTGTCCGAGGCGGTCCGGGTCGGCGACGACACCGACACCGTCGCCGCCATCGCCGGCTCGCTCCTCGGGGCCGCCTACGGGACCGACGTCATCGACCCGCAGTGGCTCGAAGCCCTGCACGGATGGCCGGGCCTCTCGGCCGACGAGCTCCGGGCGCTGGCGCGCCGCGCTGCGGGTATCGGCTGAACGCTGTCAGGCCGTTACGTGGCGTCCGGTCGGCTCGTGCGCGGTCTCGCCGTCGGTTCGCCGCCATCCGAGGGCGACCGATCCGGCGAGGACGAGCCCGCCGACTCCGACGGTGGCCCACGGCCAGGTCGTGTCGCTAGCGGCCTCGCGCTGGCGATCCATCCAGCGATCGGCTTCGGCCTGGGTGCCGGTGAACACCAACGTCCGGGTTCCGGTCTCCTCGAACACCTCGTACACCTGGACCTGCCCGTCGGTGGCTTCGGTCATCCAGTTGTGGCCGCCGCCGTACTCCCCGACGTAGGAGACCCAGAACAGACCGCCCACGACCAGCAGCACACCGACGACGAACGCCGTCACCCGCAACGGCGTGGCGACCGTCGAGGTGACCCGCCGGTCCAGCGCCAGGAACACCAACCCGGCGACCAGCGGGACCAGCGCCAACATCGCCGCACCGAGGTCGACCCCGGCATCACCGACGACGATCGAGGCAACGAGGAGCGCCGCGAACACGCCGGCGATCAGGAACGAGGCATAGGCGAGCGCTCTCATCTCCACCTCCTTTCCTTCCCTCCCATCGTCGCGCAGGTGCCGCCGGGCGCGAAAGGGACGAAAGGCCCCCGGCGCGACGAGCGAGCTACGACGCCAACCGAAATGTTTCGTAGCGCAGCTCGAGGGCTTCGGGATCCGGCATCCATTCCACGCGCTTGGGAAGGACGAGCGGCCGGCCGTGAATACCCTGAATCCCGTGGCGCAGCATCGGACCGTCCGACTCTGCCAGCAAGTCGTCACGCACCTCGACGACATAGTCGGGACGTATGCCGACCATCGAATGGTCGAACGCCGCATGGTGGATCTTGCAAAGCGCGAGACCATTCGAAACGACAGGCCTCCCTCCCTGGCTGTCCGGGACGATGTGGGCGGCGTCGAGAAGCTCCGGATGCCTCAACTCACAAATGGTGCAGCGCTGACGGTACGCCTGGAGCACTTCGACACGGAAGTGAGCCTGGTTGGCTCGCTGCTTGACCACCCGCAGGTAGTAGCGACGCTGCGCCTCGTTGAGCTCCACATGGAGTGACCCCTCGACCACCGAGCTGATCGGCGCCAGCGCGACAGTGAACGTCAACGCCTCCGGATCGTCCTCGACAATCATCGCCGCAGAGGCGATGTAGAGCCCTTGGGCGACTCCAGCGAAGTAGAGGAGGGACAGCCCTTCCTCCATCGCTCGACGGAGAGCCACATTGTCCCACGCCTCGCGGTCGGTACCCCGATAACGGTATCTCAGGTAGCCATCGCCGGTGCGTTCGTCATCGTATGGCGGCTTCCGACCCGGGCGAGGAGTCGCAGTTCGGATAGAGATCGGGCGGTCGAGGAGCCTCGGCTTGAAGATGCCCGGCTGCCCAATCAGGGGCAAGCGGTGGCCATCGACATCGAACTGACTGAGCGGACGGAATCGAACCGGGATGTTCCCGTCCTCCGATAGTTCGCGAACAAAGTCGAACGCCGCGAGACGAGCCACTTGCTGCCATTGTCGATCCACGGGTCGACAGTAGCTCCCGGAGCGAGCTCTTGTCTCGCGTAGACGTCCGGTCTCCGCGCTCGTAGAGAATCGAAACAGCCGCGAATGGTCCGGCGGCTACGGGGATCATCTCGGGTGAACCGGACCCGGTTCAGACACCACCGTTCCGAGAGCCCTCCTCGATCGGTCACGCGAGCAACGTTAGTGCCCAGTTCATCCACGTGGCGTCCAGGGGCGGCGGTACGAGGCCATACATTCGCGTCCCGATCCAGTCGAGGAGGACGTCGAGGAGGACGTCGAGTCGCTCGTCCACTTCCTCGACTGGGCCAACGACCCGGAGCGTCTTGCCACCTCGATGGAGTGATCGTCAGCCCGGTCGACGCCTCCACGATCCGCGAACCTGACCAAAGGCCCTACAAGGGAGCCGCCGGCGATGCCGACACAGACAGGGAGTCCTCCGAGGCAGGGTCCACTGGCTCTACCTTCCGGTGGTGGGAGTGTGTCAACGTGG
>Ga0256841_1000700_pt1 | contig 32690 bp, 31 predicted proteins | sample 356308metaG_FD_185971 | JGI IMG/M metagenome (GOLD analysis project Ga0256841, IMG submission 185971) | Hydrothermal vent microbial communities from Mid Atlantic Ridge, Atlantic Ocean - 356-308 | ecosystem: Environmental > Aquatic > Marine > Hydrothermal vents | place: Atlantic Ocean: Mid... | reverse complement strand
ACCCGTGCGGTACTGGCGTCCGCCACCACACTCGGCGCCGAAATCCGCTACCAGTGCCGCGTTGAACACATTATTTGCGACACCGACCAGTGCCTGGTTGCCTGCCAGGGAAGTGACGCCGGCGGCAAAATCAGTGCAGGAGTACTGGTCAACGCCTCAGGACCCTGGGTCAACCGGGTACTGGAACGCACGGAACCCCTTGCCCGTCCACTGGAAATCGACCTGGTACAGGGCGCGCACCTGGTCATCCCGGGCCAGCTGCGCCAGGGCATGTATTACCTGGAAGCCCCGCAGGACGGGCGCGCTGTGTTCGTTATGCCCTGGCAAAACCACATCCTGCTGGGAACCACGGAATCCCTGTTTACCGGCAAGCCGGAGGAGGTTCGACCACTGGACAGGGAAATCAGCTACCTGCTGGAGGTGTACAACCACTACTTCGCACAGACCCTGGATGCCACACAGGTCATCGACGCCTTTGCCGGTCTGCGCGTGTTGCCCAAAGCCAGCCGCGCCGCTTTCCATCGTTCCAGGGATACCGTGCTGCACGTGGACAGGAGCCACTGTCCGCGGGTGCTGAGTATCTACGGGGGCAAGCTGACCTCGTACCGGGCGACCGCCGAGAAAGTCATGCGGCAACTGGCACCCTGGTTGCCGTCACGGCAAAGAAGGGCCGACACGCGTACGCTGCGCCTGCCGTGATAACGGCCGGACAGGGCTTCAGTCCGGCGCGCTGCCGGAAAGGTGGCCGCGGCGCCATGCGCCTCGCAATGGCGGCGACCTTCTTCTACGGTGTACGGTGAGGCAGGTGGTCGATAGCCGACCTCAATCCTCTATCAGCGGCAGCGTCTCACCTTCACGCCGGGGTGGTTTCAGGCCGACCTGCAGGTAAGCGTTACGCGTTGCCATGCGCCCGCGCGGTGTACGGATAATATACCCCTGCTGGATCAGGTAGGGTTCCAGCACATCTTCTATGGTGCCTTTTTCTTCGCCGATCGCCGCCGCCAGGTTATCCACGCCCACCGGCCCGCCGTCGAACTTTTCAATGATGGTGCGCAGCAGGCGCCGGTCCTGGGCATCAAAACCCTGCGTGTCGACATCCAGCATCTGCATGGCACGTTCGACCACTGTGGCGGACACCACGCCCTGCGCCTTGATTTCCGCGTAGTCGCGCACGCGGCGCAGCAGGCGGTTGGCGATACGCGGCGTACCGCGCGAGCGTTTTGCCAGGGCCAGCGCGCCTTCCTCGTCCACCTGGATACCCAGGATATGCGCCGAGCGCTTCAGGATGGTGGCCAGATCACGGCTGTTGTAGAACTCCAGGCGTTGCACGATGCCGAAACGGTCCCGCAACGGCGAGGTCAACAAACCCGCTCGCGTGGTCGCACCAACCAGGGTGAACGGCGGCAGGTCCAGTTTGATGGAACGCGCCGCCGGCCCTTCGCCAATCACGATATCCAGCTGGTAGTCTTCCATGGCCGGGTAGAGAATCTCCTCCACCACCGGGCTGAGACGGTGTATCTCGTCCACGAACAGGACGTCGTGCGGTTCCAGGTTGGTGAGCAGCGCCGCCAGGTCGCCCTGTTTTTCCAGCACCGGTCCTGCACTATGGCGCAGGTTGGCGCCCATTTCGTTGGCAATGATGTGGGCCAGGGTGGTTTTACCCAGCCCCGGGGGACCGAAAATGAGCACGTGATCCAGTGCATCGCTCCTGCGCCGCGCCGCCTCGATGAAAATTTCCATCTGCTCGGTCACCTGGGGCTGCCCCACGTAGTCTGCCAGCGTTTTGGGACGGATGGCACGGTCGAGAGCTTCATCCTCCTTTGAGGCGCCGGCGGTCACAATGCGGTCGGGCTCGATCATGACCATGAGGATACAGGCTGGAACGGGCCCGGTACAGGGTGTGCTCAGGGCGCTGTGTAGACCCCGGAGTCCGGGTGAAAAGCCAGCCAGGCGAACCAGTAGCTGATGGTGGAGGGAAGCTCGCTGCCGTCCGCCGCGAGCACCCGGCCGGTGCGGTTGTGACGGTCGTAATACACCTGCACCTCCCGTCCGGCAACGCGATCCTGCACAAGCCCCTGCGTGCGCGACAATTCACTAAAGGGGTATGCCTTGTGGACATCACCCACGCTCAGGCCGATGACCGGCTCTTTGGGGTGATAACGTGTATCCGTATGACGGACCGGAAAATAGAGTTCAGGGCTGTCTTCATAGCCGGCGTATGGCGAACGGGTATAGTCTCGCCGGCTACCGGTATCGGTGGACAACACCAGGGTATCCGGGTGCCGGCTGCGCCAGTCGCGCCAGCTGGTATGGGCCATCGCGATCTGCTGCAGGCGCTGGCCACGTAACGGCCCGCTGATGGCCTGTTTCATCAGCTGTGACCAGAGCGAATCGGTCTCCCGGTCGTACAGCAACATATCGCTGTTGTACAGCAGGCCCGATACACCAAAACTCCGTGCCGGGCCATCGACCGGGGCCAGGAATGCCATACCGGTTCCGCACAGCGGGCAATAGCTGACCAGCACCGCGTCGTGACCGTAACGGTCATTGACGATTTCGTGGTAATTGAGGATACGGACTGCGTAGGCCTTGCGTATTCCGTTACGGTCAATGCCTAACACGCGGTCGTCGTCAGCCAGGAAATCCGCCTGCGCGGCGCTGACAAAATGCGGGTGGTCGATGGCAGGGATCCCGTCGCGTGGCGGACCACCCGGTTCGATCTCCCCGACCGGCACCAGCGATGCGCCGAGATCAAAGCCGTTCGCAGGCCCGGCATACAGGTAACGCGGCCCGAAATAATACAACAGCCCGACCACCAGCAGGGGGTATATTACCCAGCGCGCCCCCTGCCCCGGAAGCAGACGGAACTGCAGAACTGACAACCACTGTCGATATCCCACGCACGGCCCCCCGGCAGTGTTACCAGACCATTTGACCCGGCAACCGGGCGCAAGTTCACGTACCGCCGGCAGCGGAAACATCCTGTCTGCCATGCCAGGTTTGCACGACCCTGGCGAAAACATTCGTCTACCTTGACCGGTCGGTTTTGTCGTCTACGCTTGGGGTGTTGTACCGATTTTGCGCCGCACCCATGGAGAGATACATGACAAGACAATTCAACATCAACGGGAAGACCATAGAGACCAATGAACAGGGCTTTCTGTGCAACCTGGACGACTGGAGCGAAGCATTCGCCGAGGCGCTGGCGAAGGAGGAGGGTATCGAACTGTTCGTCGATCACTGGGAACTGATCGGCTACTTCCGCGAGTACTACGAGGAACACCAGAAGTGCCCGACCATGCACACCATGGTGGTCACACTGGGCAAGGGCAAGGGCGACCAGTTCCACGATCAGAAGGCCTACGAGCAACACATCTACAGTCTGTTTCACACCGACCCGGTGCACGAACTCTGCAAGCTGTCCGGGCTGCCGATGCCACCGCCGGATACCTGAGCGGGCCGGGACACAACCCTGCCGGGGAACATCGCGGCAAGCGCAGGCCTGCCGCCACTCCGGCGCTGCCTTATTTCTTTACCGTGGCCTGCAGGGCGGTTCTTATAATGTCTTCGGTGGCCAGCTCTCGCGTCTCGACGGCGCGCACCATGCGACTGGCATCCTGGGGTTTGTAGCCCAGCGCGACCAGGGCGCTGACCGCCTCCTCGACCGGGTTGGCAACATCCGGTGGCGCTGAAGTCGGACCGGTCGCGGCGCCGGCCGTGTCCCCGTCTGCCAGCCGGTCGCGCATTTCCACCACCAGCCGCTCAGCCGTCTTTTTACCTACGCCGGGCAGCCGGACCAGCGCCGCTGTATCGCCGGCCTGCACACAGGCAGCGAACACGCCGGCATCCATACCCGACAGGATGGTCAGCGCCATTTTTGCACCGACGCCGTTCACCTTGATCAGGGTCCGAAACAGGGTGCGGTCGGAAAGCTTGCTGAAACCGTACAGGGTGTGCGCATCCTCACGCACCGCGAGGTGGGTAAACAGGGTAATGGTCTCGCCCACAGCCGGCAAATCGTAGAAAGTGGTCATCGGCGCATTCACCTCGTAACCGACGCCCTGTACGTCCAGCAACAGGCCGGGGGGCTGCTTCTCGCGTAACACGCCACGCAGAAAACCGATCACCGCAGGCGCCCTCCGCTCAGCAGTGTCGCCTGCGCTACACGCTGCAGGGCCTGGTCACGGAAACTGTGGCAAAGCGCAATGGCCAGTGCGTCCGCGGCATCCGCCTGCGGGGTCTCCACCAGGTTCAGCAGCACCCGCACCATGTGCTGCACCTGCTGCTTGTCGGCGCCGCCCTTGCCGACCACCGCCTGCTTGATTTCGCGCGGCGCGTACTCGGCCACCGGCAGGCTGGAAGTGACTGCGGCACAGATTGCCGCACCGCGCGCCTGGCCCAGTTTCAGGGCGGAGTCGGCGTTGCGGTGCATGAAAACACTCTCGATGGCAAATTGCTGCGGCCGGAACTCGGCCACCAGTTCACTCAACTCGCGAAAAATCAGGCCCAGCCTGTCGGACAGGGTATCGCCCGAGACCTGCAGGCAACCGCTCGCCACGTAGCGGGAGGCATTACCCTCACAGTCGATCAGCCCGTAGCCGGTCAGGCGTGAGCCGGGGTCGATACCCAGTATGCGGATCACGGCAACCCGGCCCTAGAGCCCGGCCAGGATTTCCGCGGATATATCCGCGTTGGAGTACACCTCCTGCACGTCGTCCAGGTCCTCCAGCACATCGATCAGTCGAATCATCTTTTCGGCGTCCGCCCTGTCCAGCGGCGTGGTATTTTCCGCGCGCATGGTCACCTCCGCCTGCTCCGGTTCGAAGCCGGCAGCCACCATAGCTTCCCGCACGGCAACAAAATCTTCCGGGCCGGTCAGCACATCGATGGACCCGTCATCGTTGCTTACCACGTCATTGGCACCCGCTTCCAGCGCCGCTTCCATGATACTGTCCTCGTCGCTGCCCGCCGGGTAAGAGAGCACCCCGGTCTGCACAAACTGGAAAGCCACCGAACCGCTGGTGCCCAGGTTACCGCCTGCCTTGGTGAACGCGTGTCGCACCTCGGACACCGTCCGGTTACGGTTGTCGGTCATGCAGTCGACCATCACCGCAACCCCGCCCGGGCCGTAGCCCTCGTAGCGGATCTCATCGAAATTCTCGCCATCCTGCGCCCCGGAACCGCGCTTGATGGCACGCTCGATGGTGTCCTTGTTCATGTTGGCGCCCAGCGCCTTGTCCACCGCCAGGCGCAGGCGCGGGTTGGCCGCCGGGTCGGCATCCCCGCTACGGGCCGCCACGGTGATTTCCCGTATCAGTTTGGTGAAAACCTTGCCCCGCTTGGCATCCTGGGCCTTCTTGCGGTGTTGAATATTGGCCCATTTACTGTGTCCGGCCATGCCTGCCTCACTGAAAATTGCAACTGGGCGGGATTCTAGCAAGGAATAGCCGGAATGGGGATGTCCGCAGACTTCATCCAGCGTTCACCCCTCCGTCACAAAACGGTCATCCTGCCCGGCAATCATGGCCTCGGGGCACAAGATCCGAAATCGTGAGGAGAACACCCATGGAATTCTATATACAGGAATTACCCGACGGCCAGGCCACCCTGATGACGCGTGACGGACTGTACCTGTTCACCTTCCGCAACCTGGAATCAGCCCGGCAGGCCTGCACCGACTGGTACCGGATACACGGCCACGTAAACAGCGTTTCCAGCTGCCTGAGTGACGGTAACGTATCCTGCAGCGTCATTTAGCAGGTTGTTAAGGAATCTGATTAATTCGTCACTGAGAGTAACGAAGTGACGCGGCCATCGCTCAGGAACTCAGGGCGAAACCTCCAGCATCCGCTCCAGCGCCGCCCTGGCCGACGCGGCTTCTTTTTCCGGCACCCTGATCCGGTTCACCGGATTACCTTCCAGCAGGTTTTCCAGCGTCCATAACAAGTGCTGCGGATCGATGCGGAACATGGTGGAACACATGCACACGGTCGGGGACATGAAGTGCACGTTCTTGCCGTCAGCCTTGCACTCGTCGTGCAGGCGGTTGACGAGGTTCAGTTCAGTGCCAACCAGCCAGCGCGTGCCGGGTTCCGAGTCACGGATGGTCTTGATGATGTATTCGGTCGAACCGACGTAATCGGATTTCTGACAAACCTCGAAACTGGATTCCGGGTGGGAGATGATTCTGCCTTCCGGGTATTTTTCCCTGAAGCGATCAATGTGTTCCGGCTGGAACATCTGGTGCACGGAACAGAAACCTTTCCACAGGATGATCCTTGCCTTGCGGATTTCCTCTTCGCTCAAACCACCCATGGGCTGGTCGTAATCCCACACCACCATTTCGTCGAGCGGGATGCCCATTTTGAAACCGGTGTTGCGGCCCAGGTGCTGGTCGGGGAAAAACAGGACCTTTTTGCGCTGCCGGAACGACCATTCGAGCACCTGCTGTGCATTGGTGGAGGTGCATACGATACCGCCGTGCTCCCCGCAGAAGGCTTTCAGGTCAGCGGCTGAATTGATGTAGGTTACCGGTGTCACCTGTTCATCCGGATCGAGCACCTGTGCCAGCTCCTGCCAGGCGCGCTGCACCCTGGGGAGATTGGCCATGTCGGCCATGGAACAGCCCGCGGCGAGATCCGGCAGGATGGAAACCTGGTCGGGCCGCGACAGGATATCCGCCACTTCAGCCATGAAATGCACACCGCAGAAAACAATGTACTCGGCCCTGGAGCCGGCGGCTTCGCGTGACAGTTTCAGGGAGTCGCCTGAATAATCGGCATGGCGAAACACTTCGTCACGCTGGTAGTGATGACCAAGGATCACCAGGCGTTCGCCCAGCGCGCGCTTCGCTTCCCGTATACGCGTATCGCATTCGTTGTCGTCAAGCGCTATATACGGTGTTTGTTCGATGGCCGCTGACTGCATGTGCGGTTACTCCTTGCCTGTCCTGCAGGAAAAAGCCGGTAAGACCGGAAACCGGTACTTCGACCCGCGTGGATTCCGGCGCAGGCCGGAATGACGGATGGAAAATATACCTGTGCTCACCCGTTCAGTCTAAACGATCGGGGTACGCACATAACGCTCGATTGCCTCGCGATTGGTGCGGGAACTCACCCGCTCGACAGCCTGTTGCACCGGGACCCACTCGGCCAGTACATGCTCTTCTCTCGCTATACAAATGGGGGCTGTCACAGCCAGTTCAACCCTGAAAACGTACTCGGTATTCCAGTCGCTATCCGGTGCATAGCGTGCCCGCCAGGCGGGCACGATTTTAAAACGGTTGCTGTAGCCGCAATCCACCAGTTGGTCCTGCACCTGCAACCCGGTTTCCTCGGCGACTTCCCGCACGGCGGCATCCCGCGCCGCTTCGCCCCACTCCAGGCTGCCGGTCACCGATTGCCAGTAACCGGCCGGCTGGCGGCGCTCCAGTAACAATACTTCACCACCCACCGTATAGATGACGACCAGCACCGATTCCGGGCGCTTGTACGCCACACTCAGGAATCCCGGTTTTTCTCGGGCACCTTGCGCAGGCGGATATTGAGTTCCGCGAGCTGACTGCCCGGCACTTCAGAAGGCGCGTTGGTCAGCGGACAGCTCGCCGTCTGGGTCTTGGGGAAAGCCATGACTTCGCGGATCGACTGTGCGCCGGTCATCAGCATCACCAGGCGATCCAGGCCGAAGGCCAGGCCGCCGTGCGGCGGGCAACCGTACTTCAGCGCGTTCAGCAGGAAACCGAACTTGTCTTCGGCCTCCTCGTCACTGATACCCAGCAGTTCGAATACCTGTTTCTGTATGTCGCCACGATAGATACGCATCGAACCGCCGCCCAGCTCGGTACCGTTGAGCACCATGTCGTAAGCGCGCGAGTGACAGTTGCCCGGATCGCTTTTGAGCAATGCCAGGTGCTCTTCCTTCGGCGAGGTAAACGGGTGGTGCAGTGAATTCCAGCGCCCGGTGTTGTCGTCCCACTCAAACATGGGAAAATCGACCACCCACAGCGGCTTCCACTCGCCTTCCATCAGGCCGCGGTCTTCACCGAGCTTGACGCGCAGTGCGCCCAGCGCTTCGTTCACTACGCTGGCCTTGTCGGCACCGAAGAACACCAGGTCACCGTCCGCGGCACCGGTGCGTTGCATGATCTGTTCAATCACGTCGTCGGGCAGGAACTTCAGGATGGGGGACTGCAGGCCATCGCGCCCCTGGCTGACTTCGTTGACCTTGATATAGGCCAGCCCCCGGGCACCATAGATGCCGACGAACCTGGTGTAGTCGTCGATTTCCTTGCGAGTAAGCTCACAGCCGCCGGGCAGACACAGCGCCGCGACGCGCCCCTTCGGGTCCACCGCCGGGCCGGCGAATACCTTGAAGTCGACCCCCTGCATCAGGTCACCGACATCCACCAGCTCCAGTTTGACCCGCAGGTCAGGACGATCAGAGCCAAACCGGCGCACCGCTTCCTGGTACGTCATGCGCGGGAACGGGTCATCCAGCCTGACGCCCAGCACCCTGTCGAACAGGCCGCGGATCATCTCCTCCGTCAGCGTCATGATGGCGTCTTCATCCATGAAGGATGTCTCGATATCCAGCTGGGTAAATTCCGGCTGGCGGTCGGCGCGCAGGTCTTCGTCGCGGAAACAGCGCACCATCTGGTAGTAGCGATCCATACCGGACATCATCAGCAACTGCTTGAACAGTTGCGGTGACTGCGGCAGGGCAAAGAACTCGCCGGGATGCGTGCGGCTGGGCACCAGGTAATCGCGCGCGCCTTCCGGCGTGGCGCGGGTCAATATCGGCGTTTCGATATCCAGGAAACCCTGCTCATCGAGGTAGGCCCGCAACTCGCGGGTAATGCGTGCGCGCAGGCGTATGCGTTCCAGCATTTCCGGGCGACGCAGGTCGATGTAGCGGTAACGCAGGCGGTGTTCTTCCGATACGCTGTCGTCGTCGAGGTGGAACGGTGGTGTCTCGGCGCTGTTAAGAATCACAAGCTCCTTACCCAGCACCTCGATTTCCCCGGTCGACAGGTCCGGGTTGGTGGTGCCTTCCGGGCGGTGACGAACCCGGCCCGTGACCTGCAGCACAAACTCGCTGCGCACCCGCTCTGCGGTGGCGAAGGTAGCCTCGGTATCGGGATCGAACACCACCTGCACGCGCCCTTCCCGGTCGCGCAGGTCGATAAAGATGACGCCGCCGTGGTCACGGCGACGGTGCGCCCAGCCCACCAGGGTAACCTCCTGGTCGAGCTGGCTGGTGTTCAGTTCACCGCAATAGTGTGTACGCATGGGTATTCAGGTAACTCCGGGCAGGAGCGGCAGGAACGGGCTAGCCGGTCTTTTTACCACTCGTTGACGAGGGTTTGGAAGCCGGCTTGCTGCCGGTATCGGTCTTGCTTTTTGAATCCGCCTTGGCGATATTCTTCTTTTTCCCGCTCTTGAAATCGGTTTCGTACCAGCCGCCGCCCTTAAGACGGAATCCGGCAGCGGAGACCAGTTTCTGTAGCGCGGGTTTACCGCAGGCCGGGCACTCGGTGAGCGGCGCATCGCTGATTTTTTGCAGCTTTTCCAGCTCGTGCCCGCATTCGGCACATCGGTACTCGTAGATCGGCATGGTTCAGGCATCCGGCAAGTAGTACAAAGCGCGCGATTATAGCAGCCATGCCCGGCTTTGCCGATATTTCAGCCCCGCAGGCCGACCCTCCCGCAAGGGGGAGAGAGGTTCGCCGTGTGGCGCGCTACAATCACCCCATGCACGTACGCCAGACCGAATTGCCTGAAAAGGGCGCCACTGACCTAAAAACCCTGAAATCCCTGGTGCCTTTCCTGTGGGCCTACCGCGGGCGGGTGCTGCTGGCACTGGGTTTCCTGATCCTGGCCAAGGTGGCCAACGTCGGCATCCCGCTGGTACTGAAAGACATTGTCGACGCCCTGGACAAGGACAACGGGGTGCTGGTGCTGCCGCTGGCCCTGCTGCTCGGCTACGGCGCACTGCGCCTGGCCAGCTCGCTGTTCAACGAACTGCGCGATTCGATTTTTGCACGGGTGCGGCACGGCGCCATGCGCAAGGTCTCGATCCGGGTGCTCGAACACCTGCACCGCCTGTCGCTGCGTTACCACCTCGAACGCCGCACCGGCGGCATTTCCCGCGATATCGAGCGCGGTACGCGCAGTGTCAGCTCGCTGCTGAACTACATGGTGTTCAGCATACTGCCGATCATTGTAGAAGTAGCCCTGATCGCCGGGATCCTGCTCGACCGCTACAGCGTGTGGTTTGCGCTCATCACCTTCGCCTCGGTGGCGGTGTATATCTTCGCCACCTTCAAGATCACCGAGTGGCGCATGAAATACCGCATCAGGATGAATGCCGCGGATTCACTGGCCAATACCCAGGCCATCGACAGCCTGATCAACTATGAAACCGTCAAGTATTTCGGTAACGAACAGCACGAACTGGCACGCTACAACGCCTCCCTGGCGGAATGGGAAGACGCTGCGGTCAAAAGCCAGACATCCCTGTCTGCGCTGAACGTCGGCCAGGCGGCCATCATTGCGGTCGGGGTCACCTCCATCATGGTACTGGCGGCCGACGGTGTGGTCGCCGGCAGCCTGACGCTGGGTGACCTGGTACTGATCAACGCCTTCCTGCTGCAGCTGTTTATCCCGCTCAATTTTCTCGGCATCGTGTACAGCCAGCTGAAACACGCATTGACTGATATGCAGTTGATGTTCGACGTGCTGGAACGCCGGCCGGAGATCGAGGACCGTGAAGACGCCATCGAACTCGACGTCGGCGCCGGCGAGGTCCGCTTTGACCGGGTTCGCTTCGCCTATGACCCGGAACGACCGATCCTGCACGATGTTAGCTTTGTCATTCCCGCCGGCAAAAAGGTCGCCGTGGTCGGTCCCAGCGGGGCCGGCAAATCCACACTGGCACGCCTGCTGTTCCGTTTTTATGACGTGGACTCGGGCCGCATCCTGATCAACGGCCAGGACGTGCGTGCGGTGACCCAGCACAGCCTGCGCGCGGCCATCGGCATCGTTCCGCAGGACACCGTGCTGTTCAACGATACGCTGAAGTACAACATCGGTTATGCCCGTCCCGGCGCAGGGCAGGATGAAATCGAACAGGCCGCCCGCCTCGCCAACATCCATGAATTTATCCTCAGGCTGCCCAAAGGTTACGATACTGTGGTCGGGGAACGCGGCCTGAAACTGTCCGGGGGAGAAAAACAACGCGTCGCCATTGCGCGGGCAATTCTCAAGAACCCGAAAATCCTGGTCTTCGACGAAGCCACCTCGAGCCTCGACAGCCATTCCGAGCAGGCTATCCTGGACAGCCTGCGCACGGCGGCGGAAAACCACACCACGCTGGCCATTGCGCACCGCCTGTCCACCATCATCGATGCCGACACCATCCTGGTCATGGAAGACGGGCGTATCGTGGAACGGGGCAGTCACCAGGAACTGCTGGGGCAGGATGGCTTATATGCCCGGCTGTGGGAGCTGCAACAGCAGGAAGAACAGGAACAGGCGGTCAGCTAAGCCCGCATTTCTCACCGGGGTCCGTAACGAGGCGGTGGCAGGTCGTGTGATAAGCGGCGTTCGCGACCGAGGGCCGCGCAGGCATAGTCGACACTATGTCGAGCAGCCCGACCGAGTGAACGCCGCTTAGCGCGCGGCATGACGCCGCCGCAGCAGGAAGTCGGTGAGAAATCCGGGCTAAGGGCTATTACCGAAAGTCACTGCTGTCCCGTTAACTTTGGAGCTAGCCCGCAGGTGAGGACATGGAACCGGTATCACCCGGTCAAGACCGTCTGCCGCAGGGATGCGGCAGTCGAGCGGCCAGGGATGGCAGGTTCTGCGTGTCCTGACCGGGTGATACCGGTTCCATGTCCGGCTTGCCCGACCCGGCTCAAAACATACCTGCCGCTTATGTTTCAGTCACGTGGTTAACCCCGCGGGAGCGGCCTCCTGACCGCGAAAACAGGCTGCGGCATCCGCGCCGGAGGACGGTGCTCCTACAGGGGGGCGGGCTGGTTCTTTCCGGTACGCTCTTCGCGCAGCTGCTGCGTTTCCTTTGCCATGATATGACGCACCAGGTGTTCGCGGTCGGACTCGCGCAGGTGCTCATAGACCACGGCAATCTGCCAGGGGAAGTGCCGGTTATCGTCGTTGATGCGTTCACAGTGGATGACACGGCTCACGGTCAGTATGCCGACCAGCGACGGGAACAGGACCATCCGCAGTTCCAGCAGGCTGTCCACGTCGATTTCGTGCCGGGCGCGGAAGGCAACTCCGCCGGCGCTCAGGTTGACCTCGCGGCTCGGCTGTTCATTGAGGCCCATTTCCTCGCTCACGAACAGCTGTGCGATCATGTTCAGCTTCTGATCGAGCATTTGCAGGCAGCGCGCCAGTTCCGGGGAATCGCTTTGCACCTTGTGCATCACGTGCGTCATCTGCCGGGTGGTGGCTGCAAAGCTGGATGCCGCGGTGAAACGATCCACTACCCGTGACTGTATTTTTTCCTGCAGCCGGCCGGCCTCATCCCGGTCGATGAGCCGGTAGTCGAGGGCGATCTCATCCTCGATGCGAAAATATTCCCTGCGTTCGTCGCTCATGAAGCCCCCTGAACTACCTGGTACCGCCGGCCTTGATGCCCAGCACCGGCTTCGCTTTGTTCGCGGACCCTGCCGGTGACTTTTTGCTGCGGACACGGGTGTTGCCGGCCTTGATGCCCACCGCTTTTGCCACGGGCTGTTTTACCCGCCTGGCGGAGGCTGCGGAACTGCCAGCCACCGTCCCGGGGGCAGTTTGCCGTGCGGCGGGCTTGCCTGGCAAGCCGGCCCCGGTCTTTTTACCACTGATCGACTTAGCGCTCGATTCCCTGTCATCACCCTGCTGCAGGATGATTTCCACGCGGCGGTTTTTCGCCCGGTTGGCCGCCGTATCGTTTTTTGCCACCGGCGCGGTATCGGCAAAACCCTGGATCAGGAACCGGTTGGAGGGGATGCTGGAGGCCAGCATCATTTCGTGCGCGACCGACACGGCGCGTGCCGATGACAGCTCCCAGTTGGAACGGAAGCGTTTGGTGTAAATCGGTATATTATCCGTGTGCCCGGCAATGATGATCTTGCCTTCCGACCCCTTGAGAATTTTCGCCACCCTGGCCAGTATGGGCCGGAACGCGTCTTTCAGTTCCGCACGTCCGGAGCCGAATGATGCCTTTTCACGCACCCGAATGATGATTTTCTGGCCGGCGGTCTCTACATCGATGGAACCGTTTTTGATCTCCCGGCCCAGCGCCTCACTGATCAGTCTGGCGCTCTGCTCCAGTTTCTTCCGCTTCCTTGCAGCTGCTTCGGCCTCGATCAGTTTTTCGAGGTCCTTGCGATCGACGTTCACACCCGGCTTCTTCTGTGCACCAGGCCCGGCCAGCTGCTGTTCGGCTTTCAGCTTTTCCTCGAGCCGGGCTATCGCCAGCGCCTTGGCCTTTGCGAGTTCCTTTTTCTGCGACTCAGTCAGGCCGTCCGCCTGGGAGCGTTGCTTGCCCGGCATCAGGTGCGCCAGCTGGCCACTCTCCTTGCCGGCTTTCTGGTCCGCCTTCTGGCCGGCTTTCTGACCCTCCTGCCGGTCTGCCTTGTTGAGCGCATTTTCCTCCGGCCTGAAGGTCTTTTCACGGTCCGGTTCGTGGTCTGCTTTGGGTGTGGGAACCGGCCGGCGTCGCTCCTTGCCAAGATCCAGGTTGACCCGCAGGTCATTGGTCGTCATCTGGCGGATGACATTCATTATGGTAGGTTCGGGACGACCCGGACTGAATTCCCGCGCAATGACATTGATCCCCTTGGGCGGTTCCTTGACCTTGATATCACGCTGCACACCGAACGCGTTCTTCATGGAACCCGCCATTTCCTTGTACTTGGAAACATCCATTTCCGAAAACGACAACAGCAACACGAAAAAGCACATCAGCAGGGACATCAGGTCAGCAAAGGTCATGACCCAGGCGGGAAGGCCTTCTTCGATGACTACGGCTTGGGTGCTGTCAGACATGGCCGGCTGGATCCACGTTGGCTGTCCGGAAAACCGTCAGGCCGCGTCCTGCTCACCTACGGCTTCGCGCTTGCTTTCCGGCAGGTAGGTCTTGAGCAGTTCTTCCATCACACGCGGGTTCAGACCTTCCTGGATGGAACTGATGGTTTCCAGGATCAGGGCCTTGTTGAGGCGTTCTTCCTTGCTGCGCAAGGCCAGCTTGTCGGCGATAGGCAGGGCAAAGGCGGTAGCGATAACGGCGCCATACAACGTTGTCAACAGCGCGACGGCCATGGCAGGTCCAATCGACTTGGGGTCATCCATGGCGGATAACATCTGCACCAGGCCGATCAGGGTACCGATCATCCCCATGGCCGGTGCGGTATCGCCCATGGACTTGAAAATCGCCTGACCGCGCTCATGGCGCTCGATGGTAAGATTGATATCCTTGCCCAGCATGGAACGCACGAATTCAGGTTCGTGCCCGTCCACGCACAGCTGGATACCGCGCTTGAGGAATTCGTTCTGTATATCCTGCCCCTCCAGTCCCAGCACACCCTCCTTGCGGGCGATATTGGCAAGCTGAACACCTTCCTCGATCAGCTTGACGGGGTCTTCCGCTTTATTGATGAAGGCCTTCATGGCAATCTTGAGCGCGCCCAGGAAATGCCCCATCGGGAACTTGATCAGCACGGCAAAGATGGTGCCCACCACCACGATCAGCAGCGAGGGCGCATTGACAAAGAGCAGGACACTGCCGCCCATCACCATAGCGACAAAGATGATACCGAAGGCACCCAGCAGTCCGACGAGGGTGGCGAGATCCATTGATTCTTACTCCATACTACGCAGGCCAGAAATCCATACCGCCTATAGCGCCGTCTCAGGCGGATTCTTGAATGCACGAACGGCCATTCCGGGCTTCAGCCTGACATAGCGCATTTAATTGAAATACAAAGGGTTAAAGATGCTTCAGAACGAAAATGCAGGGCGTACGGTATTTATAACCGGTTGCTCGACGGGTATTGGTCACTGCGTGGCACACGGGTTGAAAAAACGAGGCTACCGGGTCATCGCAAGTGCACGGCAGGTCGGGGATGTCGAACGCCTGCGGCAGGAAGGCCTTGAATGCCTGCGGCTGGACCTCGATCAACCCGAGTCCATACACCGGGCAATACAGGCACTGGCTGACCGCTGTGAAGGAAAAATCTACGGCTTGTTCAACAATGCCGGTTTCGGACAGCCCGGCGCGGTGGAGGATTTATCACGCGAGGCACTCCGCGCCCAGTTTGAAACCAACGTGTTCGGCACCCTGGAACTGACCAACCGGATCCTGCCCTGGATGCGGCAGGCCGGTGAAGGCCGCATCATCCAGAACAGCTCAGTGCTGGGCTTTGTCTCGCTGGCCTACCGGGGCGCCTACAATGCCAGCAAATACGCCCTCGAAGGGCTGTATGACACGCTGCGCCTGGAGCTGGCGGGAACCGGCATCCACGCCGTGCTGATCGAGCCTGGCCCGATTGAAAGCCGCTTTCGTGCCAATGCCTTCGCGGCCTATAAAAAACACATCGATGTCGCACACAGCGTCCACCGGGCCGCCTACCTGGCGATGGAAAGCCGCCTGCTGAAGGACGGGCCGGCGGTACCCTTTACCCTGCCACCGGAAGCCGTGCTCGACAAGGTGACCAGGGCGCTGGAGTGTAAACGTCCCACGCCACGCTATTACGTAACTGTTCCCACCTGGTTGTTCGGCGGTCTGAAGCGGGTGCTCAGCAGTCGGGCGCTGGACCGGGTATTGCTCAGGATATCGGGTGACGAACAGCCATAAAAAAAACCCACCGGCCGGCGGTGGGTTCATAAGCGGCTTTCAGCAGGCGCTGTGAACTACATATCCCAGCGGATACCGCCAAAGTAGACGTCGTTATCGCCCAGCTGTTTGGTCTTGAGATTGACCCACAGCTTTTTCCAGACCTTGAAGCGTGATCCGACCACCAGTACATCGTCGTCCATGTCACCGGAGCGGTGTTCACCACCGAGTTCCAGCTCCAGCCACTTCAGTGCGTTGAGACGAAGACTCCCGTCAATGATGTAGCCGCCGTCGCTCTTGGAACCTACACCACGGGAACTGCTGTTAATGCTGTTGAAGAACCAGTTTGCGCCGACAATCACATCGAGTCGTTTTTTCATCAGCGGATAGTGCCCTGCTGCACCCGCCTGAAACTCGGTATAATCCGGGTCGGCCTTGTCTACCCCGTTTTTCTTCGGGAGATCCTCCAGCTTGCCGCGCTTGAAGCCGGCGCGCAGCGCCACATAGGTAAACGTGTCGAAAGAGGCGTTGATTGCACCCAGTTTGAAATCAGAACCATTATCACTGTCGTCGATGTCGGTGTACTCGTAACCGGCATCCAGATAGCTGTAACTGAACCCCTTTGCAGCAAACACAGGGCTTGCCAGCAAGGCAAGGGAACCGATGACCAGTGCCCAGAGGGCTTTCTTTGGAACCATTACTCCTCCTCCTGTTTTATTATGGCCTGGCTGACGCCAAAGACCGGCCCATACTACGGATTACCCTTCGTGGCTTCAAGCCGAAATACCCTGCAGCGATAAAAAAAGGCGGGCCCAAGCCCGCCTTTTGCCGTTGAAATGCAAGCCTTTTCAGGCAGCACTGGCCTGTTCGCTGCCGGCCGTGAAGCGCAGCCGGTCGCCTTCCAGGCTGATCTCGACCACCTGTCCGGGGTGGAAATGCCCGGCCAGGATTTCCTGCGCCAGCGGATTTTCCAGCTGTTGCTGGATCGCCCGCTTGAGTGGCCTGGCCCCGTACACCGGGTCGAAACCGGCTTCCCCGAGCTTGTCGAGCACCGCGTCGGACAGCTTCAGGCCCAGTTCGCGTTCTGCCAGCCGTTTGCGCAGGTAATCGATCTGCAGGTTGGCAATGGCGCGGATCTGTTCGCGTCCCAGCGGGTGGAAGACCACGGCCTCGTCGATACGGTTGATGAATTCCGGCCGGAAATGCCCTCCAACCACTTCCATCACCTCACGCTTCATGCGCTCGTAGTTCTCCTCACCGGCCAGCTCCTGGATCTGCTGGCTGCCCAGGTTGGACGTCATAACAATGACGGTATTTCGGAAATCGACCGTGCGCCCCTGACCGTCGGTCAGGCGACCGTCGTCCAGCACCTGCAGCAGCACATTGAACACATCCGGGTGCGCCTTTTCGACCTCGTCCATCAGGATCACCGAGTAGGGTTTGCGCCGCACCGCTTCGGTCAGGTAGCCGCCCTCCTCGTAGCCAACGTAGCCCGGGGGCGCACCAATCAGGCGTGCCACCGAGTGTTTTTCCATGAACTCGGACATATCGATGCGCACCATGGCTTCTTCCGTATCGAACAGGAATTCAGCCAGCGCCTTGGTCAGCTCGGTCTTGCCCACACCGGTCGGGCCCAGGAACAGGAACGAACCATTGGGACGTGCCGGGTCGGACAGGCCGGCGCGTGAGCGGCGTATGGCATCGGAAACCGCCTTGACCGCTTCCTCCTGCCCGACCACCCGTCGGCCGATTTCCTGCTCCATGCGCAACAGCTTGTCGCGCTCGCCCTCGAGCATTTTGGATACCGGGATACCTGTCCATTTGGCCACCACCTCGGCAATTTCCTCTTCGGTGACCTTGTTGCGCAGCAGTTTCATCTCCTGCATCTCGGCCTGCGAAGCCATATCCAGCTGCTTCTCCAGCTCCGGGATACGCCCGTACTGCAACTCGCCGGCTCGCGCCAGGTCACCGGCACGCTGGGCGGTTTCCAGTTCCTTGCGTGCGCGTTCCAGCTCTTCCTTCACATGCGAAGATCCCTGCACCGCGGCTTTTTCCGCTTTCCAGATTTCCTCCAGGTCGGAATACTCGCGCTCCAGCGAGTCGATTTCTTCCTGCAGGTTCTCCAGCCGCTTGACCGACGCCTCGTCGCTTTCCTTGTTCAGGGCCTCGCGCTCGATTTTCAGCTGGATCAGGCGCCGTTCCAGGCGGTCCATGACCTCCGGCTTGGAATCGATTTCCATACGGATACGGCTGGCCGCCTCATCGATCAGGTCGATGGCCTTGTCCGGCAGCTGCCGGTCGGTGATGTAGCGGGTGGAAAGCGTCGCGGCGGCCACGATCGCCGGGTCGGTGATATCGACCCCGTGGTGCACCTCGTAGCGCTCCTTCAGACCACGCAGGATGGCAATGGTGTCCTCGACACTGGGCTCGTCGACCAGCACTTTCTGGAAACGCCGTTCCAGCGCGGCATCCTTCTCGATGTACTGGCGGTATTCATCCAGCGTGGTGGCACCCACACAGTGCAGCTCACCACGGGCCAGCGCCGGTTTCAGCATATTGCCCGCATCCATGGCACCTTCCGCCTTGCCGGCGCCGACCATCGTATGCAGTTCGTCGATGAACAGGATGATCTGGCCTTCCTGCCTGGACAGGTCATGGAGCACCGCTTTCAGCCGCTCCTCGAATTCACCACGGAACTTGGCGCCCGCGATCAGCGAGCCCATATCGAGGCTCAGCAGGCGCTTGCCCTTGATGCCTTCCGGCACTTCACCGTTGACAATGCGCTGGGCGAGGCCTTCGACAATAGCGGTCTTGCCCACGCCGGGTTCACCGATCAGCACCGGGTTGTTCTTGGTGCGGCGCTGCAGCACCTGGACGGTACGGCGGATTTCGTCGTCACGACCGATGACCGGATCCAGCTTGCCCTGCTCGGCGCGCTCGGTGAGGTCGATGGTGTATTTTTCCAGCGCCTGGCGCTGGTCTTCGGCATTCGGATCGTCGACGTTCTGGCCACCGCGCACATTGTCGATGGCTTTTTCGATCGCTTCCTTGCCCGCGCCGGCCTGGCGCAGCGCCTCACCCAGCCGGCCCTTGTCTTCTACCGCCGCCAGCACAAACAGTTCGGACGAGATGTACTGGTCCTTGCGCTGCTGCGCCAGCTTGTCGGTCAGGTTCAGCAGGCGGGTCAGGTCATTGGAGATATGCACATCGCCCGCGGTGCCCTCCACCACCGGCAGGTGGTCCAGCTGCTCGCCGAGATGAGAGCGCAACATGTTGATATTGACGTTGGCCTGCGTCAGCAGGTGGCGCACGCTGCCACCTTCCTGGTCCAGCAGGGCCACCATGACGTGCACCGGTTCAATGTAGTTGTGGTCACGGCCCACCGCCAGGCTTTGCGCATCCGCCAGCGCCATCTGGAACTTTGAGGTCAGTTTATCCATCCGCATGACAAGGAGTCTCCCCGAAAAAGTAATTCACTTAGCCGCTATATGGGTGGAAAGGAGTCGGATTTCAAGGGCTCCACCAGGTAGTCCCCGTCCATAAATCTGCAATTCCATCATCCCGGCGCAGGCCGGAATCCAGCAAGTGCCTGAAACCCCTGGACTCCGGCCAGCGCCGGGATGACCGGACAGAGGAGAACCTTCCGTTTATGGACGGATGCTGTGTTATTCCTTGTATACCTTGCGCTGGAACAGATCCTGGCGGCGACTGACCAGCCGGTCCAGGAACAGCAGGCCGTCCAGATGGTCCATTTCGTGCTGGACAGCGCGGGCTTCAAATCCTTCCATCTCGAAGGACTGTTCTTTCCCTTCCCGATCAAGGGCATGCAGCTGAATACGCTCGGCGCGCACGACATTGCCGGTGTAATCAGGGACGGAAAGACAGCCCTCCCGGCCCAGCACAAAACCTTCCCATTCGGTGATTTCCGGGTTGATCAGGACCAGGTGACCGTGGCTACGCGTCTTTTTACGGCCCGACACGTCCACGATGACCACACGCTGGAACCAGCCGATCTGCGGCGCCGCGATACCCACCGCAGCGGGGCCCGCAAGCCGCGTCTCCTCGAGATCGTCGATGTTCGCCTGCAGGGCGGCATCAAACTGCACCACCGGCCCGGAAACCTGCCGCAGCCGCTCGTCCGGGTAGGTGAGAATGTCGCGGATCGTCAAGCTTCACCCAATGAGCGTGTCGATGGCATGCACGTAGACCTTGACGCCGTCAGACTGCAGGGGCGCGAGTGCAGCGCGGATGGCATCCACGCCCTGTGCAGCGACGCCCTCGATCTGCAGGATATAGATCGGTTCAGCCTCGGTACCGCCCACGTCCGATTCCAGGTCGAGAATATTCAGGCCCGCCTGTTCCGCCCGGCTGGTGACCTGTGACACGATACCGGCACGATCCGCACCGTGTACCCGGATACAGACATCCGGGACCAGACGTTGATGCAGGCCCGGCTCAATGGCATCGATATGCAGGGTCAGTTGCAGCTCATCGACCACGGGCTGCAGGGCACCGCGCAGACGATCAGCATCACGCCCCTGCACCATCATCATGACGGTAAAGTTCCTGCCCAGGCGGATCATGGATGTTTCGCCCAGGTTACAGCCGGCCTCGAACAGCGTGGTCGTTACCCGCGCCACGATGCCGGGCCGGTCTTTGCCCACCAGCGTCAACATGTACCAGTTCAACATGGTTTACTCCCCTTTTCAGGTCGACCCGCTTCAGTTATGCAACGTGGCGTGGGTCAGGTAGATCAGGCTGACCCCGGCGCCGATCAGCAATACCTGTTTGATCGTAGCACTGAATTCCACACGCTTGTGCAGGCCCGGTATCAGGTCTGCCACGGCCACGTAGATGAAACTGGACGCCGCGATGGCCAGGATATACGGCAGCACGGGCTCCAGGTTCTTGAAGCCGTAATAGGCCAGCACAGCACCAACGACGGTGGCGAGACTCGACAGCAGGTTGAATACAAAGGCCTTGCCGGTACTGAACCCGCTGTGCAGCAATACGGCGAAGTCGCCCACTTCCTGCGGAATTTCGTGCGCGGCGACCGCCAGACTGGTAACGATGCCCAGGTGCACATCGGTGAGAAACGCTGCGGCGATCAGAACACCATCGATGAAGTTGTGGATACCATCGCCGATCAGGATCAGGGTGCCGGCCGCCGGGTGGTGGTCACCGTGTTCAGGCATGTGGACTTCACAGCTTTCGTGGTGGCAGTGCCGCCACAGCACCAGTTTTTCCAGCAGGAAAAACCCGAACAGACCCAGTAACAGCGTAGCGCTGATATTGTGGAAGTTGTTGCCTCCCAGCGCTTCCAGCGCATGCGGCAACAGCCCCAGCAGGGCCGCCCCCAGCAGGGCACCGATCGCAAAACTGACCGCGTGCGGCAGCAGCCGGGTGCGCAACGCCTCCGGCAACAACAGAAATACCGCCGCCGCAACGACGCTGAGCACGCCCCCCAGCAGGGAGAACAGCAGAATCCAGGACAATAGTGTCATGCCAGTAAAAACTCCATTCCGGCAAAGCCGGGAGTATCCAGGACAGCTACGATCAACCCGGAATCCGGGTCATTGTGAGCGCGGCACTTGCAATGACGCGGTTGATCAGCCATCCCTTTAATCTTACACGAGTTCATGATTCCGGAAGGTATCGATTGTTTGCAGCAGGCGTGTCGATCTTCGGCGCGAAAGTCGGGGCTGCTCCCGCGGGGCGTTCAGGGTGGTTCCAGCCAGACCAGGGATGCCATGCGTCCCGTGACACCATCGCGCCGGTACGAATAAAAGCGTTCCCGGTCACGGAAAGTACACCAGCCACCGCCGTATACTGTGGTTACACCGCTGGCCTGCAGACGGATGCGGGCCAGCCGGTACAGGTCAGCCAGCCAGCGACCGTCCGGGGCGGCGCTGAACGCTCCGGCAGTCTGCGCGTGCCGGTCGACAAAGGCCTGGCGAACCTCGTCGCCGACCTCGAACGCCGATGGCCCGATCGCGGGTCCCAGCCAGGCCAGTAGCTGCGCCGGCTCGCTGTCCAGCGCCGCCACCGTGCTTTCCAGTATACCGGCGGCAAGCCCGCGCCAGCCGGCGTGCGCGGCAGCCACCCGGGTGCCGGCCCGGTCACAGAACAGCACTGGCAGACAGTCCGCCGTCAACACGGCGCAAACGTACCCGGCCTGGTTGCTGAACCCGGCATCGGCGCTCGGACACTCGCCACAACAGGTGATATCAACCACTGCGTCCGCGTGCACCTGCTCCAGCCAGACCGGTGCGGCGGGCAACTGTAAACGCTGCATGAGCAGATCGCGGTTGCGCCGCACAGCGCCCGGCTCGTCGCCCACGTGCCCGGCCAGGTTGAAGTGCTCCCGGGGAGGCTTGCTGAGGCCGCCCTGCCGTGTCGTTGTCGCCGCTTTGACGGTCGCAGGCGCAGGCCAGTCCGGGTATATCATGCCTCCGTTCTCAGCACTTCAAGCAGGGTGCTGAAATCCTCCGGCGGTTCCACTTCCCAGCCAACCGCTTCACCACTGGCCGGGTGAACGAACTCCAGGCGCGCAGCATGCAGCGCCTGGCGGTGAAAACCACGAATCGCATCCTGCACGGCGGGCGACGCAGCGCGCGGTATCCGCAAACGCCCCCCATACAGCGGGTCACCCACCAGCGGGCAGTGAATATGCGCCATGTGCACCCGGATCTGGTGGGTACGGCCGGTTTCCAGGCGCACCTGCACCAGCGTGTGCGCGGGGAACCGTTCCAGCACCCGGTAGTGACTGACCGCCGGCTTGCCGGATTCCACCACGGCCATGCGCAGGCGATCACGTGGATGCCGGCCGATGGGCGCATCGACCGTACCACCCGCGGTCAACACCTGCTGTACCAGGGCCAGGTAGGAACGGTGTACCGTGCGGGCCTGCAACTGCCCTACCAGCGCGTGATGCGCCTCCAGGCTGCGCGCCACCACCATCAGGCCACTGGTGTCCTTGTCCAGCCGGTGCACGATTCCGGCGCGCGGCAAGGCGGCCAGCTGCGGATCATAAAAGAGCAACGCATTCTGCAGCGTGCCGTCCGGGTTTCCGGCAGCCGGGTGCACCACCAGGCCGCCGGGCTTGTTCAGTACCAGCAGGTGCTCGTCCTGGTACTGAATATCCAGCGGAATGTCCTGTGCCTGGACCCCGGTCTCCAGCTCAAGCTCGGCCAGGATCGACACCCGCTCGCCACCTGTCACCCGGTATTTGGCAACCGCCGGCTGCCGGTCCAGCAACACCTTGCCGGCCTTGATCCACTGCTGGAGCCGGCTGCGGGAATATTCCGGGAACAGCTCCGCCAGGGCCTGGTCCAGGCGGCGTCCGGCCAGCACCGGGGGTATCTGTCCTTCCAGTTGAATCGTCTCTTGCATGGAATCCGGTGGCCACGGGGGGCAAGCCGCTTTACAATTTCACTCTCTCGATTGCCCCCGGACAGGCAGGCTTATGCGCTGGTTACCTTTTATACCTTTATTGGCAGCTTTATTCACCTTTGGCTGCGCCACCAACGGCCAGGACGAACTGGACCAGCTATCGGCCAATGAACTGTATAACCGCGCCAAGCAGGCGCTGAACGCGGGGGACTACGAAACGGCCATCAATACCTTCGAAAGGCTGGAAGCGCGTTTCCCGTTTGGCAAGTACGCCCAGCAGGCGCAGCTGGAGATCGCGTATGCCTACTACAAGTTTGACGAGCCGGACTCTTCCATTGCGACCGCTGACCGCTTTATCAATAATAACCCCGGCAACCCGCACCTGGATTATGCCTACTACCTGAAAGGTCTGGCCAACTATACCCGCGGCGCCAACATCATCGACCGGCTGTCACCGCGCGAACCGTCCGAACGCGATACCCGCGCCCTGCGGGATTCATTCAATGATTTCACCCAGCTGGTCAAGAAATTCCCTGACAGCCGCTACACGCCGGATGCCAAAAAACGGCTGGTGTACCTGCACAACATGCTGGCGAAGTACGAGATCAACGTTGCCTACTATTACATGAAACGCGGCGCCTGGGTGGCCGCAGCCAACCGGGCCAAGTACGTCATCGAAAACTACCAGCGCACACCGTCCGCCCGGACGGCACTGCAGGTACTGGTACAGGCCTATACAAAAATGGGCATGGATGACCTGGCGCAGGACGCGCAGCGGATCCTGGACATGAACCAGAACCAGAACCAGAATCAATAGCGCGGGACAGGCGGGCAGAATACCCCTGGTCAGGGACCGCGTCAGCGGTTTTGATATGGGTTCACGGGATCGGCTAGCCCGGAATTCTCACCGGGTTCCGTAGCGAGGCGGTGGCAGGTCGTGTGATAAGCGGCGTTCGCGACCGGGGGCCGCGCAGGCATAGTCGACACGATGTCGAGCAGCCCGACCGAGTGAACGCCGCTTAGCGCGCGGCATGATGCCGCCGCAGCAGGAAGTCGGTGAGAAATGCGGGCTAGATTGCGTTCTGGTCGGTTTCCCCGGTACGAATACGCACCACCTGCTCTACCGCTGTCACGAATATTTTTCCGTCGCCGATCTTGCCGGTACGTGCCGCGTTGGTAATCGTTTCGACACAGCGCGCCAGGTCTTCCTCCTTTACCACCACCTCGAGCTTGACCTTGGGCAGGAAATCCACGACATACTCCGCCCCGCGATACAGCTCGGTATGCCCTTTCTGGCGACCAAAACCCTTTACCTCGGTAGCCGTCATCCCGGTGATCCCAATCTCTGACAGTGCTTCGCGCACGTCGTCCAGCTTGAACGGCTTGATGACGGCTTCAACTTTTTTCATGGATCACTCCCCTGTTGAGGTTGGCCTAGGCCACTAACTCTACTAAAAGCCGCGCCAGGAATCGAATTTAATCACCCAGCTGTACACTGATAAAGCCCGACGTGATCGGATAGCGGCGGTCCCGGCCGAAGGCCCGCCGGGAAATACGCACCCCGGGCGGCGCCTGCCTGCGCTTGTACTCGTTGCGGTCCACGAGGGTGGCGATACGTCGTACGGTGGTCGCATCGAAACCCCGGGCAACCAGCGCCTCGATACTCATATCCTTTTCAATATACCCTTCCAGGATCGGATCCAGCAGGGTGTAGGGTGGCAGGGAATCCTCGTCTTTCTGGTCAGGCGCCAGTTCCGCGGAAGGCGGCCGCTCCAGCACCCGCTGCGGGATCACCGCGGACTGCGCGTTGCGGTATTCGCACAGGCGGTACACCATCAATTTAGGTACGTCCTTGATGGGCGCAAAACCACCGGCCATATCGCCGTACAGGGTGGCGTACCCGACTGCCATTTCACTCTTGTTGCCGGTGGTAAGCACGATCCGGCCCTGCTTGTTGGACAACGCCATCAGGATCACCCCGCGACAGCGGGCCTGGATATTCTCCTCGGTAGTGTCGGCGGCAGCGCCCGCAAACGCGTCCGACAAGACCTCCATGAAGGCCCTGAACGGCTTTTCTATGGAGATTTCCCGGTATGCCACGCCCAGCACCTGCGCCTCGGCACGCGCATCCTCGCGACTCATGTCCGCGGTATAGCGCGACGGCATCATCACTGCCTGCACCCGTTGCGCGCCGATAGCATCCACGGCAATGGCCAGCACCAGCGCAGAATCGATACCGCCGGACAGGCCGACCACCACGCCCCGAAAACCGTTCTTTTCGATATAACTGCGCACCCCGAGCACCAGTGCCTGGTACACACTGGCGACCTCATCACGACGCGGCGACACCACCCCGGGCAAGGGCCGCACCCCGCCGTCGCTGCGCTCGAAATCGACCGGGTAAAGCCCTTCTTCGCAAGCCGGTGCGCGTACCCGGGTCATACCGGACTGGTCCAGCACAAAGGATTCCCCGTCAAACACCAGCTCATCCTGCCCGCCGACCAGGTTCACGTAGACCACCGGGCAGGCGGTTTCCGCAATGCGTTTGCGCACCACGGCCTCCCGCTCATCGCCCTTGCCGGTATGAAACGGGGAGGCATTCATATTGACCAGCAGACGCGCACCGGCATCCGCGGCTGCGCGCGCCGGTTCCGGCATCCAGATATCCTCACAGATACTCACCCCGACCCGGACCCCGGCCACGTCGGCGACACAGAAACCTTCACCGGGAATGAAGTAGCGTTTTTCGTCGAACACGCTGTAGTTGGGCAGGTGGTGTTTGCGACAACGCGCCACGATTCTGCCCTGGTACACCAGCGACGCAGTGTTATAGCGACCTGCAGAGGTCTGTTCCGGGTGCCCCACCAGCACGTGAATACCGGATACTTCCGCGCAGATCCTGTCCATTGCCTCATCCACCCGCAGCTGCAGGCCCGGGCGTAACAGCAGGTCCTCCGGGGGGTAGCCGGTCAGGGTCAGTTCCGGGAAAACGACCAGGTCGGCCTCCTGCTCGTCACGCGCGCGCTGCGCCACTGCGATTACGCGTTCGGTATTCGCGGTGATATTACCGACCAGCAGGTCCACCTGCGCCATCACCAGGCGCAGCACCGTGTGGTCGGCGCGACGGGCGGTGTTCACGAAGCTGCCAGCAGGTCCTGCATCCGTACACCCATATCCGCCGGAGAGCGCACGACGGCCACACCGGCCTGTTCCAGTGCTGCAAATTTGGCATCCGCAGTGCCCTTGCCGCCACTGATAATCGCGCCGGCGTGCCCCATACGCTTGCCGGGCGGCGCCGTCACCCCGGCAATGTAGGCTACCACCGGTTTTTGCATGTGCGCGTGGATGAATTCGGCTGCTTCTTCCTCGGCGCTGCCGCCGATCTCGCCGACCATAATGACACCTTCGGTATCCGGGTCGCGTTCGAAGCGTTCCAGGCAATCGATAAACTCCAGCCCGTGAATCGGGTCACCGCCGATTCCCACGCAGGTGCTCTGGCCGAGACCGGCCAGCGTGGTCTGGTACACTGCCTCGTACGTAAGGGTGCCGGAACGCGAGACAATACCGATGCGACCGGGCCGGTGGATGGTGCCGGGCATGATACCGATCTTGCAGGCGCCCGGCGTGATAATGCCCGGACAGTTGGGGCCGATCAGCCGGGACTCACTGCCGGACAGCGCGGATTTCACTTTCAGCATGTCCAGCACCGGGATGCCTTCCGTGATGCAGACAATGACCCTGATCCCGGCGTCGGCCGCTTCCAGGATGGCGTCGGCCGCAAAGGCCGCGGGCACGTAGATCATGGTGGCATTGGCCCCGGTTTCCTCCACCGCCGCCTGCACGGTATTGAAAACCGGCAGGTCCAGGTGCGTCTGCCCGCCCTTGCCGGGCGTGACACCTCCCACCATCTGCGTACCGTAGGCCAGCGCCTGTTGCGAATGAAAGGTCCCCTGCTTGCCGGTAAATCCCTGGCAAATGACTTTGCTATGGCTGTCGACCAGTATACTCATGGAACCTGTCTCATTCGTTTTCTCCGAACCCGGCCAGCCGGGTTGCATGCAGGCCGGGTCAGCCCGAAGGGCGTTACCCGACATCGTTGTCGGTTTGTCGGATTACGCTGCGCGAATCCGATCTGCGTCAGGTCAGGATTTTTGTTCACCGGCTGCCTGCACCACTTTCCCGGCCGCATCGGTAAGTCCCTCCGCGGCGATAATACTCAGCCCGGATGCCGCCAGCAGCGCCTTGCCCTGGTCGACATTGGTGCCCTCCAGACGCACCACCACCGGCAGGTTGACACCCACCTCCTGCACAGCCTGGATGATGCCCTCGGCAATCAGGTCACAGCGCACAATACCGCCGAATATGTTGACCAGGATGGCGCGCACTTTGTCGTCCGACAGAATCAGCTTGAAGGCCTCCGCAACCCGGTCCGCCGTTGCGCCACCGCCTACGTCGAGAAAGTTGGCCGGGTTACCGCCATGCAGCTTGATCAGGTCCATGGTCGCCATGGCCAGTCCGGCGCCATTCACCATGCAGGCAATGTCACCGTCCAGCGTAATGTAATTCAGCCCGTGTTCGCTGGCGCTGCGCTCTTTTTCATCTTCCTGGCTCGGGTCGCGCAGTTCGCTGAGTTCCGTGTGGCGATACAGGGCGTTGTCATCGATATCCAGCTTGGCATCCAGCGCCAGCAGCTCCCCGGCAGCCGTAACCACCAGCGGATTGATCTCGACCAGGCTGGCGTCCTGTTGCTCAAACAGACGGTACAAACCGGTCAGCAGGCGGGTAAAGGCCCGCACCTGGTCGCCACCGAGCCCCAGCCCGAAGGCCAGGTTACGGCACTGGTAGGCCTGCAGGCCGACTGCAGGGTGAACCGCTTCGGTAAGGATGGCATCCGGGTCACGCTCGGCAACGGCTTCGATGTCCATCCCGCCGGACACCGAGGCCATGATCATGATCCGCTCACTGCTGCGATCCACCAGCAGACCCAGGTACAGTTCCCGGTCGATCGCTACCGTCGTTTCTACCAGCAAGCGGTGAATGGGCAGTCCGGGGCTGCCGGTCTGCCTGGTCACCAGCCGTGACCCGAGCAGTTCATCCGCCGTCTTTTCGACCGATTCGACGCTATCGACCAGCTGCACGCCGCCCGCCTTGCCGCGCCCGCCGGCGTGCACCTGCGCCTTGACCACCCAGCGTTCCCCGCCCAGTGACTTTGCTGCCGCGGCGGCATCCTGCCGGGATTCGACCATACGACCCTCGGGAACCGGGATCCCGTACTGTGAAAACAGCTGTTTGGCTTGATACTCGTGGAGGTGCATGCGTCTGTCCGTGGCTGGAAAGGCTGTATTCTCCTGAATAAACGGGGTCAGAGTAAAGCTGCAATCTGCATTCGCCGGCAAACAGCCGCCGGCAGCGGCGCAGCGCACGACGGGAAACCGCTCCATCCGGCCCTGGAGCGGCAGGACGCAAGACCGCAACTTCGGTACACTAGCCGAATGTTTGGCATCCGTGTACTCATCTACCTGATCGGTATTGGACTGGTTATATGGATTCTCGTGCGCCTGGCAAAAAGCCCTCGCGTGGAACAGAGAAATACCGGAAAAGTGGATGACATGGTGCGCTGCGCCCGTTGCGGGATCTTTGTACCCCGCAACGAAGCCGTTAAGGAAGGGGATCGCTATTACTGTTGCAGCCGGCACCGCGACGAAGACCGTTAGCCCCATGCCCGGTTCCGCCTACCCCGTTGCCTGGCAACCGTTGCGGATACTGACGTTCTACCGGGCCATCCTCGCCGGCCTGCTGGCCACGGTCTACTACCTGCTAGCGGACAGCAATCCGTTCAATGTCCAGAACCACAGCCTGTTCAGCGCCACCCTGAACAGCTACCTGCTGTTCAGCCTGGCCGCCGGCTTCAGCACCCGCCTGCGCTGGCCGGGGTACCGCTTCCAGGCGCTGCTGCAGGTGCTGGCTGACATTGCCGCCATAGCCCTGCTGATGCACGCAACAGGCGGCGTCACCAGCGCGCTGGCGGTATTACTGGTAATCGCGATCGCCGCGGGCGCCCTGGTGCTGCCGGGACGCCTGGCTTTTCTGTTTGCCGCCGTCGGTACCCTGACCCTGCTGTTCGAGACCGGGCTGGCCAGCCTGGCGGAAGTCGAAACCGGCGCCGGCGATATCACCCGCGCCGGCCTGCTGGGCCTGGTGCTGTTTGCTGCCGCGGCGCTGGCCAACGTGCTGGCGGTACGTGCGCGTGAAAGTGAAGCGCTTGCACAACGGCGTGGCATCGACCTGGCCAACCTGCAGCAGCTGAACCAGTACATCATCCGGCAGCTGCAGTCCGGCCTGCTGGTGGTGGACCCGGGTAACCGGATCCGGCTGGCCAACGCAACGGCAGCGACCCTGCTGGGACCCGATGCACGGGACGGGGCGCAGCTGGACCAGGTCGCACCGCAACTGGCTACACAACTCGAGCTGTGGAAAAAAGACCGCCAGTGGCAACCGAAGGCCCTGCAGTCCCCGGGCGCCAGCAGCACCCTGCTGCCACGATTCGGCGAGCTGAGAACCGCCCAGGGCAATGGCGCACTGATCCTGCTGGACGACAGCGCACAGATGGCACAGCAGACCCAGCAGGTCAAACTGGCCTCACTGGGCCGCTTGACCGCCAGCATCGCGCACGAAATACGCAACCCGCTTGGCGCCATCAGCCACGCGGCACAACTACTGGAAGAATCCGAACACCTGTCCAGCGCCGACAAGCGCCTGACCGAAATCATCGGTACCCATACCCGCCGCGTCAACACGGTCATCGAGAATGTACTGCAGTTGTCACGGCGTTCCGCCAGCCACCCCCAGGATCTGGACCTGGCCGACTGGCTGCAGGCATTTCGTGAAGAATTCCTGCAGATGGAGAACCTGCCCGCCGATCAGCTAGAGCTGACCCCGGGGGCACAGGACCTGGTCGTACACGTCGATCCCAACCACCTGCACCAGGTATTGCTCAACCTGTGCCAGAATGGCTTACGGCACGCAGGCAACCACCCGCAGCTGCTGATCCAGTGCCACAGGGAACCCGGTGGCGCCGTGCAACTGGATGTCACCGACAATGGTCCGGGTATCGATCCACAGACTGCCGAACAGATCTTCGAGCCGTTTTTTACCACCGCCGCATCGGGTACCGGGCTGGGCCTGTACATCGCCCGCGAACTCTGCGAAATCAACCAGGCACGCCTCGGTTACCGGCCCGGCGACCGCGGCGGCAGTTGCTTCAGTATCCACTTTGCGGCACAGGGCGCCTAAACCCGGACCGCTTCCTGTAGAATGACGCCGCATTGAAGCGCAGGCCCGATAGCCCATGAGTACACCACTGGCACTGATCGTCGACGACGAACCCGATATCCGCGAGCTGCTGGAACTGACCCTCGGGCGTATGGACATCGAGACCCGCTCCGCCGCCAACCTGACTGACGCCCGGCGACTGCTGGACGAAACCGGCTTTGACCTCTGCCTGACCGACATGCGCCTTCCCGACGGCGACGGCCTGGAACTGGTGGACTACATCCAGCAAATCAACCCGGACCTGCCGGTCGCGGTCGTCACCGCGCACGGCAACATGGAAACCGCAGTGCAGGCACTCAAGGCCGGCGCCTTCGATTTCGTCTCCAAACCGATCGACCTGCACCTGCTGCGCAACCTGGTCAAGGGTGCGCTCAGGCTCGGCAGCTTCCCGGCACGTGACCGCCGCAGCCGCGACACCCTGCTGGGTGACTCGGCAATCATGCAGACCATCCGTTCCACCATCGCCAAGCTGGCGCGCAGCCAGGCGCCGGTATACATCAGTGGCGAATCCGGCACCGGCAAGGAACTGGTGGCACGCCTGATCCACGCCAAGGGACCGCGTAACGAAGCAGCTTTTGTACCGGTCAACTGCGGGGCTATTCCCGCGGAACTCATGGAAAGCGAGTTCTTCGGCCATAAAAAAGGCAGCTTCACCGGCGCGGTTGCCGACAAGGAAGGCCTGTTCCAGGCCGCCGACGGCGGCACCCTGTTCCTGGACGAGGTCGCGGAGCTGCCGCTGCATATGCAGGTCAAGCTGCTGCGCGTCATCCAGGAAAAAGCCGTGCGGCCGGTCGGCGAACAGAAAGAGATCCCGGTCGACGTGCGGGTGTTGTCCGCTACCCACAAGAACCTGTCGGCATTAGTGGAATCCGGAGACTTCCGCCAGGACCTGTACTACCGCATCAACGTCATCGAACTCAGGGTGCCGAGCCTGCACCAGCGTCGCGAAGACATTCCGCAACTGGCGGCACACATCCTCGCGCGCCTGACCGCCGACCAGCAGGGTGCGGTACCGACACTGGGGCAGGATGCCCTGGAAGCGCTGCAACGCCACGACTTCCCCGGTAACGTGCGCGAGCTGGAAAACATCCTCGAACGCGCCCTGACCCTGTGTGACGGACAGGAAATCCAGCGGGATGACCTGGCCCTGCCCGAAACCGGCAGCAGCGGCCAGGCGGATCATCCCCCGGAGCAACTCCTGTCACCACCCGAGGGCGTAGCCCTGGAAGAATACCTGGAAACCATCGAACGCCAGGCGATACTCAATGCGCTGGAACAGACCGGGAACAACAAGACCGCCGCCGCGAAACTGCTGGGAATCACCTTTCGCGCCATGCGTTACCGGTTGAAGAAACTGGGTCTGGAGTAACCGAAAGTGACGCGCTGCGTCACCCAACTGCCAGAGTACGTCAGGATGACGCATCTGGCCCGGGAAACTCTCTTACTGAAACTCAAGGAGGAGCCTGCCATGAAATACCCACCATAAACACCTATCCATTTGTTTTTACTAACTTTTAAAGATTGCGTGCAGGCTGCCGCCATAAGCTGCACATAGCGCGAAAGAACTGGCACGCATGCTGCTTGTAGAGGGTTAGCCAAACAACACGGTTCAGACTGCTCGCGACAGGGAGTCATGATGTAGCAATACCGCAAGGCTTCTGATCCACACGCTATCTCGCCCTATGGGCATTTGACACAACGTTAACGTTTTAAAGAGGATGTACTCATGAAGAAAACGCAACAGGGCTTCACCCTAATCGAACTGATGATTGTGGTCGCGATCATCGGTATTCTGGCCGCCATCGCGATTCCGGCTTACCAGGACTACACCATCCGTTCCAAAGTTACCGAAGGTCTGAACCTGGCATCCGCCGCGAAGGTTGCCGTGACAGAGTCTAATGCCTCTCTCGGTTCCTTCCCTGGTTCGAATGCATCTGCCGGACTGCCTCCCGCAGCATCCATCAACGGTAACTCCGTGACCTCCGTGACAGTAGGTGCCAGTGGTGTTATCACCATTCTGTACAACAGCAGCCTTGGCGGCAACCCGACCATGAATGGCCAGTCTGTTACCCTGACACCTACTGCTAACTCCGGCCGCGTATCCTGGCAGTGCGCAATTGGTGCTGACA
>Ga0256841_1000699_pt1 | contig 32705 bp, 27 predicted proteins | sample 356308metaG_FD_185971 | JGI IMG/M metagenome (GOLD analysis project Ga0256841, IMG submission 185971) | Hydrothermal vent microbial communities from Mid Atlantic Ridge, Atlantic Ocean - 356-308 | ecosystem: Environmental > Aquatic > Marine > Hydrothermal vents | place: Atlantic Ocean: Mid... | reverse complement strand
TGCATTCGCGAGCTGGACCGACAATTCGAACTGAATATCAGCGCCATGCTCTTCGATCGCATGGAAGCTTCCTGACCCGCCATGAAAGAGCTGTACTCGGTTTCACCTCGGTGGTTTCCCCGAATCGCCGCCACGCTAGGGTTGATATTACTTCTGACGGCATGCATCCCTTCCTCAAACCCAGTCTACAACCACCGGACGAAACTCCCCGACACGTTCGTCGACATCACCGTCATCGGCGCACCCAAGGAGCAAGCCAGGAAGGCGATTGCCGAAGTCGTCGACGAACTAACCTCCATGCATGCATTGTGGGGCAGCCCAGACGCCCCCCCCCTGGCCAGGACAAATCACCTGTTATCTACCGGAAAGCGCTTCAGCGTCGCCCCATCGATCATGCCGCTGATCAAGATCGGCAAGCGTCTGTATGCCAAGTCCAACCACCTGATCAATCCCGCCGCCGGCAAACTCAATGCCTTGTGGGGACTCCAGCGGCAAGCTGGACAGGCGTGCCGTCCAGCACCCGGTCAAAAACAGATCGACGCATTGATCTCGCAAAACATCGGCATGGATGACATCGAGATACACGGCATTCAAATCTGCGCGAGGAATCCGAACGTCCAACTCGATTTCACCGGACTAAAAAGAGGCTACGCTATCGATCTCGCGATTCAGCGCATGCAAGAACTGGGGATAGAAAACGCGCTGGTCAACATCGGAGGTGACTTACGAGCCATCGGTTCCCGACGCGGGGTGCCATGGCGTATCGCGCTACGCAACCCAAGTGGAGGAGGTGTACTCGGCAGCGTGGATATATCCGGTGACGAAAGCGTGTTTACCGCCGGTGATTATGTCCCAAGCAATCGTTGCAATGGGATCGATAGACAGCATATCATCGATCCCAGAAGCGGGCGGCCGATCGAACATGCCTACTCGGTCACAGTCATTCATCCCAGCGCGACCATCGCCGACGCCGCAGCCAACGCGCTGTTTATCGCCGGCCCTGGGAAATGGCGGGACATTGCCCACCGGTTGGGCGTGGACCAGGTTCTCTTGGTCGCCGCCAACGGCAAGATTGAGATAAGCAACAAGATGCGCCACCGCGCCACCCTGATTGGAAATCGCTGAACCATGGCGACATTGACAGACAACTCCTTCGATCGACTCGGCATCATGCTATTTGTCGCCGTCGTGATCCACGCGGTAGTCATCCTCGGCATCACCTTCGACTTCACGGACCGTGCTTCACAACCTCCCGCGCAGCGTACCCTGGATATCATTGTGGTACGCCAACCAAAAAAAAGCGAACCCGCCGATGATGCGCGATTCTTCGCGCAGGCCTCACAGCAAGGCGGCGGAGAAACCGATATGGAGAAACGTCCCAGCAGTCGGCCCAGCCAACCCATTCCGCCAACGCCGACTCCTATCCAAGCCACCACAACACCGGCGGAGACGAACCTCCCGGAGACTCCCGTCAAGGCCGAAAAAGTTGTAACGGTGAAGAGATCCACCGTGAAGGTGGTAAACCGGGAAAACGACAGCAAGACACTCAATAAGAAAAGTCCCCCGACGTTAAAGGAGATACTCGCATCGACCAACCAGCAGATCAATGAACTGACAGCCGAGATCGATCAACGCAATCGAATGTTTTCGCAAAAGAGCCGTAGAAAACATATCAGCGCCGCCACCAAGGAGTATCTCTATGCCGGCTACCTCAACGCGTGGCGCCGTAAGGTAGTGCGCATTGGAAACCTGAATTATCCAGAGGAAGCAAAACGCAAGAAACTCTATGGTGAACTTGTGCTGCATGTCGCCGTGCGCGCGGATGGCACGCTGGAACGCGTGCGCGTATTGCGCAGCTCGGGTATCAAGGTTCTCGACGACGCGGCGATACGCATCGTGAAACTGGCGGCGCCGTTCGCCCCTTTTCCCGAGGAGATTCGCAAGCATGTCGACGTACTAGACATCACCCGGACCTGGCAGTTTGGGGATGACAACCAACTTTTCACTCGGTGAAGCAAGATGATGCCAGCCGCTACGATCCATCGAAAAGAACGCCTATTGGGCACGACACTGATTGGCGTCGGCCTGCTTTTTCCGGTCGCGCCCAGCCATGCGGAGATGTATAAGTGGGTGGACGCCGCCGGTCGCACGGTTTACTCGCAAAATCCACCGACTCGGCGAGATTTCACCCGGCTAGACGCCATCCCGGAGAAAAATCGCGTCTCGGGCGAGACTGTCACTGAACAGCGGGAAAACCTCAAGCAACGCCTACAGGATATGTATGATCGGCGCGAGGACCGGGAGTTGGCCGCAAAGAAACTTGCCGAACAGCGCGCCGAAACCCGGAGGCAAGAAGCCAACTGCTCTGCCGCGACACGCAATCTGAAGGGCCTGGAGTCTCTCGGGCGAAAGCGCATCAAGGGTAGCGATGGGAACTATTATCGCCCGACCGAGGAAGAACGCCAACAGATGATCACCACGGCCAGGAAACGGATAAAGACCTACTGCAAATAGCGCGGAAATCTCATGCCATTGATACAGCTTACAACGAACACGCCCCCGGAAGACACCAACCGCGACGCATTCCTCGCCACGCTTTCAAGCGCAATAGCGGAGATGCTGGGAAAACCGGAGCAATACGTCATGGTCAACCTGACGAGCAACCGTAACATGCTGTTTGCCGGTAGCACCGAGCCACTGGCTTATGTGGAGTTGAAAAGTCTCGGCCTGCCGGAAACAGACACCAAGCGCTTTTCGGCACAACTGTCGGACATCATTTCCAATCGGCTCGGTATACCAGCCACGCGGGTCTATATCGAGTTTTCCTCGCCTCCACGTCATATGTGGGGATGGAATGGCGCAACCTTCTGAAGATAAAACCGTTCCCTCATCCTCACCCAATATTACTCGGCCCGGTTGAATATCGCCGTGGCTAGAGTCGCGGCTGGCCGCAAGCCTAGCAGGATGTTGAAAAATACCATTTTTCAACGGCCTGCTAGCGCGCTATCGTGAGTTCACTTACCTTTATCGCTTACCCCAGCGACGCTCCCTCTCCCAAGATGAGCGCACAGATTCGACGCCTGGGCGCGGCCACGCCGTTTCGTGGCAAAACGCTCAGTCATCGAATCGACAGGCGGGTACTGGCGATTCAACACTTGGCTGGCGAGACCAGTCTTTGCCGCCAGGGCGGGCGACTTATCGCCGTCGACGGCTATATCGCGAACTGGCGCGACATCGACCCGAGCATCCAGGGCAAATCGGACGCCGAACGCCTGGGCCGCTTCCTGTCTCGCGTCCCCACCGAATCCCTGGCTCAGTTGGATGGAGAGTTCTCGACCATCATCTGCGCCGCCGATGGCGTAACGAGTGTCTACACTTCGATCGACGGCATCCGCGCGCTGCATTACCGTCACGGTCACGCCAACCTGGTCATCGCGACCGATATCCGCCAGCTTCATCTCCTGAACGACGAAACTCCAAGCATCGATCACGGCGCCCTGGTCGAGTATCTGTTGTTCAACCAAACCTTGTCACAACCGGGTAAGACCTATTACCAGGGTATTTCTCGCATCCTACCCGGACGACTGTATCGCTTCTCGCCCGGCAAGAAGCAGGCCGTAGTCCAGCCATTGTGGCAACCGCCAGACACCGAGACAGTCGTCCCTTCCCAACGAAACCAAGCCGAACGCGCCGCTGAACTACGCATGCTGCTCGACCACGCGGTAGAGCATGCGATTCCCGATGAGAATACCGGCCTGAGCCTAAGTGGCGGTCTCGACTCGGGCAGTCTGTGGGGCACGATCCGCCATCTGGCCGCACGGGGCGATCAGCGAGCCGCGAGCACAAGCGCCTTCAGTCAGATTTTTCCCGGACAGACCTGTGACGAAAGCCGGATCATCCACCTGCATGAAGGCTTCCATGGGGTAACGGTCAAGAAACTGGATGTCTCGACTTTTCGCAATACGGACTTTATCCAGGCGCTCACCGAAAGACTGGATTATATCGTGGCCCCAAACGCTTACTATTACGAACCCTTCTATCGCTTCGTCCACGAACAGGGCCGCGGAACCTTGCTGCTGGGCATCGGCGGTGATGAATGGTTCGAACCCAGCCAGTTCCATCTCGGAGATGCTTGGAGCTCCGGCAGGCGAATCGAGGCACTCATGGCCGCCTGGAAAGGAAACCAATGGACCCGCCGACGCAACCCAGGCGCGAATCTGCGCCGCGCCTTCAAACTGACGCTGGCCCGGGAAGGTTCGTGGCCGCGACGCCTCTACAACCAGCTCCGCAGGCCGCCCGCATGGCTACACCCTGCTTGGCATGAGCTGTATCGTGACATGCTCGCATTGAAGGAACAGTCGTGCCTGGAAAATGGGGTTCGACGCAGTCGTCTACTCAGCGCACTGAATTGGTTCGCTACCTATGGCATGGCGCCCAATCAACAGTTCGCGGCCGGGCACCAACTGGATATCCGTCATCCACTGATGCATCGTAGTCTGATCGAATTCGGCTTTCGCACCCCACCCGACTTGCTCGTCTACCCCGATAACGAACCCAAGGCCCTGCTACGCCGAGCCATGCGGAATCGACTGCCGGAGGCTGTGCTTTCTTACCCGAGCAAACCCAACTTCAATATCCCCGGGGTAAACGATACCGGACTGCTAGGGATGGTCCCCGCCGCGCGGTACTGGCTTCTGAGCGAAATCGGCATCGTAAACCCCTCCTGGCTGACGACTCAGCTGACGCGACCCCTTGGCTCACAACTCCCAGCCGAACTGTCCAATCTCGTCACAACCGAGATATTCCTGGAGGCCTTACGCGGCGAATCGGGATGAATCGCACGCCTCGTTCATCCTCCCCTCATGATAAGCACCTTACCAGATAGAGTATTCCCGACGCATGAAAAAAGGCCCCTCAACAAGGAGGAGCCTTTTCACGTTTCGAACGAGACGATCCATCAGGGAATTTCATTCTTTGTACCAAAAGGGCTGTCGACGGAGCCATTACCACCCGCCTTGACCACTGCGTCCAAACGCTGACGTTCGACGCTCGGTGGTTCATATAGGCGCTTCTCGTCCTGGCGGCTCGTCTCACTGATAGTGCGCATCTCTTGCTTCATCATTACAAACTCAACAATCATCCCACCCGATAGTAAAGTCGATCGGGTATAGTCTGGTAAAGGCGCTGTTACGCAGCCTTTTTCCTTCTTCCAGCCATCATAGCCGCCACACCCGCCAACATCAATACAGCAGGCACCGGCTCCGGAATATCGAAACTCAAGGTGAAAGCCAGATCGGTGGGACCCGAAGGGTGGTATACATTGTTCCACGCCAACGGGGGCACCGCGCGGCTGGACTGCGCAGCAGCAAAATAATGTTGAGAACCGGTGGTCTCCCAGAATATCTCCGGATTGTTGTTGTTCAGGTCACCCTGCATATACAACGCCATCCAGTAGTGGCCGCCGATCAAGTCCACCGGTGTCGTAAAGGTGAAAACATTCCGATATTCGACCAGACCGGTAAACAGTCCCAGGGAAATACCCGCCGCAGTCTGCGTGCGGCTGATATCCGCCGAGTGCAGCATCACCGTTTGCACCGGAGTAGGAGTACCATTACCCGGGTTTCCGCCGGCATCGTCATAAAAGCGTATCTCCAGAGTTCCATCCCAGCTCGTCGGATCTGATTCCAAAGTCCAGAAGCTTCCACCCAGCAAGGTGTTCTCTAGGCGTGACAGCACGAAATCGTCCGCGCCGGTCTTCGCATTCGCAATCGTGACGCCGCTTTGGGCATCCGGCGCCCCGTTGTCAATCAGTGCGGCGTGGACCGAAGAGGCGCCAAGCAAGGCGCCGATAACGATAATTTTTAAAAAATTCATGGAGGTAATGCCCAGAAAAACAGTGTCATTACTGATATACATATTTCATGCCATCACCAGTAAGAAATTGAATTTAATAGTTTTTACCATTGATGCTCTGGGGCAGGCCGGCACTCTGTAAAATATACTGACACCCACACGCCAAACCATGTGGCACATTAAAGAAAAACATAAACAGGATGCAAGCAACCCACTGTTAAATAAAAGTTAAATTGCACAACGAGAACCGGATCACAGATGTAAATGATGCTGACACGCATGTTTTTCAATGCGCCGAAGCAAGCCATCGACCTCCTCGACCGGCCTCAAGAACAATCGCCTGGAGGATGCGACCTTCAGCACCGGAACCGTGGTCAGCAAAGCGCCGAGAGTCTGGCTCATCGCGCGTTGCTCCAAAGGATGAGGGCTGTTGAAGAAATAGTTGTCCCGTGCGATCGCCGCGTAACCCTCGGCCTGAGTAATGAGGCTGAGCACGCAATTGCCTTCCCCGTCGGGAGAAGCAAGGCACAAAACAGCGGCAACCGATACCGCTCGGACAAAACACTCCGGATGCCGATCTCGCGAGATTCTCCACTTTCGTTCGCCATTCACGCGCAACTCATCCAACTCCATGCCGTTCAGTTCCAATCTCGCGCGAAATCGCCGATAGCTCGGATCGCGCAACACCATGTCGGCACGAAAGGGTAATACCCGAACCCCGCCATCGGACGCTCTTCCCAACAGCACCAGATCGTCACTGACGATCCGGCCACCGGCAAGTAGGATCGCGGTCGCCAGGGTGGACTTCCCCGAACCGCTGTCTCCCAGCGCCAAATAGCCCTTGTCGCCATGCTCGAAAGCCAGGCCATGCACGATGATTCCTCCACACAGCGCGAACGCGCGCACGATGGCGGCGTTCACGGCCGCCCCCGCCTCAGAATGAGGCTGCATCACTTCGGACGTGGTTTTCGAGACATCATAGACGTGACAGCCATCAGGAAAATAAACTCGCCTATCTCCTCCCCGCGCACACGGGATTTCGTCATTGCATCGAAGCACCTTCAGGGCATCCCGTAGCTCTATCGGCAACGACGGTCGCACATGGATGCAGGGCCATGATTCCTTGGGTGACGCCGCATGGACGCGTGGCCGCAGAAACGCGTAGCGCGCCTCCAAGGCGGCTAGCGACAAGCCGTCGACATCGACCCGCAGATCGACATCCGCAAGACTCAGGGTCAGGATGGTCGCCTCCCACTCACCTTACTTTTCACTCAAGGAAGGCCGCTCATCCAACTCGACCAACTCGATTTTTTCGAATCGATCGCTGATTTTCCGCGCCGAGGTGCTGACCTCGTCGACATCCTTGTTCGCTTGGCGGATGTGCCTGGCGAGAGTATCCATACGTTTCTTAAAGCGGGAGAAATCCCCAGACAAGGCATTCAGATGCGCCTGGATGATATGCACCTGCTCTCGCGTGGCTTCGTCCTTCAATACCGCTCTCGCGGTGGTCAGGATCGCCATCATCGTTGTCGGCGACGCCAGCCACACGCGGCGTCGTTGGGCCTCGTTGACGATCTCGGGAAAGTGCGCGTGAATCTCGGCGAATACCGCCTCGGCAGGGATGAACATCACCGCGCCATCCGCGGTTTCACCCGGAATGATGTATTTTCCGGAGATGGCCTCGATGTGCTTGCGGATATCCAGGCGAAATTGACGCCGCGCGGCAGCTCGATCGATATCCGAGGCACGATCATCGAGCATCCTCTGATAGCTCTCCAATGGAAACTTGGCATCGATGGCAACATTCCCGGTAGGATCGGGAAGAAACAGCAGACAGTCGACACGCATCTTGTTGCTCAACGTGTGTTGCAGGCTGAAGGCCTTTTCCGGCATCAGATTGGCGACCAGACCGCTGAGTTGCACCTCGCCGAACGCCCCACGCGAGCGTTTGTCCGACAATACCTCCTGTAGGCTGACGACGCTAGCCGACAACTCGGTGATCTTCTTCTGCGCTTCATCGATTCGGTTCAGGTGTTCCAATACCTCGGAAAACACCCGGGTCGTCTTCTCGAAACCCTTGTCCAGCCGTTGCTCCACCTGCTCACTGATGGCCCGCAAGCGGGCATCCGTGGTTTTCGTCAAGCCATCGATGTGCCGCTCGATGGTCTCATTCTGACGCCCCAGGCTGGCTTCGATACTCGCTGCGACGGCGGCCAATTGCCGCGATAGCACTTCCTGCTGAATCGTGAGTACATCGGCATGACGCTTTTCCAACGCCGTCTTGTTCTCCGCGAACAGTCCCTGCACAACCGCTTCCAATTGATTTGCGCGCAACACTTGCTGCGCGGACATCTCCGCATGTCCGGCTTTCACCCCCTGCTCCAACGTGGAAAAGCGTTCGCCCAGATGCTCGCGCAGGGTAATGAGCGCCTCGCCGGTATCGCGGGCGGCGCGCGAGATATCTCGCTGCTGCGCGGAAGACAGTTCAGCAAATTGAAACATCAGGCTATCCTTCACTCCGTCGAGATCGCGCTGGGCATTTGCCGCCGAGGTGACAATCAAGTTGCTCTGGCGGCGTTCGGATTCCGCCTGCTGGGTGCGTAGAAATTCCATGCCGGTGAACTGCGCTTCGAGCATCTCGGCCATATCTCTCGCCATGCGCTCAGCCATGACCGCCTGCTGACGACGCAAATCGGCGACGGCGATCAACAGCAGCACCAACAGCAACAAAAAGAGGCTGGCGATGACCAGCAGCAACAAAGCGGGATCGTGAGACAACGCATTCAAATCAGTCATTTGGTATCATCACCTTGCTGCGTCGCCGCGGCAAACCTAGGAGCCTGTTAAGGGTTCGTAACAAGGCGAGTGAGAAATCGAGGACAATTTTTCGGTCTTTTGAGGTGCATAGTGGGGCTACGCAACGAAAAAGATCGGAAAATGGACCAATTTCCCACCGCCGCAGTAGAATCATCCTAAACCCGGCAGGCTTCGAGGGACTGTTAACACGAAAGCAATGGACTCTGTTGCCCCTGAAAAAGCGCAAATCAAGGCGCGAGGCGTGACCTTTGGCCATTCCAAATAAACGACGAGCAACACGGCCCGGGGCGAAAGGAACGTGCGATAATTCCAACGCTTGGCTGACCGTGACTACACCGGCAGCATAGTATTCCACTGACTCGCAACCCGGGCTACCCTTCAGCGCGCCACATCTTCCCGTGACTATATCATGCGTATCCACTTCAAAACCCTGGGCTGCCGACTGAACGAGGCCGAAACCGAGACTTGGCGCCGCGATTTTCTCGCCCTGGGTCATCACGATACCGATCAGGTCGAAGAGGCGGATCTGATCGTGATCAACAGCTGCGCGGTTACCGAAGAGGCAGTGCGTAAATCCCGCAAGCTGGTGCGCCGCGCGCAACGTGGCAATCCACAAGCGAAACTGGTGCTGAGTGGCTGCTATGCCACATTGAACGCCGACGCCGCCGCAGCGGATCTCGGTGTCGATCTGCTGGTGGAAAACCGAGACAAGCACCGCCTCGCGGAACTGGTGAGTGAATCCCTGTCCGTGCCCACGATGCCGGCCACGCACATCGACGACAGCCACGCACCACTGTTGCCGGCGGGGCGGCAGCGCGCATTCGTCAAGGTTCAGGATGGCTGCCGCTATCGTTGCACATTCTGCATCGTCACCGTCGCGCGCGGCGAGGAACGCAGCCGTCCATTGGGTGAAATTATCTCGGAGATCAACCAACTTCACGACGAAGGTGTCCGCGAGATCGTGATGACAGGCGTGCATCTTGGCGGTTACGGCGCCGACACGGACAGCGACATCGGCCGGTTGATCGCCCGGGTATTGGCTGAAACCGGCATGCCACGCATCCGCTTGGGCTCGCTGGAACCCTGGGACATACCAGAGAACTTCTGGACATTGTTCGACAACCCGCGCCTGATGCCGCACCTGCATCTGCCACTCCAAAGCGGTTGCGACCGCACATTGCGACGCATGGCGCGACGCTGCAAAACCGCCGAATTCAGCGCTCTCGTCGAGCATGCCCGGCAGACGGTGCCACGACTCAACATTACTACCGACATCATCGTTGGCTTCCCTGGTGAAAGCGAAGCCGACTGGCAGGAATCCCTGGATTTCATCAAGACCACCGGCTTCGGCCATATCCATATCTTCAGCTATTCCCCGCGTGGTGGCACAAAAGCAGCGATGCTGCCAGAACAACTCCCACGAACGCTAAAACGGGAACGCAGCGAAGCGCTGCACGCGCTGGCTGCAGGAATGAAACGCAATATCCAGCGGCACCACATCGGCGAACGGTTGCCGGTCTTGGTCGAAGCCGCTTCACTGAGGGCGGAAGGGAAAAGCTACGCCGTCAGCGGTTATACGCCCAATTTTCTACGCGTCGCCATCACTGAACTCGGTCTGGAGCGGGCCAACCAGATCATCGAGGTGGAACTCTCGCGAATCAGTTCCTGTGGCAATTTCATCGAGGCCCACCCGGCGGTTTCCGGCCCGGCTGGGAATCCCGCGCCGGCTTGACGGCTATCGCTCAGAGATCGAAATCCGCCCAAATCGGCGCGTGATCGGAAGGCTTTTCCATCCCCCTGATCTCATACGAAATGCCCGCGCCGTTCAGTTTCCGGATCAGCGGCTCGGTCGCCATGATCAAGTCGATGCGCAAACCGCGTTTCGGCTCGCGATCGAAACCCTTGCTGCGGTAATCGAACCAACTGAAACGATCGTCGGCATCCGGATGACAAACCCTAAAGGTGTCTTGCAGTCCCCAGTCCATCAGACGTTGCAACCATTCCCGCTCTTCCGGGAGAAAGCTGCATTTGCCGCTGCGCAACCAGCGTTTCGCATTGTCTGGCCCGATACCGATATCCCGATCCAGGGGGGCCACATTCATATCGCCGAGAACGACTAGGTTCTCGCCGGGGTCATGATCGGCGCGCAAGGTATCCAGCAGGTTCTGATAAAAACGCTGCTTGTTCGGAAATTTTTCTGGATGATCACGGCTTTCGCCCTGCGGAAAATAACCGTTCATCACACTTACCGGTTGCCCAGAGAAGGTGTAGGTTGCGCTGATCATGCGGCGCTGATCGGCCTCGTCCTCCCCCGGCAGCCCCTTGATGACCCGCTCCGGCGGCTGGAGCGACAGTAGAGCCACGCCGTAGTGGCCCTTCTGGCCGAAATATTCAGCGTGATATCCGAGCCTTTTCATCATATCCAGCGGGAACATGTCATCGTGGACCTTGGTTTCCTGGATCCCAATCACATCTGGGCTCAGTTCATCGCGCAGGCGTTCCAATTGATGTTCACGCGCACGAATACCGTTGGTATTGAAGGATACGATTCGCATGGGGGATGAAGTCTCCAAATTGGACTTGACAAGTAGCCGGCCGCTGAAGGAAAAGACGGACTCCGGGGAAATATATAATAGCCACAGACAAGCAAACATCGGAATGCTCGCCCGCACGCTGAAATTCGAAGCTCGACTGGCCGTGGCCATTAAATCATTGCCTCCCGCTTCAACCGCCGGGATAATAGCAGCAATTCCTTATCCTCGTTATCCCGCCATGCTATCCACGATCAAATCTCTCGGCCCGGCCCGCTTCTGCCTCTATCTGCTGGCGCTGGCGATTACGCCACTCGCCTTTATCGCGGACAGTAATGCCGAAACCAATTGGCTGACGACCGTCTCGTACATCGCCCCGGCTCTCGCCGTATTGCTATTCTTCGTTTTACTGCTGGATGCACTGATGAGCAAGGTATTCGCGGTGGATGCGCTACAGGCAGGGACCGCAAATCCGCATCGCCAGCATATGTACCTGAGTCTTACCGCCGCATTGCTGGTCGCACTCGCATGGACGCCCTTCTTCCGAGCGCTGCTGTAGACAGGCGGGCCGGAGCAGAGTCCCCTTGCGCGGGTAGCGGCGACTACACATAGCCACCCAGCTCCTCCAGAAACGCCTGTACATCGCGCTCCGCAACCATTTCCTCCACATCGAAGCGTTCGCGAAGTATCTTCGCCAAGTCGTCGATCGCCAGCGTCCCGGCGGCAATCGCATCGACGAGCACAACGCCACTACCGTTCAAGGTCAATACCTGATGACCGTCCAAATCCAATATCACACCACTACCGTCACCCAGCTCGGTAAGGCACAGATCACCGTCTCGAAGACGCCGGGAAAAGCCGAATAGCGTCGCGGGAATATCGTTCAATGTATTCTCCGGTGAAGCCGTAATGGCAAGGATGTAACCGCGGCGTAGCGATGCCTAGCCAACAGCTCGCTGTCTTCGGGCATCAACGGCTCGCCTTCGCGACTCAACCAAGCATGGCCTTGTCGATGCCCGGTTATCGGGGAAAAGCCAATTTTCAGGCAGGTGCCCGGGCTATCTCTGAGTAACGCCGCGAGAACCACTCCGCGCGGAATACAACTCACCCACAGACCGGGAATCCGCCGGGCATGATGAAATACGCAGGCTACCGCATCCACCGCCTCGGCGGTACCGACACATACCGGAATGCCTCGCCATAACACGACTCGATCGAGTAAACGTGGCAAGGTCTCGTGCCGTCGCCATTGCAAACGAAGCAGCAGCCAAACGACGATCAAACAGAGCCGAGACTTGCCGAACCACCCTTTCACACAGCCGCTCTCCCCATACATAACGCCCGTCAACGATAAGCCTTATCACCATAGTAAGAGTAATCGGCGTAATACTGGCTGCCATAATAGGCCATCTTCTTTGCATGCGCCTGGGTGAGCACCGCGCCCAACGGCTCGATACGCGCGGCTCGCAACCGACGCAGTGCATCCCGGGCGGCCTTTTCCGTCGTATCCCGCGAGCGAATCGCGACCACGACGCCATCGGCCCGGTGGCCCAGCACGACCCCATCACTGACAGGCAGCACCGGCGGCGCGTCGAGGATGACATGCTCATATTCCTCTCGGAGTTCCCGCAACACCCGGGAAAAGGTATCGGAAGACAACAACTCCAGGGGATTCGGAACCTTTTCTCCGGCGGGGAGCACATAGAAATCCTGATCCTCGAAGGGTTTATGGATACAGACATCCCTCAGCCCGGGATCCTGCACCAAGTCCGTCAACCCTGAATCACTATCCAGTTCATAGATATCCCGGGCGCGGGGACGCCGAAGATCACATTCGAGCAACACCGTGCGACCCAGCTGGGCGAAAGCCAGCGCCAGATTGTTTGCCAACGTCGTCTTACCTTCTCCAGGCAGCGCCGAGGTCACCATGATGGCTTTCGGAGGTGAATCGATATCAGAAAACAAAATGCCGGTACGGATGTGATTGATCGCCTCGGCAAAGGGCGACCCCGCGTTTGCCCGGTACCAAACCGCCACGTCGGGATCCTTGCGACGCATGCGAACACTGGGAACAACACCCAGTCCCGGCAGGTTCAGGTTGCTCTCCACCTGTTCGAGCAAGGTAAAACGACTATCGAGACGATCACGCAGAAACACGATGATGGTGCCGAGCAATAAACCGACGATAAAGGCGCCGAGCGTGATCTGCATGCGCTTCGGGCTATACGGCTTGCTTGGCGCGATGGCTCGATCGACGATCTTGATATTCGAGCCATCATAGTTACCGGTAACGTCCATCTCCTTGAATTTGGAGAGAAAGCTCTCATAGACCAGGCGATTGTTCTCGACCTCGCGTTCGTACTGACCGAGTTCGAAGCCCTTGCCCTTCAGATTACGGATCGCGCGTTTCCTCGCGGACATCAAGCCGCGAATACGCCGTTCCTTGGCCCGGGCGATCTCGTATTCCTGCCTCAAGCCCCCAACGACCTTGTTGATCGCATTGTTCAACACGCGCGTGGCCTCCTTCAGATCCGATTTCGCCGCAATCATCTTCGGGTGCTTCTTCCCGTAGCGACTGGATAGCTCCGAAACCTTGCGATACAGCTCCGATTGCTTGTCCTTCAAGCGAGTGATCAGCGGGCTGTGCAGCACGCTGGCCAGCGTATTGTAGTCGCCACCCTGCTTCTTGATCTTCTGTACTTGACGATAGCGCACTTCTGCCTCGCCCCGTTTAGCCTGAGCCCGGACCAGCTCCACCGACAGACTGCTCAACTCAGTGGATATCAGATCCTCCTGATTTTTCGAGCCAATCAAACCCTGTTCCTGCTGAAATTTTTGCAGGGCCAATTCAGATTCACGTAGCTTCTGTTTCAATCCAGCCAGTTGTTCATTCAACCAAGCACTTTGCTGAGCAACTGTCTCCAAGCGTGATGCCAAACCGAATTCGATATAGGCATCGGCAACCGCGTTCGCGACATCAGCCGCCAATGCCGAATCCTTGTTCGGATAAATGACCGAAATGATCTGGCTGTTCTTCCGCGTTTCGATGCGCAGCGCCTTGCGCAGGCGATCGGCAAGCATCAATCGCGGTTCGACCCGCCCCCCCCCCTGCTCGAGCTTGTCGCGCCAGGTCTCGGGCATCCACAGCCTCCAGTCGATATCGAACCACTGCTTCAACAGATCGAAGGAACGCGCGCTTTTCTTCCGCTGCTCTTGCTGGTAACGCTCGACCAAGTGCAACCTGTCCACGACCGAAAGCGCGACACGCCGACTGTCGAGGATGTCTTTCTGCGTCTCGTAGAACAGCCAGACCATTGCGCTACTGACGCGCTTCGAATCATCGGCGACGCCGGTTTGAGACGGATCAGCCAACAGATCGACCTGCGCCCGATAGCTGGGCGTCATCCAGAACGAGATCAGCGCGGCCAACGCGGCCAGCAACAGCGCGATACCGAGGATGCTCCATTTATACTGTCGGAGTATTCGAATATAGCGACGGATATCGAGGCTTTCGGCGACACCGCCAAGCAAGCGAGGAGGAACGACCGATGGGGGAGATTCGGGCAATGTACTCAAAAGCTTTCAGCCTACCTTGTCCCGGAAGAAACAGAATGCATGCGCGCGGAATACCATGGCATTCGAGGTCGGCCCCAGGCGCCACGGAGAACAGAAAGGAATAAACAAATCATGACACTACCGGACAATGGAGTTCCCGCATGATACTACAGGCGCCGCCAACCAGGCGCGATGCCCGAATATCCCTGAAACCCGCGCGCTCCCGGGAAATATGATACCGATCAAACGAAACCCAGAAACCGTGATGGCACAGCAACGACCAGTCAAGCCCCGGAAATATCGCACGTCCGATTCCGCCCCTGGCGGCGCGATTGGTCGCCGGATCAATAAAATCCGATGTTCGGCTGACCGTGACGATAAAGCAAAGCGACCGGCGGCAATCAGAAGAAACTTTCTCCCACGGAAATCACGTCACCTGGACGCACCGGATCATTCATGTCCACGCGTACTGGGTGATCCTCGTCACCCTCGTGAGTGATCGTGATCTTGTCTTCCGAGGCGCGTTCGTCCAGTCCGCCAGCCAACACGATAGCCCTCTGGACGGTGAGCCCATCCTGATAGTTATAGCCACCCGGCGTCTTGACCGCGCCATTGACATAGACGAAACGGTATTCGACAACGGAGACATTGACGCGCGGATTCTTCAGATAACCATCGGCAAGGAGTCGGGCGATCTTCTTTTCGACCTGATCCGTGGTCAGCGACTTGACCTTGATCGCGCCAAGCAGCGGCATGGATATCGTGCCATCCGCGGAAACTCTCAACTCCTCGACACTCAACTCCGGCTCGTCGAACACAGTTACCGACAAAACGTCTTCCGAATCGATTCGGTAGCTTCGCTCCCCAGCGGAAACCAGCGGAGATAGCATTACCATCACCCAGAGAACGAGGATCCTCGTCAGCACACTGTCACACCACATGATTCCACCTCTTGCTTATGGCCATTCGCCGTCCGACAGCACCACATGGAAGTGGTTCCCGCTCGGTAGTGAACCGCAGTCTCAAGCGACGCGAGCTTTCATAATGGCAACCCCGCCTTCATGAAAAAGCTGCCAATGTCTCGGTTGCGGAATATGCCCGAGGCAGCACACACTGTGGATTATGCCGAGGCCAAGCCTACAAGGGACGTATCACGGCGGCCCACAGACAACCGACTTTCACGCTGACCGCCATGCTGGAAACAAAACATGCCGCCGCTACATAGCCACAGCCCGCGAAACCGCCTTCACGTACCCCACCAAAGCCCAAGGATTGGAGCCATTCAGGCAACGGAACCCGGTTGCAACTAGGGCCTGTCAACATCCCCCTAGCGGAACACATACCTCACGCCCAGGGTGATGCGGTTGTCCCTGTAATTGTTACCGATGAGATTCGAGTCGCGGTTATCGTAGTCATACCGGATACCAACGGAAAGACGACGACTCAATGACTGGCTGAAACCAATATTAACGTTATAGATATCATCTTCACGCAATACATTATAGTCATCGTTCTGGTAACTGACCCCGAGTTCCAGGGTCTTGAAACGTGGCAACTGGTGTTCCCATGAAAGTTTCGCCAGCGTCGAGACATAGTTGGTCGCCACCGTCTGAGTCGCATCGTTGATATCCCGCGACAACACCAAGTTGACCTTGCTGTAGGTCTTTGGCTGCCAAGTGATATCCGCCGACACCGCCAGACCATCGCCGTCCTCGTACACATCACCATCATAGTCACGGTTGTAATAACCCGCCTTGAACACCCCTGTGGTCTTGGCCGTCAGTTCCCAGGAGATGCCAAGCAAATAACGCATCGTGCTGTTATCCAGATCGGGGGCCACACTGTCGAAAGAGCTTAGATAATTACGCTTTTCATAGCTAGGCTCGAAGAACAACTGAGTTTTCGACCCCAGGTTGTACACGAACAACCCGGTCAGGCGCCAATCGTTGTAATCCCGGAAATCCTGGTTGTTGTTCAGGTAGCGCCGGCGGTCGGCCTCCCAACGTAGGCCGGCCTGCGCCTTGGCGATCTTCCGGCCATACAGGCCCTCGGCCTGGAAAGACCACTGATTCCAGATATTTGGCCGTTGGAAGATATCGATGATACCCGAGGCCCCGCGCTCATCATGACCACGGCGAAACGCCGCGCCAAACGCCGTGCGCAATCGCTTCGAATGACTCAGAAAGGCATCGCCATAGAGCGTGGTATCGTCAAAATCCTCGAAGTGATTGGACAGAAAACGCGCATAGGTACCCTGATAACCAAGACGAAAGACGTGTTTACGCTCCACGGCCACCCAACTCATATCTGGCTTTATCATGGGTACCAGGGAGAACTGTTCGTCGGAATCGGTGCGACGAATATTCTCATCGGAGACCAGATTACCCTCGATGCTACCGTAAAAGCCTGGTACCGGGCGACCGCCACCGCTTTCGCGAGCATAGGTGTCCGCATAGGTTTCCGCCTGGCTCACACCCAAGCAGGATAACAACATCACCAGTATCGCCCATTCCAAAAACTGCTGCCGTACCCACATGCCCCGCTCCATCAATCGCTAAAGTCAAAACGTAAAAATCAATGCAACCAGTCAAAAATACGCCATCTCTGCGTTCAATAATGCCCGCTTACCCTTGCAAATCCTCGACAATTGCCCCCCCAAAATGATCCATATACCATCCGTGACCCGGGCATTTATTGCCTCGATTGATGGCTTGATGGTTTTCAAAGCAATCCGAACAGTGACTTTGCCCGCGAACGACTCGTTGAATAGTTACAAAACAATACTCAATTAGGTTTAAAGATGCCGATCACGCAAAAGTGCTTCGGTAGCAAAATGGCTTGGGGTCAAACCGCAAGGCGGACGGCACATCGGATCACCCCGGTATATTACCCCAATGAAGAATCACGTCGCGCCGCATGCCATGGAATAACAAACATGCCTCCCGACAAGCGATTCGAACCCCAAAAATCGCCATGCCTCGGCACGATTCGTCAGGGAACGGCTCGTATTGCTCGTTGCGTCACTTCAATGTCAGGAGAAATCCGGCTGCCAGAGCCTGCTTCGTGTATATTGCATTGTCGCAACCGGTCATACTGATACCATCACCCCCCGCTGGCAGTCAATCCGCCACCGCCACTGCTTCCCCCGGCAATCCCTCCGCCGCCACCGGCGGAAGCCAGGCCTGCGGCCGCGGCTTCCGTCACGTCGCCCGGATCACCGCCCGCGGCAATTGCCGAGGCCACGATGCCATCGCCGCAATCACGCAGCGGTTTGTTCCGCTCATCCAGGGCACACTGCTCCGGTGAGAGGCGATAGACGAGATCCGCGGCAACGGAAACGATATCACCGGCCTTGGCCGGATCCGCCGCAACCAGCTGCGCCACCGCATCGGCGAGGGTCTTGCCACTGTTTACCAAAGCCATCAGATCGTCCGCGATGCCCGCATTGGCGCTGCCCGCCACCAGCAACATCCCACCCAACATCAGTGAGTAGATTCTCCTTAACATTACCATCACCTCGAAAATTCATCTTGCGTAAAAACCGCACCCGAAATACCGCCGACACCATCGAATATTGGGGAAAACAGGCAGCGGAAACCCAAGAAACAAATGCAATAATCGCGCCAAGCTAAAACAAGAAACTCCAACGCATTTCAATAATACGCGATAAACAAAGACTTATAAAGCCCTTGTGGTTCCAACGTCGAATATCACCGCTACTCAGACTGTCAGGCCGCTGTAAAATATCTTGACAGTCATACCACAAGCGTCGGCTTTCCCACCTGATAGCCTTGCAACGCATCCACTCCGAACGCAGTCAACTGACTCATCACCTCCTCGGACTCGACGCATTCGGCCACCACCAGGCTGCCAAGCCCTCGACAGATATCACCCAACGCGCGGATGTAGAATTGATTGTCGGGATTGGACTCGACATCACGCACAAAGCTGCCATCTATCTTCATGTAGGCTGGCCTGAGCGCATTGATATAGGCGAAGGAATCGAACCCGGTGCCGACGTGATCCACGCCGAGTTCCACGCCGAATCGGTCGGCCAGATCACGCAATATTACGATATGACCGGGCATGCGGGTGACCAATCGTTCGCTGACCTCCAGCGACAGAAAATCGCCGCAGAGATCGGCGTATGCTTCGAGCAACGTGGCAATCGCACCAGCCTCGGATTCCTTCGCCAGGCTTTGCGCCGACAGATTCACGGCAATTCGGCGGCGCGCTCCCACCTTTTGTTCCCGGAGCCAGGCCAGCACCGCTCCCAGCAGGGCCACATCCAAACCATCTGCCAGGCCAAAGCGTTCCGCGACCGGCAGAAACCGACCGGCCGTGACAATGCTATCATCCGCGCGAAGGCGCAGCCGCATCAGTGCCTCAAGGTGCAGTACCTCTCGCGCCGCTGCCGTTTCCCGCGCTGGCTTTACCGGCTGCAGTGCGAACAGAACCCGCTGGTCATCGACCGCATGCCGCAGTTCCTCGCGCCAGGCCGCGACGGTGTAGCCATCGAGCATTTCAACGGCAATATCCTCCGACACGCCGATACATTCGATATCCCCGGCGGCCTTGCGCAAGGCCGTGTCAGCACGCGCCAGCAGCGCTTGCCCAAGTTCGGGACATTGATAGAAAGCGATGCCGATATGACAATCCAGCAACGTATCGATCAATTCCACACCGACGGCATCACGCAGCCGCTTCGCGAGTTGCAGGCTCTGATCGCGTCCCGAGCCCGCCGCCAGCAAGATGAAATCACCGCCGTTCAGATGGGCCAGCCGCATCTTCTCACTGGCCAGGGGAGTCAGCACATCGGCCACGCGCCGCAGCAGTTCATCGCCCCTAGCGTAGCCATTGCGATCGTTATAGCCCTTGAAACCAGCCACCTGGATCAACAGCAGAGCGCCGGATGCATCGGTTTCCGGCGAATCCAGTTCGCGCTCCAGGTGATTCATGAAGAAGCGCCGGTTAGGCAGATGGGTGACCGGGTGCTGATAGACCTGCTCGCGTAATGCGGCAACCAGCTTATCCTTATCCGCGAGCATCCGCCGGATGCGATCGGTGGCATGATTCATCGCGGTGACGATGCGCGCCAGCTCGCGGCTACGCGGACGCTCCTCGATATGACCGAAATCCTGCTCGCTGATCGCCAGCGCGCGCGCCTCGATCGATTGCAGCGGGCGCAGCAACGCGCGCAGCAGCAACAAACCCAACACCAACGCAACCGCGGCAAGCAGCAAAAACCACAGCAACAGATCCCGCGCATTGTTCCACAGCTGGCGATACGCCAGTCCCGGATGGCTCTGCACGACAACCCGCCCCGCCTGCCGCCAGCCAGCCATCACCGACGCGGCCTGCTCAGCCGGTGTCAGCGGCCACAGATGGCGAAACCATTCCGGCACATCCGGATCACCCGGCTGGCGCAGGTCCACGAGCGCCTCACCATCTGCCTTCAATATGCGCAGCGCTTCGTAGTAGCCGCTGTCGAACAACGCACGAGCCATCGCAATCAGGGTCGCCCGGTCCTCGTCGCGCAACGCGGTACTCGCCGCCAGCCCCAGCGCCCTGGCGGTATCACGCGCGTGCGAGGCGGACTGTTGCTGCACATAGTCTCGGGTATTGCCCAAGGCGATCCAAAAACTGCCGGCAAACGCCAACAGCAGCAGCAGAACGATCAGGACGACCAGTTGTCGGGACAAACTCATGAAGGGATTCTCGATAATCAGCGGGCCATCTCCAGGCCCAGCTTAGTCAATAGATTCTGCCATAGTTTGATGCGCGTGGCGTCGCCTACCCGCCGGCCCTCGGCGCGACTCACCGCCAACCACAACCCATCGCCATTGAAGCTGTATACCGGTTTCAGATCGGTACGCTCGGTAGCGCGTTCGATGCGCCTCTGGAGATTATCCAACACCAAGGGTACCGCTTCCGGCGTCGGATAATAGGTCAGCACCATATGCGCCTGATCCAGATTCAACGCCTTGACGTAAGCGATGCGCAGCTTGTCCTCGGCAACCCCCAACTGGCGCAGGGTATAGTATTTTGCGATCGCGTAGTCCTCGCAATCGGCGGCATCCTCGGCGAGCATCTCGACCGGCGTCGCCCAGTAGTCCTCGCGCCCCCAGGTCTGGCTGTCGGAAAGATATGGCACCCGATTGAAAAAATCGTTGACCGCTTCGAGCTGACGCCGTTCCGGCAGACTGGCTGCGCGCGCAAGCAATCGGGACCACGCCTCGACCCGATCCCGGGCCTCGGCGCCATAGGCATTTTGAACCCAGCTAAACAGACTCGCCGGCAGCCCCGGAGACCCGGACAAGGCCGGCAGCGGCAAGGTGCTCAGCAGCAGGCCGGCAAGCCCCGAGCGCAGGCGCCGGCAACCACGCTTGCATGAGTTCGCACAGCATTGGATAAAGCATTTGAATAAGCGACATGGAAGTCCCCTGGCGGCTTGACTGTTCACACCCCAGTCAGCGGCTGATACCCGGCGGGCTTTACGATCGCCTGTCTGATTCGACACGGCTTTGGTAAGATATCGCCACGGTCAGCCAAACCTCGGAAGTATTGCGCGCTCCTTTTCGTCCCTGGCGGTATCGCTCGTTGTGGAAAGCACCCCATGGCCTCCTCGCGCCTTGCCAGGAATGGCGCACACACTTTATGCCGACGTTCGGCTGACTTTGGCCATAGATATTCGCGTTTTATTCCAAGACCGGGAACCACCAGCATGCGCACCAGCAACTTCCATATCCAGACCCTGAAGGAAACCCCGGCGGACGCCGAGATCGCCAGTCACCAACTGATGCTACGCGCCGGCCTGGTGCGCAAGCTGGCCTCTGGCCTGTACACCTGGCTACCGGTGGGCCTGCGCGTACTGCGCAAGGTCGAACGGATCGTGCGTGAAGAGATGAACGCCGCCGGCGCGCTGGAGACGCTGATGCCGGTGGTGCAACCGGCCGAACTTTGGCAGGAATCGGGCCGCTGGGAGCAATATGGCCCGGAATTACTGCGTTTTCGCGATCGCCACCAGCGCGAATTCTGCCTCGGCCCGACGCACGAGGAGATCATCACCGACCTGGCGCGCAACGAACTGCGCAGCTACAAGCAACTGCCGATCAATTTCTACCAGATCCAGACCAAGTTCCGCGATGAGATCCGGCCACGCTTCGGCGTCATGCGCGCGCGCGAATTCCTCATGAAAGACGCCTATTCCTTCCACCTGGATCAGACTTCGCTGCAACAGACCTACGAGCAGATGTATCAAACCTACTGCCGCATCTTCAGCCGCTGCGGGCTTGCATTCCGCGCGGTACAGGCTGATACCGGCAGCATCGGTGGCAATGCCTCGCATGAATTCCATGTCCTCGCCGCCGCCGGCGAGGACGCCATCGCCTTCTCTACCAATAGCGACTATGCCGCGAACGTCGAGATGGCCGAGGCCGTTCCGCCAGCGACGGCGCGGGCCGAACCGAGACAGCCGATGCAGGTGGTCGACACCCCGGGAAAACACAGCATCGAGGAGATCAGCACTTTCCTGAAATTACCAGCGAGCCAAACGCTCAAGACCCTGATCGTCGCCGGCGAGGAGGAAGGCAGCTTGATCGCGCTGGTGCTGCGTGGCGATCATGCGCTGAACGAAGTGAAGGCCGCCAAGCTCGACGGCGTCGCCGCGCCGTTGACGCTGGCCGGTGATGACGAGATTCCGTCAGTCTGTGGCGCGCATGCCGGCTCCATCGGCCCGGTAGGGCTGGAGATACCGATCATTGCCGACCACGCCGCGCTGGCGGTCGTCGATTTCACCTGCGGCGCCAACCAGGATGGCAAACATCTGACTGGGGTGAACTGGGAACGCGACCTGCCCGTGCCCCGCGCGGCCGATCTGCGCAACGTCCAGGAAGGCGACCCCAGCCCGGATGGAATAGGCAGTCTGACCATTGCGCGCGGCATCGAGGTCGGGCACATCTTCCAGCTCGGCGACAAATACGCGAAAGCGCTGCAAGCGGAGGTGCTGGACGAGAACGGCAAGAGCCAAACCATGATCATGGGCTGCTACGGCATTGGCGTGTCGCGCGTCGTCGGCGCGGCGATCGAGCAACACCACGACGATCGCGGCATCGTCTGGCCAGCGGCCATCGCCCCGTTCGAGGTCGCGATCTGCCCAATGAAGATGGATAAATCGCCGCGTGTGCGCGAGGCGGCGGAGTCGCTGCATGCGGAATTGCAGGCGGCTGGCATCGATGTGCTACTCGACGACCGGCCGGTACGCCCCGGCTTCATGTTCGCGGATATGGAGTTGATCGGCATCCCGCACCGCATCGTCATCGGCGAGCGCTCGCTGGACGCCGGTGAGTTCGAATACAAGGGACGCACCGACGAGACAGCCAGCCTGATCGCCCGGGACAGCGCGGTGGACTTCCTGCTCGGCAAGCTCGCCGAATCCTGACCGGATCCGACGTTCAGGCCGCTTCGCGGCGCGCCTGACCGAGATAGACCTTGACGACCACCTCATTCCCCCGGCCGCGATAAGCCAGCTCGTCGAAGCTCATCATGCGTGACATCGCGATGCCGCGACCATGGCTGTCGAAAGCGCGTTCCGGGTCGAAATCCAGGTATTTCTCCCACTCGAATCCCTCGCCCTGATCCTTGATATGGATCTCCACCGCGCTGTCGTCGCGCGTGAAGCCGACATCGACCCAGCGCTCCGCGTAGCCCGGCATGCGCAGGCGTCGCTCGATCTCTTCTTCCCAGGTACCCTGCTCACGCAGCACCGATTTCTCCTCATAGGTGATACCCAGGTTACCGTGCTCGACAGCATTCAACAGAAGCTCCAGTAAGCCGACCACGGAGCGATTCGGGTCAGGGCAGGCATTCGCCAGCATGGTGGCCAGGTCGCGACTCTCTTCCACCGTGCGAATCTGGAAGCTGGCGCGGCGCATCATGCCGAACAGACGTGACGCCGCATCGATGGATTCCTGCATCTGACGATAGCGGCGCCGGTCCTCGACCGCTGTCGCCACGACGTTTCGTAGCATTTCCTCGTCGAACGGCTTGGTCAGGTAATAGAAGGCGCCAGCCGCCAGGCCGGCGTTGATCTCGTCTTGCGCGGCCATCGCGGTTTGCAGGATCACGGGCACGGTATCGAGTTCGTTGTGCGCCTTCATGCGCCTCAGCACCTCCAGCCCATCCATGCGCGGCATCATGCGATCGAGGATGACGATATCGTAGCCACCAGGGTCGGCCTCCAGCTTTTCCCATGCTTCGGCGCCATCGTCGGCGGTATCCAGGGTATAGCCGCCATCCTCCAGATATTCCTCAAGGATCTCCAGATTGAAGGGCTCATCGTCGACGAGCAGGATAGTGATATCGGACACGGCGGTCCCTCCGGTTGCTAGGCTCACGGAATCAGCCATCGGCCTGCCCGGCGGGGACTTTAGGCAGATCGACATGGAAGGAAGCGCCGCCATCCGCGTTGCTCGCCGCACGAATCGCGCCAGCGTGAGCCTCGACGATCTCCTTGCAGATCGGCAAGCCCAGGCCGGTACCGCCGGTACCATTCTGGGTGCGGCTGCTCTGCACAAACTTATCGAATACCGCGTCGAGTTCATCCTCCGGAATTCCAATGCCCTGATCAGCGCATTCGATCGATATCACATCGGCATCCGTCGTGATGCGCAAGCGGATGCGCTTACCTTCAGGCGTGAACTTGATCGCATTCGACAGCAGATTGCGCAATACCTGGCCGATGCGTTCGCGATCCATCTCCAGCCGGGTGTCGTCGGCCTGAATATCGACATCCAGGAACAAACCCTTCGTCTCGACCAAGCTGGACATCTCGTCGCTGACCACCGCGATGACCTCGCGTAGATCGTGCTCGGCCATATTGTAGCTCAGGCTACCCGCCTCAGACTTGGCAAGATCCAACAGATCGTTGATCATGCCGAGCAGGCGCTCGCCGGCGGTATGGATGCGACTGAAATACTGTTGCAGTTTCTCCGGCCTGGCCCTGTCGATCTTCTTGATGCCGAAGTCGGCAAAACTCAGGATGGCGTGCATCGGCGTACGTAGCTCATGCGACATATTCGCCAGGAACTCGGATTTCGCGCGATTGGCTTGCTCCGCCGCCTCCTTGGCCGCGACGATCTCGACAAGCTGCTCCCGCACCAGCGCCTCCAACTCGTTGCGATGGCGCTCCAGCTCGGCGTCGATGCGCTTGCGCTCGGTGAGATCGCGCAGGATGCAGAGGAAAGCCTCGAAAGTCGGCGCATCGTCGCCACCGGCATTCGCTTCATCGAAGCTGTCGTCGAACAACAACAGGTCGTTCGATTCGATGATGCCCACCGACACCGCCAGCAACAGATCCTCGCCATCACGGGTCCGACCCTTCAGAGGTTGCTCATACTGATCCTGGACATTATCGCGATACCACAGCAGATAAGCGGGCACGTCACCATCGAAATGTTTCGGACAAGGGATCAGATGGTCGATTTTCTGGAACAGCAGCTCGATCTCGGCGCAATGAAAGACAGCCTCTGCCGCGCTGTTGAACGACTTCACCGTGCCATCCGGCTCGAATTCGATGATCGCATCCGAGGCATTGTGCAACAAGGACTGCATCTGCGTCTGGGTGGAAATCAACTGATGGCCTGAACGCGACAATTCCTCGACCTGGGCACGCAGCATCTCCAATTCGCTGCGTTCCTCGCCGGAAAGCGACGTCATGGCTTGTTCGGGTACGCTCACGATACTCCCTGAATCTGGTAACGGGTCCAGATTCCAAGCGGCACGCGCTGAAAAGTCTTTAGCTGGCCGTTGAAAAAGTCCATGAAAGGACTTTTTCAACGGCCTGTTAGAGCCTGTTAACGCGAAAGTACGTGATCGGTTACCTGCAAGCCGCCTATACCGCGACCTCCGCCTTGATATGTGGATGCGTCTGGTAATCGAGCAATTCGAAGCTATCGAAGCGGAAAGCGAACAGGTCGTCGACCGTCGGATCCAACCGCATGCGCGGCAACACCAGTGGTTCGCGCGACAATTGTAGATCCACCTGCTCCAGATGGTTCAGGTACAGGTGCGCATCACCGAGGGAATGGATGAATTCACCTGCTTGATAGCCGGTGACCTGAGCGATCATCAGCGTCAACAACGCATACGAGGCAATATTGAATGGCACGCCCAGAAAAATGTCCGCGCTGCGCTGATAGAGCTGGCACGAGAGACGCCCATCGGCGACGTAGAATTGAAAAAGTGCGTGGCAAGGCGGCAGCGCCATATCGTCCACCAGCGCAGGGTTCCATGCCGACACGATCAAGCGCCGTGAATCCGGCGTTGTTCGGATCCGCTCCAGCAAGCGTGCGATCTGATCGATATGCCGTCCATCCGGGGCAGGCCAGGATCGCCACTGGTAGCCGTATACTGGCCCAAGATCACCGTTTTCATCGGCCCATGCATCCCAGATGCGCACCCCGTTGTCGCGCAGATAAGCGATATTGGTATCGCCGCGCAGAAACCACAGCAGTTCGTGGATGATAGAGCGCAGATGCAATTTCTTCGTCGTCAACAGCGGAAAGCCCTGTTGCAGATCGAAGCGCATCTGATAGCCGAACACACTGAGCGTACCGGTGCCGGTACGATCCTGCTTGCGCGTACCGTGTTCGCGCACATGGCGCATCAGTTCAAGATACGGCCGCATCGTCTGTCTCGCGACCGCGATATGCCAGCACCAACAACAACAGTCCGAACAGAATCATCGGCGTGCTCAACACCTGGCCCTCGGTCAACCAGCCCCAGGCGAGATAACCGATATGCGCATCCGGCAAGCGCACGAACTCCACGCCAAAGCGGAACAGGCCATAAGCCAGCAGAAACAGCCCGGATACCGCCATCGTCGGCCGCGAACGCGACGAGAACCACCACAGCAGCGCGAACAACACCGGCCCTTCCAATAGCGCCTCATAGAGCATGCTCGGGTGATGGGGCAGAGAGTACAGCATGGCGGCCGGCAACTGCTCGCAATAACGTGGAAATTCCAGACATGGCAAACGCATGCCCCAGGGCAGATCGGTGGCCTTGCCCCAGAGTTCGCCATTGATGAAGTTCCCGATGCGCCCGGCAAACAAGCCGACCGGCACCAAGGGAGCAATGAAATCCGTCAATTGGAAGAAGCCCAGTTGGTGCTTGCGCCCAAACAGCCACATCGCCAGCAGCACGCCTAGCAAGCCACCATGGAACGACATCCCCCCCTGCCAGATGCGAAACAGCTGCAAGGGGTCCGCCAACAGGCTGTCCAGTCCATAGAACAACTGATAACCGATGCGCCCGCCCAACACTACGCCCACCGCCGCGTAGAACAACAGATCATCCATCTCCCGTGTCGTAATAACCGCGCCAGGGCGGCGCACGCGCAGACGCCCCAGCCACCAGGCGCCGGCAAAGCCAAACAGATACATCAGTCCGTACCAATGCACCTTGATCGGACCAAGGGAGAAAATCACGGGGTCAATAGCGGGATAGATCATGCTGCGGAGTATATCATTCCGGCAAAACCGGTAGCGGGACGAAGAAACCGCGTCGTCACTTGGTCCGCCGCCAAACATTCGTTATGCTGCGCCGATGCGAACACTGCGGTTTCTCTTCTGGCTGCTGGTCGTTGCCTTCATCGCCGCCATCGGGTTGCTTATGCTGGCCACCAGCGCGACACCCTTGCCCGGCACCCAGTACGAGCTATCCCCCACCGACATCGCGCATGCCGAGGCTCTCCTCCGCCAGCATGACCCGCGACGCAGGCACAACAGCCTTACCCGCCATCTGCTGCTCAGCCAGCATGACTTGAATGTCGCGCTGAACTATCTTCTGAAACGCACCGGCAGGGGCTCGACCGATCTCCACTTGACACGAGGAAAGATGGCCGCGCGCCTGAGCCTAAAACTACCCAAACTGTTACCACACCGTTGGATCAACCTGCAACTGGCGATCTCCGATGCCAATCCCTATCCGCGCATCATCGAGCTAAAGATCGGTTCATTGAGGCTGCCAGAGGCCGTCTTACCACCTCTGTCCTGTCTGGCGCGCCATCTGTTGTCGAAAGACAGCCGCGTGGGACCCATCCTCAATATGGTGCGGCGCGTCAAATTCTTCGACGACCGCCTTTATGCCCTCTACCATTGGAGCCAGGACAGCCTGGACACGATGCGCGTCAGCCTGCTCGGCGCCCTGGATCAACACAGCCTGGATTTCTACTACCAGGCACTGGCGCGAACCAGTCGGCAATTCCGCGCATTCACCAAGGTATCGCTGTACAAACTGCTGCCCCCTCTGTTCAAGGCGGCCCGGCAGCGTTCGCGCGACCGTGACCCGATAGGCGAAAACCGAGCCCTGCTGGCTATCCTCGCCGCCTGGGTCGGTGGTCATGGCATGTCCGCGCTGGTTCATGGGCACAGCAGCAAACCACAACCGCTGAAAATCTATCCGGTGCTGCGCGGCCGCCGCGATCTGGCACAACATTTTCTGATCTCGGCTGGCATCACCGTCGGCAGCGATACCAGCTTGGCAAACGCCATCGGTCTGTACAAGGAAATTCGCGACAGTTGGCGTGGCAGTGGATTCAGTTTCACCGACTTGGCCGCCGACATGGCCGGTACGCGTTTTGGAGAACGCGCCACGATTACCAGGAACTCCGCAACCGAGATACAGAAAATCATTGCCAGGGGTATTCTCGACGGCGATTTGCTGCCACGTATCGAAGACCTTCCGGAACGTTTGTCGGCGAATGCTTTCTCGCGGCGTTTTACCAACACAGAGAGTGACGCCTATCAGAAAATCCTTACCGAAATAAAATCCCGCCTGAATACCTCAATACTACTGAAATAAGGAATAAACTTCTTCAGTAACCAGCATTTACGGTATTTGTTTCACTTCCCCGCTATAATTATCCGATTAAGATCGATAGCATTAACCGGGAACATCCGTCCTCAAGTTAGCCGTGGGAACGCCGTTAGCGGTATTACACAACAACACGTCACTGTCAGATTCCGCATATTTTCCTCTTGTGAAAATAAGCAAGATTAACGGCAGCGGCAATACCATCAAATCAAAATTTGAGGCTAGTTAGCATGACACTTACCAATGGGATAAGCAGGCATTTGAAAACACTCGGCGAGCGCCTGCGCTATCAACGCCGCCAAATGGGTTGGACCCAGGAAGAGCTTGCCCGCCAGGCAGGCACCAACCAGGCCGTTATCCAGAAGATCGAGAACGGCAAGAGCCTACGCCCCCGCAAGATCAACGAAATCGCTGACGTGCTCAACGTCAATCCGGCATGGCTGATGTTCGGTGATGAATACAGCGCGCAACTTCCCGAGGAGGCACTGGAAGTCGCCGAAGCCTGGTCGAAACTACCGCCGGCGGACAAGGAGCGTATTCATCAAGAGATCATGGACCTGCTGGAATACTAGCCGTCCACCAGTGAGAAACGCGCGCGCGATGCGTTTCCAAAACACAGGGTCGGGACGCGGCTTCCCGACCCTTTCCCCATTACCGTCACGCCCCTTAAACACCCGATTTTCTCATGCGCGCCGTTCCATTCCTGGCACGGGACGAAAGGATTCGCAAAAATTCCAAGGTTTGCCTGGCCATGGCCATTGATTTACATGAACCCCGTCAAACTCCGAAAGTACAGGGCCTTCAGGTAATGTGTCTCGGTGATCGCCGGATGCACCGGATGATCCGGCGCCTGACTGCCACGCAATAGTAATTGCACAAACCGATCCGTATGTCGTGCGGCGCGTTGCACACGATCCAGCAACTGCTCTTCCGGAAAATGGTGCGAGCAAGACGAGCTGATCAGTATTCCATCCCTTTCCAATACCCTCAACGCCGCATCGTTGATACGTTGATAGGCCATCGCGCCCGCCTTGTGATCCTTGCGCTTCTTGATGAAGGCAGGTGGATCGACGACGACCACATCGAAACGCTGACGCTGCTCGCGCAAGGCCCTTAGGACATCGAAGGCATCGCCCTGCAACGCATCGACGGATTTCTCCACGCCATTCAGTTCGGCGTTGCGCAGCCCCATGTCGATCGCATGTCCGGAAGCATCCACCAGCGTGACCCGCCGGGCGCCTGCCAGCGCCGCGCGTATCCCCCAGCCACCGACATAGCTGAACACATCCAACACTCGCTTGCCGTCGACGAAGCGTGTCATCAGATCACGATTGTAGGCCTGATCGAAGAACCAGCCGGTCTTCTGCCCCTCAGTCAAGGATACCTCGAAACGCGCGCCGTTCTCCGTCACCGCGACATACTCGGGTACTGTCCCCTTGACTGGCTCGATATAGCGCGTCAGTCCCTCGACCTCGCGCGCCGGACTGTCATTGCGCAACAAGATCGCGCTCGGCTGCAACACCTTGTCCAACGCCGCGACGATATCATCGCGCATGCGCTCCATGCCGGCCGTGCCGATCTGCACGGCAAGCACATCGGCATAGCGATCGACCACCAGACCGGGCAGACCATCGGCCTCACCGAATACCAGCCGGTAACAGGGTTCGGCATACAGGCGCTTACGGCCAGCCAATGCGATCTTGATGCGATGCACCACCAGGGAGCGGTCTGGCACATGATCCCGGTCACGACTCAGCAGCCTCGCGCAGATCAGCGAATGCGGATTGACATAGGCATAGCCCTGCCATTTTCCAGCGGCATTCTGAATCTGCGCCAACTGCCCCGGTTCCATGGCTTTCAGCGGCGTCACGGCGACATCGACCTCGTTGCTATAGATCCACGGATGCCCGGCGCGCAGGCGTCTATCCTGGTTTTTCCGGAGTTTCAACAGGGGTAAGGACATGAGAGAAATCCACTGACTGTGAAAAAAGTCCCGTATGATACCGTCTTTCAACAGTGATGAATGCCACGATGAGCAACCGACTGAAGCACGCCACCAGCCCCTATCTGCAACAGCACGCCGGCAACCCGGTCGATTGGTGGGAATGGGGACCCGAAGCGTTACGGGCCGCGCGCGAACAAAACAAGCCGATCCTGCTGTCCATTGGCTATTCCGCCTGCCATTGGTGCCATGTGATGGCGCATGAATCCTTCGAGGACGAACAGACCGCCGCCCTGATGAACGCATTATTCGTCAATATCAAGGTCGACCGAGAGGAACGCCCCGATCTGGACCAGATATACCAGACCGCCCACCAGTTGCTGGTGCAGCGCCCCGGCGGCTGGCCACTGACTGTCTTTCTGACCCCGGATGACCATATGCCGTTCTTTGCCGGCACCTACTTCCCGCCGACGCCGCGCCATCGGCTGCCGGCTTTCCGTGATCTTTTGCAACAGATCAGCGACGCCTGGCAGGAACAACAGGAAGCGATTCGTGAACAAAACCAGGCGCTGCTGGAGGCGCTGAAACAAGTGGACTCATCCACCACGTCGATGGGCGAACTGAACAACGCACCACTGGATCTCGCGCGCCGCGCGCTCGCCCAACAGTTCGACGCGAAACGCGGCGGCTTTGGCAAGGCGCCGAAGTTCCCGCACCCGAGCAATCTCGAACGCCTGCTACGTCACTGGGCGGCCAGCGGCGACCAGAAGGCTCTGGAGATGGTCGACTTCACCTTGGAACGGATGGCCGATGGCGGCATCGACGACCAACTCGGCGGTGGTTTCTGCCGTTACTCCGTGGACGACGACTGGATGATTCCACATTTTGAGAAAATGCTGTACGACAACGGCCCGCTGCTCGGCCTGTACGCCGACGCCTGGCGGGCAACCGGCAAGCCATTGTTCGCCACCACCGCAAAACACACCGCCGCCTGGGTGATGCGCGAGATGCAATCACCGCAAGGCGGCTATTACTCCTCGCTGGATGCCGACAGCGAGGGCGCCGAGGGGCGTTTCTACACCTGGACGCCGCAACAGGTCGAAACCCTGCTCGATGCGCCGGAATACGCTATCGCCGCGCCCCATTGGGGGCTGGACCGACCGGCAAACTTCGAGGGCACCTGGCACCTGCACGTCTTCGTCCCACTGGACGCGATCGCCGAACGACTCGGCATGCCCTTGGAAACCGCCCGACAACACCTGGAATCGGCCCGCGAGAAACTCTTTCTGGCCCGCGAGCAGCGCATCCACCCTGGTCGCGACGAAAAGATCCTAACCGCCTGGAACGCCTTGATGATCAGCGGCATAGCGCGCGCCGCGCGCCTGCTCAACGATGCCAGCATGCTGGACTCCGCAACCCGCGCGCTGCGGTTCATCCACGAACAGCTATGGGATGGCAAGCGTCTGCTGGCCACCAGCAAGGACGGCAAGGCCCACCTGAACGCCTACCTGGACGACTACGCCTTTCTGCTCGACGCCTTGCTCGAACTGTTGCAATGCCGCTGGCGGAATGCAGAACTGACCTTTGCCACCCAACTGGCGGACGCGCTGCTGAAACATTTCGAAGACCGCGAGCAAGGCGGCTTCTTCTTCACCTCGGACGACCACGAACATCTGATCCAGCGGCCAAAACCCTTCGCCGACAATGCCACGCCGTCTGGCAACGGTATCGCCGCGCGCGCCCTGCTACGCCTTGGCCGGCTGCTCGACAATCCGGGCTACCTGGATGCGGCGGAACGCTGCCTGCATGCCGCCTGGGGATTCATCGAACAAAACCCCTGGGCCTGCTGCACCCTGCTCGACGCACTGGACGAATTCCTGGATCCCGGTCAGCAGATCATCCTTCGCGGCGACCACGAGACTGTTCGCCCCTGGCTCGACGCCGTGCATCGCGCCTACCGGCCAAAGACATTGTCCATCCTGATCCCGCCGGAGAGTATCGACCTGCCCCCCTCGCTGGCAGCAAAAACCACTCAAGCCGACGGCGAACCGGTCGCCTGGATCTGTGAAGGCAACCATTGCCTGCCAACGATCACCAACCTCGACGCTTTCGCCGAAACCATCGGCGTCGAC
>Ga0256841_1000698_pt1 | contig 32721 bp, 27 predicted proteins | sample 356308metaG_FD_185971 | JGI IMG/M metagenome (GOLD analysis project Ga0256841, IMG submission 185971) | Hydrothermal vent microbial communities from Mid Atlantic Ridge, Atlantic Ocean - 356-308 | ecosystem: Environmental > Aquatic > Marine > Hydrothermal vents | place: Atlantic Ocean: Mid... | reverse complement strand
GGGGGGCTCGGGGGGTTGGGGGTGGGGGTGAGAGGGAGGTTAGACCGGGAGGGGGATAGAGTCAAATATATGGGTGTCCCATAGTATCTACCCATAGTATCTATAGTATCTTGGGTGTCCCATAGTATCTGCCATAGTATCTGTATCTTATAGTATCTCTTCACAAGCTTTGAGAATGACGCCTTTTTCAATCGACTTGTTCACTTGCTTCATAAGGGACAATCTATTGCAAGATAACGTTTCTCGTAACCGGCGCATTTGTAGTGAGCGTGGCGAACAGAAAATGCGTCCGAGTTTACGGAATTGTTAGAAGCCAAAAGCGCCTTGAGCCACGCTCTCTATTTCTTTTATCAATGAGGGTAACTTTATTTTTCTTTTTATCTCATCTTGCGACGTAATATCACACTTACTTAATAACTTGGTTGCATCTTCCAACTTAGATATGCTAAGAAAGCTTCTTTCTGGAGAGAAATAAACAAGAACCTTCTTTCTCCTTTTCAATAATTCCATTATATTACTGTAAGAGCCTGGGCTTCTTCCATCCCACAATACTAGACCGTAGTCCGCTATCTCAGCCATTTTCTTATCTTTTTCTGCGTAGAAATCTCTCCCTTTCAGATTTGCATCTACTTCAACCCTTAAGACACTCCACTTGCCCAAGTTATTACGGCAAGTATTGCCGGAGCAGTACACGGTGACATACCGGTACTTTTCATCTAACAGATATTTTTGTACGGCCTTATCAGCGCCATTAGCATCACCAATAACAATTTCATACTGCTGCGCCAGGATGTTTCTTAACCTATCTCGAATTTGTTGATTTAGCCTGGAAATTTTCCTGGACCCAGAGATAAAAACAGTAGTCATCTTCTGCTCCGCGTTTTCGTCATGGTCAGGACATACACGCCTTTACAGAGTGCCTTGTCATAGAGTATATCGGTAGCTATTTTTAACGTTGTGCCTGATCTATAGAGATCATCTAGTAGAAGTATGTTCATGCCAGATAGATTATGCTTATCAGTCAATCTCATGTGTTCTTTCAGCAACTTTTCTCGCTCATTTGGGTCATCAACATTCTTTAGCTCTGGACCGCCTTCGACTTTCTCTAAAGCATCCTCAATTACCGTCACACCTAAACGCTTTCCTAATTCTCTTGCTATCGCGTAAACAGGCTGAATAATGCGGTGCCTATTAGTTGACGGTATGGGAATTATAGCATCCATAGTATCCATAGTATCCAGCCCCTTGTATATTCCCAGACGACCAACAATCCTTGGAATAACTGATGTGTTTCCTTGGTATTTCAACTTATAAACTAGTTCCCCCATCTCGCTTCGGGTTGTGTCCCACCGATGGTGACCATACTCGTCAACACCCATATACACGCTATCAAGGGTATGTAAATCATAGGCGAAGCCTTTCTTCCAGCGACCTTTCAGTTCAATACTCATCTTAGCCACATATTGCTTCTAACGCCTGCCATAACCGGCGCCACAAAGTGGAGCGAAGCGTAGCTTTTTGGCGTCCGAGTTTATGGCTTTGTTATGCTTTTTCTAATTGGCTTGTTCAATCTACTTGGAACTCCAACTTCAGGGAAGAAACCAGACACACTATCTGGCATTGTAATTATGAATGCACTTTTTCCTGCGAACCATCCGTCTTTGACTAATATTTTTACAGCCCTTTTTCCATGATTAATCGCAGGCTCCAAATCATAACTATAGGTTTCTGGGTGAGACCGAATATTATTTCTTATATTACTCTTCATTTCTATTTGCTCCGGTTAGTTACTCAACAATGGAAAATAATTTATTGATTGGATGAAACAGAGAGTCTGCAATACCGCACCTAGCCATGGATCCCATTTCTTATGGAATACCCCTCTCGACTCACTGTCCACAGCCAAGAATCCAATGCATCCTATTTCATCAAAGCGCAAAAACCTATTCTCCTTTTGCTGGATGGGCCAGACAATTGAACTCCTGTATGGAAGAGGCCAACTTTTACACACCATGACGTCATACCAACTTAACTCTTTGTCTGGCTCCCCATAAACTTTGAAACTGCTGGTGGTGTAGTTTCTCCTTTTTATAAGATTGTTACATATAAAATAGCTTTCCCCCGGTGTATTGTCATCATACAGCATGTCAAAATCTTCATTTTCTTCGATAGCACCCTTATTATTATTGTATCGCTCTTTGTCTGTATTTGAGTTGCTCTCATATGACATGATGTCTCGCGCCAAAGTCCTTACATATAACTTATTATCCTTTCTGTATATGGTCTTGATGCACGCTCTACAGCGTGTTCCAGTTATCATAGAATAGATGGTAGCAATTCTATCTAGAATCTTTACTATTGAATTTGTTGTAACAGAAAATACATGCTTCTTGCTCTTTTCATCAAGAGCAGATGGATCTATTTCATTCAAATATGACGGCATATCTCGTGAGATATGGGAACAGTAGTGTATCTGCTCAGTGATATTGGCATATTTTTCTTTTCTGCCAGACATTACCTCCCTCACAACAATAAATATCATAAGCAGAAGGAAAGTACCGCTTATTGTAGAAGTGAGTATTAGTTCAAATACATTATCTGAAAATCCAATGTACTTATTTAACGAGTAGATAATTACAAACGGGCTAGCAACAACGCCAACAAAATACGTTATTTCCTTTATCTTGAGTTTGCCTACTATTTCGCGTAGCGTTGACTGTATTTCCTTAGCCATTATGATACCTAGATATTCGTTTTATAAGCATAACGGACGAGATGTTGAGCGGAATCCGTGCCGGATTGGAGAATGCGAAGCATTCGGAGATCCGGAGCGGATTTCCGCTCGAACGGCTTGATAGGCGGAGCGCGTAGCGCGGCGGCTGTCAAGCCGTTCGAGTGGAGCAAAGCGGAACTCAACATCTCGCCCGATAGGACGGACCGTGCAAGCGGTCCGTCCTATCGATTTAGCTCAGCCGACCATTGGAGCGGCGTGAGGCTTGTGGCAATCGCCACAAACGAGCGCCGCGGAAATGGGTCGGCTGGAGCGCCTTGTTAGCTGTTTTTATAATCGTATATATTCGGAAATAGTCTCTCTGTTTGTTTCACTTTCAAACCAATCTCTATGCTGTGGTGGGATTTCACTGGATGACATGGAGCGAAATGTGACAGATTTTCTATTTCTTTTCCCATAAAATAAGTTTGCCCATACAAGTGCTTTTCTGGCTGGATCTTTATGTGGCCTTTCTAGAATCTTTTCTAGCTCCCCGTTGAATAGTTTAAATGCAACAGGTTTTGTTTTGTAGCCAGGATTATTGATGGAACTTATAACTGCTTCCTTCATTCCCGGCACTTCATGTCTACACCCAATTCCTCTATCTGCAATGTACTGGCAATACCTACGGATATTCCAAATCAATTCATCAACTTTATGCATAGCATCTGGGGTATTATAAGAACTCTTTGTTAAGTACCTATTAAACCCACCTAACTCAGATAGATACTCCATATATTGCTGTGACCATTCTGGCAGTTTAAATTTCAAATAATCAATTTTTGATACCTCATGATTTAGCGCAGAAAGATTATGACCAAATTCTTTTTTCTTTAAAGAGCCTTCTTGAAGATAATACCTTGCGCTTTTTCCGTTATATAGAAGTATTGATTTCAAGTATTTTTCTACTGCTTGCTGAGCAGACCACAAAAACTGTTGCCTTAGTTGCATTCGATAGTTCATTCGTGCAGCGATGTAATCGTAATCTGCTTGCCTACGAAATACATCTGTTGCAAAAGTATTTAAAATCACTTGTAGATCCATAATGTTTTCCTACAGCTACCAGTGAAATGTACCGATTCCCCCAAACCTCGGATTACCCGGAATCGTCCCATCCCGGGTTAGGGAGAATCCGCCTATGCCCATATTGGCCTTCGGGCCACCCCCTGTTTGTTCTCCATGCCAGGACCGGAGTGATGCCATCAAGGACATGAAATTTATAGCAATGTCCACCAGTTGACCCGACGCCGCATCTGTCTTCCATGATTTTTCCCAAACGATGCTCAGGGCTCCCAGATCGCATGGATTCTCTCCCGTCCGAGTCTAGATAGATTCATACTATCCCCATAAGTCCAAAGGATATCCGAACCTAGCACAGCCTCCCCAGCCCCAACAAGCGGAAGTTTCCCGATGGCCTCTCTGGGCCCGCCGGCACCCCCCCTGGACCGCCACCCCTCCTTTCGTTAGACTCCCATCCCCTCCCCATACCCCCGCGCCATGTCCAGCAAGCTCTACATCAAGACCTTCGGTTGCCAGATGAACGCCTACGACTCGGCGCGGCTGGCCGAGGGCCTGCGCGCGGCCCACGGCCTGGAACTCACCGACCGGCCGGAGGAGGCGGATGTGCTCCTGCTCAACACCTGCTCCATCCGCGAGAAGGCCCAGGAGAAGGTGTTCTCCCAACTGGGCCGGTGGCGGCCCTGGAAGGCGCGCCGTCCGGATCTGGTGATCGGGGTGGGCGGTTGCGTGGCCAGTCAGGAGGGGGAGGCGATCCGCGAGCGGGCGCCCTATGTGGACCTGGTGTTCGGCCCCCAGACCCTGCACCGCCTGCCGCAGATGCTGGAACAGGCGTGGCGCGAGCGGCGCCCGGTGGTGGATGTCTCCTTTCCGGGGATCGAGAAGAACCCCGTGTGCAGCGGACGGGGCTTCGCCCCTCGGAGACCGGCGCGGTAAAAAGCCAGAAAATCCTTCGCCGTCAGGGTGCTTCCGGACGGCGCCGCCCCGCTGCCGACGCCCCTGATAGCTCAGTTGTTGAGTTCCGCTGCACTACACTCCATCGGCTTGAAAGCCGTCCCCCGCCCAAGCCCCTCACCCCCCCACATCCACCCAAGGCTCCACCACGTCCCCCCGCCCGGCGGCATCCAGCAGCCGGATGCGATGCCGGCCGGGACCGTCGGGGAGCCAGCGGTGGCCGTCCAGGGGCCGGCCGTTGACCAGCCAGCGGTAAGGGGGATGGCCGTCCTGGGCCTTGAGATCGACCGCCTCGCCGGGGCGCAGTCTCAGACGCGCCCCGGGCGGCGGGTAGAGGATGCGGGCCTGGCGTTGCCCGGGGGCCGGGCCGAGCCAGCGCAGGGCCGGGGGCAGGTGGCGGTGATCGCTCACGAGCAGCCCCGGGGGTGGGTTGGTGGGCGTGGCGCGGCTCCGGGGCAGGTAGGCGAAGACCTGGAACAATATGGGCGCGGCGCGGCGCGCGCCGCTGGCCCCGGGGTGATAACCGCCGTCGGGGCGGCCCACCCATACGGCGACGGTGTAGCGGGGGTCGTAGCCGATCGCCCAGGCATCCCGGTAGCCGTAGGAGGTCCCTGTCTTGTAGCGGATCGGACGGTCGTCGGCGAAGCCCTGGGGCGGGGGCACTTGGGCCAGGATACGGTCGATCTGCCAGGCGGCCCCGGGGGAGAGGAGGCGGCGCTCGGGATCGGGGCCGCCGGGGGTGAAGCGCAGCGGGCGATAACGGCCGCCCTCGGCCAGGGCGGCATAGAGGGCGGCCAGGTCCTCGAGGCGCAACCCGGCCCCACCCAGGGCGATGGGCAGCCCGGGGCGGGCGTCGCGGGGCAGGCGCAGGTCCACGTTCAGGCGCCGCAGACGCTGGCTCAGACGGCCGGGGCCGATACGCGCGAGGGCGGCCACGGCGGGGGTGTTGAGGGACAGGATCAGGGCCTGGGTCAGGCTCACCACGCCGTGGTGGCGGCCGTCGAAATTGGCCGGGGCGTAGGCGCCGGGGGGCGGCGGGCGATCCACGAAACGGGTCTCGGGGTGCATCAGGCCGAGTTCGAAGCCCAGCCCGTAGATGAAGGGCTTGAGGGTGGAACCGGGGGAACGCACCGCGCGGGTGAGGTCCAGTTGGCCGGCGCTGAGGAAATCGCCGGAGCCGATGTGCGCGAGGACCTCGCGGGTGGCGTGGTCCACCACCAGCAGGGCCAGGGTGTCGCCGGCCGGGAGCCGCCCCTGGAGGCGGCGGGCGAGGTCCTGGAGACGGCGCTGAAGGCCGCCGTCCAGGGTGGTGCGGATGGGGTCCCGGCGGCTGTATCCCCGGGCCAGGCGGGCCGCCAGGTGGGGGGCGTCGAAGGGCGCGGGGCGGCGCCGCGGCAGGGGCTGACGGTCGGCCAGGGCGGCGTCGTCGGGGGTCAGCAGGCCGGCGGCGACGAGGCGCTGGAGGATGGCGTGCCGGGCGCGGCGGGCGGCCCGCGGGTGGCGGTCGGGGCGGCGCGCCTCGGGGGCCTGGGGCAGGGCCAGGAGCAGGGCGGTCTCGGAGGGGCGCAGGTGCTCCGGGCCGTGGCCGAAATAGAAGCGGCTGGCGGCGGCCAGGCCCTGGAGGTTGCCCCCGTAGGGGGCGAGTTCCAGATAGAGGCGCAGGATGTCGGGCTTGGACAGGGCGCGCTCCAGGCGCAGGGCGTACCAGGCCTGATGGAGCTTGGCCGCCCAGCCATGCCTCCTGGGGTGTATACCCGTCGCACTTGGGTTTTCGGCCACTGCGGCCGTCCCTCGCACCCCTGGGCGGTGTGGCGATTGCTCGCCATAGTCCCTGCGATGACTCGCTTCCGCGCCTTGCCCAGGGGCACGAGGAACAGCCTCGAAATACCGAAAACCCAAGTGCGACGGGTATAAGAGACGGGCCACCTGCATGCTGAGGGTGGAGGCCCCGGAGTGGATCTGTCCGCGGCCGAGGGCCTGGGCCGCGGCGCGCAGGATCGCCAGCGGGTCCACCCCGGGATGGTGGAAGAAACGGCGGTCCTCGATGGTCAGGAGGGCGCGGACGAAGCGCGGGTCGAGGCGCTCCAGGTCGAGGGGCAGACGCCAGTAGCCCCGGGCGGTGGTGAACAGGCGCAGGGGCCGTCCGGCGCGGTCCAGGACGCGGGCCGACCAGGCGAGCGATGGCGGCGGCAGGGGCGGAATGGCCCGCCACGCCAGCCACAGGGCGGGGAGCAGGAGCGCCAGGGCCCCCGCCGCCGGGCGCCACCGGGCGCGGCGGAGATCGGGCACCGTTCCCGCGGGGGCGGCCATCTCACCTCTGGATGCGCATCTCATCCGTCCCCTGGGAGATCCCCCGGCGGCCGGGCAGATACATGTCCTCCACCTCCACCGGCGGCAGGGCGAACACCCCGGGGGTCACGGCCCGCGCCAGGTAGGCCAGGTAGTGGTCGGATCGGGCCTTGGGGTCGTCCACCTCGGGCAGGTCGAGGGCGGCGACCACCCGGTCGTCCAGGCGCTCCAGATAGCGGGGGGTGCTGAGTTCCGGGAGCCAGGCGAGGCCCTCCAGGTCATCCGCCCGGCCGAGGTCGGGGTTGTCGATCCCGATCCCGGCGGGGAGCAGGTCCACCACCAGGGCGCGATGGGCGTCGCGGTCCAAGGCGCGCACCCGCAACACCACCACCAGGGGCTGGCCCTGAGCGAGGGCGGCGGGGTCCAGGGGATGGCCCTGGAGGTCGTACCAGCGGCGTTCCACGGAGAAGGCGGGGCGCGCCGGGGGGTGGGCGCTGCGCGGGGTCCCCCGGAGGCCGAGGTGGGTCCAGATGGGGGTCGTCCCCAGGTTGCGCAGCCTCAGGCCGGCGCGCAGCGCGGCCGCGTCGGGGCGCAGGTGCAGGGGATGGTCGAGCGTCCGCGGGGCGGCCTCGCCTTGGGCGAGGGTCATCCCGCCTCCGGTCTCGACCCCGGCGGCGGCCGACACCAGCCAGGCCTGTTCCTGGGTGGAGAGCGCCGCCCGCCGGCGCACCCGGGCGTTGACATCGGCCCACAGGGGGGCCGGGTCGGCCAGGTCCTGTCCGGTCTCGGCCAGTAGGTGGAGGACGGCCGCGCGGTCGCGCAGGAGGGAACCGTAGTCGTCGAGGTCGCCGGGGCGGCGCGGGGCCGTGATGGCCTGGGCGAACAGGCGGCGGGCGCGGGGCAGGTCGCCCTGGTGGGCGAGGGCGGCCCCCAGTTGGGCCAGGGCCAGGGGCGTGGGCAGGAGGGCGGCGCGCTGGTCGGCGAGATAACGCAGGTCTTCGGCCCGCGCGCGGCCGTCGCGGGTCAGGACGTAGTGGGCGTAGGCCTGGGCGGCGTAGGCCTCGGGGGTGGCGGCGGCGTCCGCGGCCTGGCCCTGGAGATAGCGGAGGCCCCGTTCGTAGAAGAAATCGGGCACTGGGTAGCCGTCCTCGCGGGCGCGTTGCAGGAAGTCCAGGGCATAGGCGCTGAGCCAGGGTTCGGGGTCGTCGTCCGCGCTCCAGAGGCCGAAGCCTCCCCCCGGGGTCTGCTTCTCCAGGATGCGGTCGATGGCCACGAGGATCCGGCGGGCCCGGTCGGGCATGGACGCCAGCCCCCAGCGCGCGGCCAGGCGGGGGCGTTGCAACAGGGGCAGGGCACGGCTGGTCAGTTGTTCCAGGCAGCCGTAGGGATAGCGTTGCAGGGCCTCCAACAGGCCCGCCACCGGCAGGCCGGGACGGGGGCTCAGGTCCAGGTCGAGGCGGGCGTCTTCGGGCTGGAGGTCGGCGAGCAGGCCGCTGTCCAGGCGCAGCACCCCGCCGGGGGGGATGCGTCCGTAGCGGTGCGTCCGCACGGGCAGATAGCGCCCGCGCACCCCCAGGGTCAGGGGGAGGTCGCGGACCGGCCCCTGGGGGCCGCTGACGCTCAGCCTCAGGCGGGCCTCGCCCAGGCGCAGGGCGTGGAGCTGGAAGCGGGCCAGTGCGCGCCCTCCGGGGGCGAGTTCCAGGGCGATATCCGCGGGGCCGTCCACGGCCACCCGCGGGTCGCCGCTGAGCTTCAGGTGGTAGCGGCCCGGGGGCGCCTCCAGGTTGTGGATCAGGACCGGGATCCCGGCCCGGTCGCCCAGGGCCAGGAAACGGGGCAGGCTGGGCGAGACCACCAGCGGATCCCGGACCAGGAGGGGGGCCTGGGCACTGCCCATGCGGGTGCGGCTCCAGGCCAGGGCCATGAGCCGCAGGCGGCCGTCGAAGGCGGGCAGATCGAGGGCGATGCGGGCCTCTCCGTGGGCGTCCACGGCGACGGGGCCGCGGAACAGGGAGACCACGCGCACGTTTGCGGGGGGCGCCCCGCGGCGGGCGGCGTTGGCCGACCCGCCGCCGCTGCGGAGGCCGCCGGCCCGGTCGGGGACGGCGATGAGGTCGCCGTAGAGGTCGCGCAGTTCCAGGCCGAGGCGGCGTTTGCCGAAGAAGTGGGCGATGGGATCGGCGGCCTGGAAGCCGGTCATCTGCAAGACGGCCTCGTCCACCGCCGCCAGGACCAGGTGGACGGTCTCGCCCGCGCCCAGGCCGGGGATGCGGATCCCGACGGTCTGGCGGCTGCGCGGACGCGCCCGCTCCGGTATCTGCAAGGCCACGGGCAGGCGGTGGGGGGCGGGATCCAGGGCGAGCCAGATCACCCCCAGGGCGCGTGCCGGTCCGCCCCCCCGGTCGCCGGGCCGATAGAGGTCGAGCAACAGGTAGCGTCCGGCGCCCCAGTCGCCGCCCACCGGGACCTCCACCTCGCTGCGGCCGCGTTTCAGGTGCAGGTTGCGGAGGGCGTCCAGGCCCTCGCCGGCCACCGCCAGGGCGGCCTCCCCGGCGAAGGGGGCGTCGATCCGCAGGCGCGCGCGGTCGCCCGGGCGGTAGTGGGGGCGGTCGAGCCCCAGGGCCACCTTGTCGGGGGTGCCCGCCGCGGCCGCCGAGCCGGCCTGGATGCGCAGGGCGCCGAGGACCTGGGCGTGGGCGTCGAGCGCCTCCACCCGGTAGGTGCCCCGGCGCAGAGCCACCGTGACCCGGGCCCGGCCCTTCGGGTCCAGTCCGAGGGGGCCGTCCCGAAGAGGCCGATGATGCACGATGCGCCGGTAGTCCCAGCGTCCCTCACGCTCGAACCACTGGTAGTCCACCTCCTCCCTGGACAGCCGCCAGTGCAGGCCCGCGGGGTGGGCCGGGCGGCCCTGGGCGTCGAGGGCGAGGAATTCGAGGACGGCCTCGCTGTCCGCCGCCAGGCGCTCGCCCCCGGCGAGGGTGCGGATGCCCAGATACAGGGGCAGGTGGCGGACCTTCAGGTCGCGGTGCACGGGCAGGGCGCGGCCATCCACGTCGAGGACCTCGGCCCGGACCTGGGCGCGGAGCGGGTAGGGGGCCTGGAGACCGGCCGGCAGGCGGACCTCGATGCGCGCCGCTCCCTGGGGGTCGGTGCGGGTGTCCGCCAGGGGCAGGGTCTCCACCCGCTCGGGCAAGGGGGCGGGACCGAAATGGAACCCGCGATGTTTGGGAAAGGGCTCGGGGTCGGCCTCCAGGCGCAGGGAGGCATGCACCGCGCGTCCCGCGGCGGGGGCGCCGAAGAGATAGCGGGCGTCGAGCCGCAGGTGCGAGGGCCTGGCGGGTCGCAGGGGGCCGTCGGCGCGCAGATGGGCCTCCATGCGCGGCGGGCGGAAGGCCGCCACCTGGAAATGGGCGAGGCCGATGGGGGCGGCCCCCGGATCGCTGCGCAGGGCCAGTTCCCAGCGCCCCAGGCGCGCCCCCTCGGGGAGGTCCAGGGCCTCCACGTAGGCCCCATCGGGCCCGGGTTGCAGCACCCGTTCGCGGACCGGTTGGCCGCGCGGATCGGTGAGGCGCAGATGCAGGGGCAGGGGGGGGACGGGCCGGCCCCGGTCGTCGCGCACCAGCACGGTGAGATGCAGGGTCTCGCCAGGCCGGAAGATGTCCCGGTCCAGGCTCAGAAAGGCGTCCAGGGGGCCGGGCGCGGGGCGTCCGCCCACCCCGCGATCGGCCAGATCCCGGGGTGGGCGGACGAGGCGGAGGAAGCTGAAGCCCCGCTCCGGCCCGAAGGCGGTGACCTCCACCGGCCGGCGCCCGCCGCGGGCGCGCATCAGGCCGGGGGCGAAGTGGACCCGGCCGTCGGCATCGCTGAGGATGCGCGCCAGGGGGGTGTTGTTGCGGGCGTAGAGGCCGATCTCCACCCCGGCCAGCGGCCGGCCGCTGGCGAGGCTGCGCGCCTGTACGGTCAGGCCGTCGCGGCCCTGGTAGGCGGTCAGGCCGATGTCGCTGGCCACCAGCCAGAGGGTGCGCACCTTCCCGGGCGCCTCGCCCGGCCCGCGGGGCGCCTTCATGGCCAGCACGTAGAGACCGGTCTGGGCGAGGATCGCCCGGGGCAGTTCCAGGGTGCTCCCGTGGACCCGGTCGGGGCGGCCGGAGAGGTCCGCGCGGCCGGTCCACACCGACTCGCCCAGGCGGTCGCGCAGGCGGCGCAGGTCCCAACGGCCGAGGGAGCGGCGGAAACGCTCCTGGACGAAGCGGGAGAGGATATTGCGCTCGTGGACGTGAAACAGCTCCAGATCCACCCGCCCCTGGTTGACGCTCTGGACGGTCAGGGCCGGCCGGGTGCGGTGTGGCAACACATAGGCCGGGCCGTCGAACCAGAAATCGGCATCGCGGTGGACCGGCGCGACGGTGAATTCCTGATCCCGGTCCAGGGGTTGCCCGCGGCCCGGCAGGCCGCTGCGCAGATGGACCCGGTAGGCGATGCCCCAGTCTCCCCCTTCGCCGCAGAGGCGGTCGCCGGAGACCTCGAAACGGCCAGCGAAGGGGGGATCGAAGCGCACGTAGTCGCCATAGTGCACGCCCTCGTCCGTGGACGGGCCGGGGCTGAAGACCATGCAGATCCGCGGCCCGGCAGGCCCCTTCTCCACATAGTGGGCCTTCAGTTGCAGGGGGCGCTCGTCGTCGCCCAGGGCCTCCAGGCGGCCACGGGCCTCCTTCAGGGGGGCGAGGGCCAGGGCTCGGCGGTAGCTCTCGCGGGCGGCGTCCCGCCAATCGTCGCGCCAGGTACTGCGTTTCTCCAGGCTGCGTCCGAGCGAGGTCCAGAGCCGCGCCCGGTGTAACCGTTCAGCCCCGCCCACCCCTTTCCCCTCACCCTGGCCCCCTGCCTGCCGCTGACGCGGCGCAGGCCGGTCTCCCGCTGGGAGAGGGAACTTTTGTAGGGGAGACTGAGCGGTTACCGCCCCGTCCGGTGGGGACTGGGGGGCGGGGTGCAGGGCCCGCCACAGGGCCCGGCTGGCCTCGGGCCAGCGCCCGGCGCAGGCCGCGTCGGCGGCCAGTTGTGCCCAGGCGCGGGCCGGCGCCTGGGGGGCGAGGGCCTTGCGCCGCAGGGCGAAGGCGGTGGCGCAGTCGCCCTCCTGGCTGAAGGTGTCGGCCCAGCGGGTCAGGGCCGCGGCCTCGGGCACAGGCCCCGTGGCGTTCGCCGGGGCGGCCGTCTCGGCCTGGAGGTCGTCCAGGGTCCGGGCCTGAAGGGCCGGGCCCTGGACCAGGAGCCAGAGCAGGGTGGCGAGCAGTGGGCGGACGAGGGCGCGGGGCATGGCGGGGGTCTCCGGGTGGGGCGGGGTGAGGGACTGATGAGCGTTCACCGCCTCGGATCGGGAAGATAGCATACTGTGCTGTGGGAGCGGCCTCAGCCGCGACGGCTCCTGCGAGGCAGGCCGCTGTGCGTTCCAAACGATGATGGCGTCTCTTGCCAGATGGCGAGGCCGGCGGAGAGAATGGGGTGTTATCCTGCCGGGGTTCGAATCTGCGGGATGAGATCTGTCGCGATGCCTTTCGTTTCCCTGTCCGTCTTCCTCTGTTGTTGTCTGCTCCTCGGCGCCCCGCTCTCCTCGTCCGCGGCCACGCCCGCCACCCGTCTGCCCGAGGCCGGGACTTGGCAGGCGCGGCGCGAGGCCTTCGCGCGCGTCGCCGCCTGGGCCGAGAGCCGCACCCGCCTGCCCTTTCCCCTGCGGGTCACCGCCAGCGAGGTCGCCCCCGGGCGCGCGGTGGCCAAGGGCGATGCCCTGGTGCGCTTCCACGCCCCGCGTCTGGTGCAGGGGCTGGCCGCCTACCTGAACGCCCGCCACAAGGCGCGGGTCGCGGCGCGTTGGGTGGATACCCTGCGCCGCAACGACAAGGGACGGACGGTGCCCCGCCATGATCTGCTCACGGCCCTGCAGGAACAGGCCTCGCTGGAGGCCGCCCTGAGCGCGGCCTGGGACCGGCTGTATGCGGATCTCTCGGTCCTGGGCTCGCCGCCGGAGCGCAAGGCCATGGACCGCCGCTTGCGTGATCCAGCGGACGTACAGGCCCTGGCGGCGGAACTCGGGGTGTTGCGCGCCCCTTTTGCGGGGGTGGTGCGCAATCGTCCCCCGCCGGTGGGCGCCTGGGTGGATGCGGACACGCCCCTGGTGGAACTGGAGGATCTCGCCCGGGTGTTCGTCTCCGTGGGGGTGCCCGAAGGCGACCTGGAGGCCTGGAGGGGGGGCGAGACCGAGGTCGTGCGTGGCCCCGCGCGGCTGGCCCTGAGCCGTCTGCCGGGGGCGCCCGGGATCGACCCCGGCACCGGCCTGCGCCTGATCCGCTACCGCGCGGACAATCCCGCCGGGCGCCTGCGCGACGGCCAGTGGGTGAGGGTGGTACACCGGGCCGCGCCGCGGCCGGTGCTCTGGGTGCCGGAGGCCGCGGTGGTGTCCCGCCATGGGCGTGCCTGGTGCCTGGTGGCGAAGGCGGGGGCCATCACCCCGGTGGCGGTGCGGGTGGGCCCGGTGGAGAAGGGCCGGGTGCCGGTGCTCTCGGGCCTGAAGGCCGGGCAGGCGGTGCTGGTGGAGGACGCCTACGAGTGGCTCTACCGTGATCTCAAGGACCTGATCCGGTTCGTGGACTGAGGCATGTTCGAACGTCTCCTCCGTCACCCCCTCGCCACCCTCCTCGGCGCCGTTCTCATCGCCGTGGGCGGCATCGCCGGCCTGCGCGGGCTGCCGGTGGACCTCTTTCCGAGCCTGGACTATCCCCTCATCAACGTCATCACCCATTACCCGGCGGGCACGGCCGAGGACATGGAACAACTGGTGACCCGGCCCATCGAGAACGCCATGCTCGGGCTCACCGACCTGATGCGCGTGCGCTCCACCTCGGCCCCCGGTTTCTCCCAGGTGACCGTGGAGTTCACGTGGGGGGTGTCGGCCCTGCAGGCGCGGCAACTGGTGTACGGACGCCTCGCCCAGGTGCGCGCCACCCTGCCGCCCGGGGCCGCGCCCGCACTGGAGAACATCGGCACCTCCCTGGCCATGGTCTCCACCTATACCCTGACCGGGGGCGACCCCCTGGCGGCGCGCGCCTGGGCCCAATACGAGCTGGCGCCCCGCCTGGCGAGCCTCCCCGGGGTGGCCCGTGTCCAGGTGATGGGCGGCGGCGTGCGCGCCTGGCGGGTGGCCCCGGACCCCGTCGCCCTGCGCCAGGCGGGGCTCTCCACCGCCGACCTGGCGGCCGCCATCCGCGCCGCCAACGTCCTCGACACCGGCGGCTGGCTGGAGGATCAGGGCCGCGACCTGCTGATCCGTACCGACGGCCGCCTGCGCCGCCTGGACGACCTGCGCCATCTGGTGGTGAAGCGTGGCGAGGACGGGCGGCCCCTGCGCCTGGCCGACATCGCCCGGGTCTACGCCGGGGCCGAGCCGCAACACTACGTGGTCACCACCGACCGCCTGCCGGCGGTGGCCTTCAGCGTGCAGAAGCAGCCCGGGGCGAGCACCCTCGACGTGTCCCGCGTCGTGGATGCCGCCCTGGCGGACATGCAGCCGCCGCCGGGGGCCCGTCTGCGCAAGTTCTACGATCAGGCCGAGATCATCGGCCTGGCCTATCGCAACATGCGCAACCACCTCCTCGCCGGCGCCCTGCTGGCGATCCTGGCGGTGCTCTTCATCCTCGGCCGCAACCGCAGCACCCTGGTGATCGCCTGCACCTTCCCCCTCACCGTCCTGGGGACCTTCTGGGTGATGCACACCCTGGGCCTGGGCCTGAACCTGATGACCCTGGGGGCGATGACGGTGGCCATCGGCATGGTGGCCGACGACGCCATCGTCGTCCTGGAGAACATCGACCGCCACCGCCGCCTCGGGCGGTCCCCCTGGCAGGCGGCCCTCTCGGGCACCCGCGAGATCCTCGGCGCCGATGTGGCCGGCACCCTGACCCTGCTCGCCGCCTTCGCCCCCCTGGTCCTGGTGGGCGGTCTCGCCGGGCGCCTGTTCCACCCCTTCGGTTTCACCTTCAGCGTCCTGCTGCTCTTCTCCCTGTTGCTGTCACTGACCCTGATCCCCCTCGCCGGGGCTCACTGGATGCGCCCGGCGGCGGCCGTGGCGGGCAAGGGGCCGGGCCCGGGGGCGCGGCTGGTGGCCGGTCTGGAACGGGCCAATCTGTGGCTGCTGGATCACCTCCTGCGCCACCGCCTGGCCGCCGCGGTCCTGGCCACGGGGGTCCTCGCCGGCAGCCTCGGCCTGCTGGCCTTCAACCCGGTGCGCTTCCTGCCCCTGCTGGACGAGACCAGCCTGCTGCTCAGCTATCAGTTGGCGCCCGGCACCTCGCTCAGGGAGAGCAACCGCCTCGGTGACGAGCTGGAGCGGCGCATCCTCCGGATGCCCGGGGTCGAGGCGGTATTCCGCCGCACCGGCTCGCCGGAATCCTCTTTCTACCTGGAAGGCCCGGACGCGGGCGAACTGGTGGTGCGCCTGGACCGCCACCGGGCGCTGGACGCGCTGGCGGCGGCGCACCGCCTGGAGGGCCTGCTGGCGGCCCTGCCCGGGGTGGTCGGGCGCGTCGGCGAACCCACGAGCGAGAAGCTGGACGAATCCTTCTCGGGCCTACCCGCGCTGTTCGGGATCAGCGTTTCCGGCCAGGATCTCGACGCCCTCTATGCCGCGGCGGCCCGCGTCGAGGCCGCGGCGCGCTCGCTCCCCGGCCTCACCAACGTGGTCAACAACACCCGGGTGCCGGTGGATCAGGTGGTGATCCGCCTCGATCCCGCGCGCCTCGCCCTGCGTGGGGTGCGTGCCGCCGACGCGGCGCGGGCGGTGCGCCAGGCCCTGCAGGGGGAGCGGGTGAGCGAGGTGATCCGCGGGCAGCGGCCGGTGGGGATCTATCTGCGTTTCCCGCGCGCCGAGCGCGACCGCCTGGACGACCTGGCGCGGGTGCCGGTGCCCGATACCGGCGGGGAGCTGGTGCCCCTGGGGCAGGTGGCGGCCATCGGGCGCAGCGCCAGCCATCCCCGCATCGAGCACCGGCACGGCCTGCGCACCCTCACCCTGAGCGCGGAGATCGAGGGCAACCCCCTGAGCGTGCTCCAGGACCTGGACCGCGCCATCGCCGCCCTGCACCTGCCTGCGGGCATCCAGGTGGGCTATACCGGGGAATACGGTCAACTCATCGACACGGGGGTGCGTATGCTCTGGGTGTTGCTCGCTTCGGTGATCCTGGTCTACGGCATCATCGCCCTGCAACTGGGCAACCTCCTCGACCCCCTGGTGGTCCTGGTGAAGCTGCCCCTGGACTTCATGGGCGCCGCCCTGGCCCTGTTCCTCACCCATCGGGAACTCGACCTGACCGTGGCCATCGGCTTCATCACCCTGGTGGGGGTCTCGGTGAACAACGGCATCATGTTGCTCACCTTCACTCGCAATCTGCGCCGCGCGGGCCGGTCGGCCGTGGAGGCGGTGCGCGAGGCCGCGCGCCTGCGCACCCGGCCGATGATCCTCACCCATCTCACCACCCTGCTCGCCCTGATCCCCGCCGCCCTCGGCCTGGGGGCCGGCCCGCAGCTCCTCCAGCCCTTGGGCGTCATGCTCTTCGGCGGCCTCACCGCCGGCACCCTGCTGACCCTCAACCTGTTGCCGGTGATCTATGTGGCGACGGAACGATGGCGGCGGACCGGATCGCTGTGAGACGGGCCGGGTCCGCGCGGGATCAGAGGCGGGCCCGGAGGACCTCGGCGAGTTCCGCGTCGCTGAGTTCCAGGGGATTGCTGCGCATGCTCCCGCCGCGGCTGTGGGCGACGATGCGGGGGAGGTCGCTCTCCGCGACCCCGAAGGCGGAGAGGCGGGGCAGGGCGAGCCGCTCCACCCACTGCCGCAGCAGATCCACCAGGGCCCGGCGTGCGGCCCGGTCGTCGGCCCCCGCCCGCCCGCTCAGGAGGCGCCCCACGGCGGCGTACTTGCCCAAGGCGGGCGCATCGGGGGCGCGGGCCTCGAGGGCGCGTATGTTGACGGCGGTGGCCTCGGCCACCAGGGTCCCGCAGACCACCCCATGGGGGATGGGGAAGAAGGCCCCCAAGGGGGAGGCGAGGCCGTGGACCGAGCCGAGTCCGGCCTGGGCGAGGGTGATACCCGAGCAGAGCGAGGCGTAGGCGAGGCGTTCCCGGCCACTGGGGTCCCCCCGTTCCCAGGCCGGCCAGAAGCCCTCGCGGAAGGCCTCGAGACCGGACCGGGCCAGGGCATCGGTGAAGGGGCTGGCGCCGAGCGAGACCCAGGACTCCAGGAGCTGGGTGAAGGCATCCATGCCGTCGGCGGCCAGCAGCGGCGCCGGGCAGGTGGCGAGCAGATCCGGATCCACCAGGGCCAGGCGGGCCACCAGGGCCTCGTGGCGGAAGGACTTCTTGAAGCCGTGCGCGCCCCGCCGCGACAGGACCGCATTCTTGGTGGCCTCGCTGCCGGTGCCGGCGGTGGTGGGTACGGCGATGAAGGGGGTGGCGGGCCCCCGGTAGGGGATCCCCCGGCCGACCCCCTCCAGATGATCCATCACCGAATTCCCCGAGGGCAGGAGCCCGGCGATGGCCTTGGCGGCGTCCAGGACGCTGCCTCCGCCGATGCCCACCACCACCGCGATGCCCTGCTGATGGTGGCGGCGAACCGCTTCGTCCACCGTTTCGGGGGCCGGCTCGCCACTCACCTCGATCCGTCGCCAGTTCACCTCCAAGGCCGCGAGGGCGGCGGTGAGGGCCGGCCAATGGGGCGAGGCCGGGAAGGAGCGGCGCCCCGTCACCAGGAGGGCCTCGCGTCCGTAGGCGGCGATGTGCCGGGGCAGCGCGCTCAGGGTCCCCCGGCCGAACTCGATGGCCGGCAGGCGGGCGACCTGGAAGGGGGGGATGGCGGCGGGCATCGCTCAGTCCCCGGGGAACAGGCCGCGCAGGGGGACCGCCTGGCGCGGGCGGGCCATCATGTCGGCCACCGTCTCGCGCCAGGCCAGATAGTGACCGGTCTCCTTGTGGGCGGCCGCGTCGAGGGCACTGGCATAGGCCTCGTAGAGGAGGAAATGGCCGTGTTCCGCGGGATCCTCCAGGACGTCGAAGCGGCGGTTGCCCGGTTCCTTCACCGAGGCCAGGTGGTTGCGGCGGGTCGCCTCGATGAAGGCCTCCTCCCGGCCGGCCTTGACCCAGACGTGGACCAGGGTCACGTGCATGGCGTTTTCCTCCGTTGATGTCGGTGGGGATGGGCATCATGCCGCCAGGCGGGGGCCGGGGCAAGATCGGCGCCCGTCCCGGGTTGGGCTATGATGCAGGCCGGCGGGTGTCGCGAGGGGCCGGACCCTGCCGACGCCCTGGGCCCCCGGACGTGACGCCGGGGGGCGTTTCGATCGACGGCCCGAGTATTGTGGAGAGCGGCATGATCCTTTTGCGCGAATCCGCACGGGCCTGGGGGAACCCGGCCTTCCCGGCCGTGCTCAAGGCCGAATTGGAGGCCCTGGAGGCGGCGCGGCTGCCGCTCCAGGCGGGCCTGGCGCACAGCGAGCGGGTGGCGGGGGACGGGTTCCGGATCCTGGTCCTGAGGGCCTGGGAGGCCCCGGCACGAATCCATGCCCGGGTGGGGGTCCTCTACGAGGGGATCGTCACCGGCTGCAGCTGCGCCGACGACCCGACCCCCTCTCAGGCGCAGCCCGAGTACGCCGAGCTGGAGCTGAGCATCGACCGGGCGACGGGCAGTGCCCGGTTCGAGGCGGCGGACTGAGGGACGGTTCGGCCTGCGGGCTGGGCACGCCTGCCGTCAGCCTGGACAGCCGACGGGTATACAAGGAGCGGCTTCAGCGCCGGTCCGGCGTGGCCACTCCGTGCAGGAGCCGTCGCGGCCGAAGCCGTCTCCACCACCAAAGGGGCCCCTGTGGGGCACCACCGCGCCTCCGGTTCAGGGATAGGTCCCATGGGCCCTGTGCCTGTGCTGGGGATGGAATGGGCGTCCGAAGATCTCGTGCAGCCCCAGCAGGACCAGCAACAGGGCGAACAGGATACGCAGGCCGTGCTCGGGCAGGTACAGGGCGATCAGGCTGCCGCCCCAGGTGCCGGTCACGATCCCGGCCGCGAGCCAGGGCAGGGCGCGCCAGTGGATGTTGCCCTCACGTTGGTTCTCGGCGACGCCACCGATGATCGCCGGCAGGCGGGCGGCCAGCGAAGAGCCCTGGGCCAGCGCCTGGGGCATACCCAGGCCGAGCACGAACAGCGGCGCGAGCACGGGTCCGCCGCTGACCCCCACCGCACCGGCCACCGCTCCGGCGATCGACCCCACCCATATCATCCAGGCCAAGGGCCAATCGCTGGCGAATCCCCGGTGGGCATCGTCTTTCAGTAGCAGGGCGAAGGCCCCCAGGAGGACCACCACCCCGAAGGCCCGGCGCAGCCGTTCCTGTGACCAGGGTGCGGACAGGCGGGCGACCAGGGGCGCGCAGATCAGGGCCGGTATCCCGGTCCATAGCAGGGTGCGCCAATCCACGCTGCCGTGCAGGCCATAGCCGATGGCCCCGCTGACGGAGGTGAAGAAGGCCGCGGCCAGGGCCGTACCCCGGGCCTGAAAGGGGGTCATATCCAGCCACTCGGTGAGCAGTGGGATCAGCAGGGTTCCGCCACCGAGGCTCACGAGGCCCCCGCCGAGCCCGGTGACCAGGCCGCTGAGCACGAGGCGCAGGGGACGGTTCATGGGGTCATACGACAGCGGCGACCACAGGAGTTCACTGCATTTCGCCCTCCGGGTGACAAGGTGGGAACGGCTTCGGCCGCGATGACTCCTGCACGGAGCGGCCACGCCGGATCGCGGCTGAAGCCGCTCCCACGGGCGTCATCGGTCCAGGAGGCGGATCAGGCGGCGGATCTCGGCCATGCCTTCATGGTGACGGCGGCGAAAGTCGAGATAGCGCTCACGGAGCCTTTGGTGGCGTTGGCGCAGGGCCTGGTGTTCGCTATGCAGGCGCGTCAGGTCTTCGTCCGGGGACTGGTCGAGGCGCCGTTCGTGGGTCGTCAGGGCCTGTTCATGGCGTTCGATGTCGCTCCGCAATCCGTGTAGGGGGGCGCCTTGGGGGAGGGCGGTCTCCAGTTCGTAGGCGATGGCCTCGGCACGGGATATCTGGCGTTGCCAGATATCCAGGTTGACGCGCCACTGGGCGTGTTCGTCACGCCACTGGCGGTGTTCGCGGCGCAGGGCCTCGAGGGCATCCGCCATCAGAGCAGGATGACTTCCTTGGCGCCGGTCATGGCGACCCGCGGTCGCAGGCGCTCGATCTCGCCGGGCTCGGCGTGGAGCATGAGCACATAACGCCCGTCCTGAATCGCCTTCTCGATGTGTTCGAGCCTCTCCTTGGGCAGCCCCAGGCGGTGAAAGGCGGTGGCCACTTCGCTCAGGGCCGCGGCCCCGGCCATGGTGGCGCCGCCCGCGACGGCCCAGCCCAGGGCCTCGGTGATGGGCCCGGCGGCGAGGAGGGCGCCGATGCCGGGCACCAGGAACAGCCCCGAGAGGCCGGCGAGAAGCCCGCCGATGGCCCCCCAGAGCAGGCCCTGTTCACCCCACACCTGCATGCGTTGGCCGGCACCGGTGAAGCTCAGGCCCAAGGGGTCGTCGCCATGGCCGCTGCCGCGCTTGTGCAGCACAGAGATGCGGTCCATGGGGAAGTCGTCCTCGATGAGTCGTTCCACCACCCGGGTGGCGGTGGCCTGGTCGTCGAAGAGGGCGACGAGGTGAACGGGGAGGGGATGGGCGTTCATAGGTCCTCCGGGCTAGGGATGAAGGGAGGGCCGCAGAGGCCCCGTGTCGGTTTCACGTGCGACGGGCATGGAGCGCATCTTGCGCCTGGGGTTCGGGAAAGCAATGGGCGAGTCCGGTTCCAGGGCGTTTTTCTGTGGTGCGGATGGCCAGGGGAATCATCGGCGTCTCTCCGATCCCAGCAGCACAGGGACCAGCACCAGCAGTACGATCAGGACGAGGACCCCCAGCGATTTCATCAGCTGAAGTTCCTCGGCCAACCAGACCCCCGCCCCCAGGTAGCCGATGCCGAAGTAGGCCAGCGACCAGAGCGACACGGCGAGGAGGTCTACTGCCAGATAGCGCTTGAGCGAGACCCCGCCGGCACCGGCGATCACCCCGACGGCGGGATGCACCACCCAGAGGAACCGCCCCAGGAGGATGGCCCAGGGGCCGAAACGGGTCAACAGGCGCTCGGCGCGCCTGTAGCGGGATCTGCGTCTCGATCCCTCGCGCCCGCGCAGCCATTCGTCCCGGCCCAGACGCCCCAGGGAGTAACCGATCAGGTCGCCAAGGAGGCCGCCCAGGGCCGCGCAGGCGACCAAACCACCCAATTCCGGATTGCCCTGGCTGGCAAGGGCGCCCAGGGCGGCCGCCAGGAGCACACCCGGTATGAACAGTCCGATCAAGGGTGCCGATTCGAGCACGAACAGAAGGCCGACGACAGGGCAGCTCCAGTGGGCGTGCTGTAGCTGGTACAGCAGGGTTTGCAGGTTGTCCATGGAACCTGGGGTCGGTTGTCGGCGGGCTTCAAGGATACCCTATCGCCGGAGGCGGGGACATCGGTCTCAGGCCGGGCAGGGTGGCAGGGGCCTCCGTCGCCAGGGTCCAGGTGGCAGGACAAGCGAACTGGGGCTGTCGCATCAAGCTGTGCTAATATTCCCGCGGCCTTCTCCAGTGGGAAGACGCCGCGTCGAAGAAGGAGAATGCATGGACGGGGGCGGGGTCGGTATCAGTGTGGAAAACAAATCGGACAGCACCGGATCTTGGCATGAGTATGAGTACCTTCGTCTATCGGAAAGACAACGAGGACAGACGGCCTTCGGACAGGCGCCTGAACAGGTTGCGATCCTATGCCGTTTTCATGAAGGAGATCATCGTCAATCCACGTGCGATCGGTGCGGCCTGCCCCAGCTCGCCGTACCTGGCGAAGGCCATGGCGGCCATGGTGGATGGCAGGGACAGCGAGGGTCTGGTCGTCGAATTGGGCGGTGGCACCGGTGCGATAACCCACGCCCTGCTGCAACAGGGTGTGGCGCCGGGGCGACTCGTCACGATTGAACGGTCCCCGGCACTGGCGGCGCATCTGCGCGAGAAGTTTCCCGAGATACGGGTGATAGAGGGCGACGCGGCGCGGATGCAAGAACTCCTGGGGGCTGATTCGGAAAGGGTCAGGGCCGTGGTATCGGGGCTTCCGTTGCGCTCGCTCCCCGCGCCGACGGTGCAGAGGATCATTCAGCAAGTGCGTGCCCTGTTACGCACGGATGGGACCTTCGTGCAATTCACCTACGATCTGCGCGCACCATCCATCGGTCAGGTTCAATCCCATTCCCATATCGATACGAAGATCGTCTGGAAGAATATACCCCCCGCCCGTGTAGACGCCTATTCCGGCCCGACCATGTAGTTCTCGGGGATACCTGCGGATAGGGGCCCGTCGCGGCATTCTCAAGGAATCGGTCGCCTCGCCAGACCGCTGACAAACGCAGAGCCCGACGCCAAAGACATGCCCTGAAATGCCCCCGGTCTCCCGCATTTCCGGCCCCTGGAAGACGATGATCCCGGCCTTTGCCCTGAGCCTCGCCTATTGGGCGGGGGCGGAATGGGGCCTCTCCCTCGCCTTCACCGAGGGCACCGCGAGCCCTTTCTGGCCCGCCGCCGGTCTCGCCCTGGCCGCCCTGTTACGCTACGGTCTCCGCCTGTGGCCGGCCATCGCGGCGGGGGAGATGGCGGCGGTGATCCACCATGGGGTCCCCTGGGGCGCCGCCCTGGGCATGGGCCTCGGTGACGCCCTGACGGCCTGGGCCGCCGCCGTCTCCCTCGCCCGGCGTTGCGACTGCGTCAGAGGCGTCCTCTCGGGTCCCCGGGCGTTGTTCGCCTTTCTCCTCTGGGGCGCGGTCCTGTCCCCTTCGATCAGCGCCACACTGGGGACGACGAGCCTCGTCCTGGCGGGTCTGGTCTCCGCGGGCGATGCCCTCTTCCACGGCCTCACCTGGTACCTGGGCGACTGCGTCGGCACCCTCATGGGCGCCCCTCTGCTGCTGACCTGGACCGGATCCGGCGGGGGGCGCGGCGCCGGCGGCCTTGTGGAACGCCTGGCGATCCTGGGGGTGGAGACCGGCCTCGGGGTCTTCCTGTTCTGGAGTCGCGGTCTCGCCGAGGCCCCGGACATCCCCATCGCCTTCTCCCTGCTCCCGGTGATGGTCTGGGCGGCCTACCGTCTGGGCAGCCGCGAACTGACCCTGGGCGGTTTCCTCCTGGCTCTGATCGCCGTCGGCGGGACCGCCCGCGGCTACGGCCCCTTCACCGGCCCGCGGCTGGATGTCTCCCTCCTCTGGCTGGAGAGCTTCCTGGCCATCGCCGGGGCCACCACCCTGCTGCTCCACGCCCTGGTGAACGAACACCGTCTGGTCCTCGCCCGACTGCGCGACCATGAGCGTGACCTCGAGCGGCAGGTGCGGCGGGCCACCGCCCATCTGCGCCTGCTCTTGGAGGCGAGCGGTGAAGGGATCTTCGGTCTCGACCGGAAGGGACGCTGCACCTTCGTCAATCCCGCCGCGGAACGCCTGCTGGGCTATCCGGCGGCGGATCTGCTCGGACGCGAACTCCATCCCCTGATCCATGCGCGCCACGAGGACGGCAGACCCTGTCGCCCGGAGGACTGCCCGATCCTCGCCAGCCTGTCCGCCGGGGAGTGCCGCAGCGGTGACGACGAGGTCCTGTGGCGGCGGGACGGCCACCCGCTGCCGGTCCAGTTCACCACCAGTCCGCTCGTGGAAGGGGCGCGACTCCGGGGGGCGGTGGTCCTGTTCCGGGACGTCACCGAGGAGCGCGCCCGACGCCGCCGGCTCGATCATCTCGCCCGTCACGACGCCCTCACCGGCCTGCCCAACCGGCGCGCCTTCACCCAGCGGCTCGCCGGCCGCATCGAGACGGCGCGCGGCGGGGAATGCGGTCACGTCCTCTGTTATATCGATCTCGACCACTTCAAGCCGGTCAACGACAGTGCCGGACACGCGGCCGGTGACCAGGCCCTGCGGGCGGTGAGCCACCTGTTGCAGCGCCATCTGCGCCGCAGCGACACCCTCGCCCGCCTCGGCGGGGATGAATTCGGCCTCCTGCTGGATGGCTGCGACGCCGAGGCCGCCGGCCCCGTCATCGAGGGACTCCTGCAGGCCCTGCGGGACTGGCGGTTCGAGTGGCAGGGGCGGCGCTTCCGGCTGGGGATGAGCATCGGGGCGGTGGCCCTGGACAGCGCGGCCCCCGCCCCGGACAAGGCCCTCAAGACCGCCGACGGCGCCTGTTATCGGGCCAAGGCCGAGGGCGGTGACCGGGTATGCTAGGCCGCCGCCGCGGATTCCATTCCCGCCGGCACCCAGCCTTGAGTGCAGGTTCCGGCCCTACGGCCCTGAATGCGCCCGCGCCGGCCGCTGGGACACCTCACACACGGGCGCGACGGCGGGCAAGGCCCATACCCACGAGACCGAGGCCGAACAGGGCGGGGCCCGCGGGCTCGGGAACGCTGGCGCCACCTCCACCTGTCACATGGATGCGCAGATCGTCGATACCCCAGCCCTCGTCCGGCCAACCTTGCCATCCACTGCCGGAGGGGGCGATCTGGAGGGTCAGCGTGGAGGCGCTGTGGGCGAGAGTCAAGGCCGGCGCGGTGGCCATATCGACCAAGTCGTCGGAGTAAAAGGTCGAGCCGTCGATCTGGCCGTTGTCCACCACCAGCGTACCGCCGTCGAAGTCCACCACGGAGCCACTGGCATTGTCGGTGGTCATGTCCAGCACCAGGGTGCCGTCGATCCAGACCTCCAGATTATCCGGGGTAACCGTCCCATTGCGGCTGTCCCAGGAGTTCAGAAAGCCCAGCATCATGTCGATGCTGAGCTGGGTATGGCCGGGTAGGTTGCTGAGCGTCAGGGTGGAGCTGTCGCCACTGCCGAAATAGCTGCCGCTCCAGCTCTTGCCGTTCGATCCGGTATAGGGGCCACCCGTTACGGAGCCGGTAAACCCGCCCGATGGGCCGCTGGCGCTCACACCCGGAGCGGTGTAGGCAGGTCCGTCGAAGTTGTTGGAATAGACCAGGGTGGCCTGAGCGCCCCCATTGCACAGAGAGAGGATGAGAGCGGACAGGCTGAGCAATCTTTTCATGACGAATTCCTCTAGAACCACAGACGATAAGTGACCCCCGGTGCCCTGCGATGCCGGGTGTCCTGCACACGAACCACGGCATCGGAGGTGATACGGTTATTGAGGCATAAGTCGGGCCAATAATCCTAACAGGTTGATTTATAAGTTGATTATCCCTTGGCCAGGGCGTCCTCGATGGGCTCCGGCAGCGGTATTGTAAAAATTCCGGACACGGATGCGGGGAAGTGGTTCGAGTGCTGGTCCCTGTGCCTCCCGCGGCGGGTGGGGAAGCCATCACGGGCCCGATGCGACATATCCTTCAGAAGTGCATTACCAGGGCGATCCCGGCCAGCCCCAGGGCCACCGGCCAGCGCCAGAACCAGGAGATCATCTGCTCGGTGCGGTAGCGGGGAAACTGGAAGGCGATGGACATGGGGATGGCCATCACCACGAAGACCTGGAGCAGGAAGGTGGGCCAGTGGCCGTCGCCGCCGCCGAGGAACAGGGTGGCGTAGAGGGCGCCGGCGGTGTAGAGCTGAAAGGCCTGCATCACGAACAGCCCGCCCATGTATTTGCCCCCCATCTCCACCATGGGGCCGGTGGCGATCTCGGCGGGGGCGACGTAGATCTCGAAGGGCTGCTTGCCCAACATCCCCTGAAGGGAGAGCAACCCGGCCACGGCCAGTAGGGGCATGTCCCAGAGGCCCCAACCGGCGGCCTGCTGCATGGCGATCATGTCCACCAGATTGGTGGTGCCATAGTGCCAGGCCACGCCGAAGATCACGATCACGAAGGGGATGTCGTAGGCCACCATGGCGGTGAGGGCGCGGGAGATGCCGATGGAGCCGTTGGGGTTGGCGCACTGGCCCACGCCCAGGGCGAGGCCCAGGGAGGGGATCATCAGGAAATAGATCAGGGTCAGGACATCGCCCTTGTCCGCCAGGCCGTTCATGCCCGGCATGGGCAGCAGGGCCTCGGCGGCGACGTAGCCGCCCACGGCCATGACGATGCCGATGTCGTGGATCAGGCCGTGGGAGATCTGGGTCTCCTTGGCGTAGAACTTGACGATGTCGGCCAGGGGCTGGAAGAAGGGGGGACCCACCCGGCGCTGCAGGCGGGCGCCGATCCTGCGCATCAGCAGGACCAGGAACAGACCGATGCTGAAGGCCAGCAAGGGCATGAGCAGGAGTTCCGCGGCCAGGGCCGCCAGGTTCGTCAGGTTCATTCAGACCACCCACCAGAGGGCGAATACGGTGACCCCGAGGAGCCACAGGGCCGGCTGGGCCGAGCGGAACCAGGCCTGGCTCCACTGGGCGAGGAAATCGAGCGCCGAGACCAGGGCGCGCTCCAGCCATTGGATGCTGCCACGGTACCAGCCGCCGATCAGGTGCATCAGCCCGGGGTAGAAGTCGTCGCTGTAGTGGTAGCGCACCTCGGTGGTGAGGAAGTGGCCGCCGGCGTAGTTGTCCAAGGGGTGCACGTAGCGGTGCCGGTTGCCCGCCAGGAACAGCAGGGCGCCCACCCCGAAGCCGGCGAACAGGAGGCCCACCACCCAGAGCATGTCCAGACCGCCGTTGGGCAGGTCCACACCGCCGAGGCTGTGGTCGAGCACGGGGAGGCCGAGGGCCGCCTGCACCGGGGCGATCCAGTCCAGCACCAGGCCCGGCATCAGGCCGGTCAGGAAGACGATGACGATCAGCCCCAGCATGGGCGCGAGCATGGACCAGGGGGCCTCCCGGATGTCTTCGTGCTCCATCCGCAACTGGCCGAGGAAGGTATTGTGGATGAGCTTGTAGACCGAGATGATGGTGCCCAGGGTGCCGATCACGGTGGCCACGAACATCAAGGGCCGTCCGCTGGAGATCAAGTCGCGGTAGATGAGCCACTTGGAGACGAAGCCGTTCATGGGCGGCAGCCCCGCCAGGCCGATGATTCCCACCAGCATCACCAGGAAGGACAGGGGCATGCGCGTCACCAGGCCGCCCAGCTTGTTGAGGTCGGCGGTACCGGTGCGGTGGACCACGGCGGTCACCACCAGGAACAGGGCGGCCTGGTAGGTGGCATAGTTGAACACGTGCAGCAGGCCCCCGGCACTGCCCAGGGCGTCACCCTGCATCACCCCGATGAGCATGTAGCCGCCCTGGCCGATACCGTGCCAGGCGAGCAGATGCCGGGCGTCGTGCTGGCGCACGGCGATGAAGGTGGGCACGATTAGGGTGAAGGCCCCCACCCAGCCCAGGAGGTCGCGGGCGTCGAGGTGGGTGAAGGGGATCAGGAGCCGGTCCAGCAGGTCCAGGCCCGCCAGATGCACCAGAACCACCAGGATGCCGAACAACCCCATGCGCGAAGAGATGGCGCCGAGGAAGGCGGAGCCCGGCCCCGGGGTCTCGGCATAGGCCGGACCCTGCCACAGATGGAAGGGCAGCAGCGCCATCTTGATCCCAAAGCCCGCGGCGAAGGCCAGCACCAGGGTCCAGGCCTGGCCCGGGGAGAGGGTGGCGAAGAGGCCGGCCACCGCCGCATATTGCAGGGATCCGGCCTGGGCATGGATCCAGGCCAGGGCGCCGAGCAGGGCCATGGCCCCGCCCAGGGCATAGATCAGGTACTTGAAGGCCCAGCGCACCGCCACTCCACCGGCGGAGAGCATGAGCAGGAAGCTGGCCCAGCTCATCAGTTCCCAACCGATGAACAGGCTCAGGAGGTCACCCGAGGCCAGGAGCAGCAACATGCTGCTCACGTTCAGTGCCAGGGCCACCTGCAACAGCCCCAGGCGGCCGCCCTTGCGGCGGTAGCCCTCGCCCCACTCGCCGGCCATGAACCAGGCACTGGCGAAGGCCGCCCCCAGGGTGATGAGGGCGAAGAACCAGGCAGGGCCGTCGAAGCGCCAGGACAGGGCCTGACCGAGGACCTCGAAACTCGGGCTGGCGGCGATCATGGTCAGCGCCCCGGAGGCCAGGCCCGACATCTTCGCCAGGGCCAGGATCTGGCCGCCGTAGAGGACCGCGATCAGGCCGCCCGCGGCGGGCCGCCGTCCGAAGGCCCAGGCCACCGCAAGGGTACAGGCCGAGAGGATGAACAGGGTATCCAAAGGGGTCATGCGCAAGGGGCTCCTCAGGGCCTCGGGGTGGGGAGGTCGGTATCGACATAGGTGTCCATGTCCACCGCCTGGCGGGCGATGCCGTGGAGGTCACCGGTCAGGGGCTGGAGCCAGATCACCCCGGCCAGGAGCAGCCCGGCGAAGGCGGTGGCGGTACCGAGATCCAGGGCCCCGTGGGGGGCCATGCGGGGTTCCTCCCCGCCGGGGCCAAACAGCAGGGTGAGGGTGCGGAACAGATAGGCCGCCTCCACCAGGGTGGCCGTCAGGATCACCACCGCGGCCAGGGAACAGAGCGGGCCGGGCTGGGCGAACAGACCGCTCAGGGTGACGAACTTGGCCCAGAATCCGGGCAGGGGCGGCACCCCCACCAAGGAGAGGGCGAACAGGGCGAACAGGGCGCCTGCCAGGGGGGCGCGGCGGGCGGCCCCGCGCAGGCCTTCGAGGGCGCCGTTCCAGTGGCGGGCGAGCAGGAACAGGGCCGGCTTCACCAGCAGGTGGTGCAAGGCCACCGCCAGCCCCGCCAGGACCCCGGTCTCGCCGGGCAGGGAGAAGGCCACGAAGACGATCCCCAGTTGCCCCACCGAGGACCAGGCGAGCTGACGTGACAGGTCGCGTGCCCGCCAGGCTGCCAGCTCGCCCCAGGCGATGCCGAGAACACCGAGGACGAGCATGAGTTGCGTGGCCTCGGGCCGCTGGAAGACCACCAGCAACAGGCGCACGATGACCAGCACCGCCAGCTTCGAGACCAGTCCCGCGAGCAGCCCCGCCAGACGGGAGGGCGCCGTGGCATAGACCTCGGGCACCCAGGTGTTGACCGGGAAGGCCTCGGCCTTGACCCCGATCCCCAGGAGCAGGAGGGCGAAGGCCGCCAGGCCCAGGGGGCCGTCCAGAGAGACCGGGGCGAGGAGGGCGAGTTGGGCCAGGTTGAGGGTGCCGGTCTGGGTATAGACCAGGGCGATGCCGAGCAGGGCGAGGGCCGATCCGGCGGCGCTCAAGAGGAGATAGCGCAGGGCCGCGGCCTGGGCGGCGGGGCGTTGGTTCGCGGCGATCAGCCCGTAGCTGGCCACCGCCAGGAGTTCGTAGAACACATAGAGGTTGAACAGGTCGCCGGAGAGGGCCAGGCCCGTGGCCGCGGCCGCCAACACCAGCGTCAGCGACCACTCCCGCGGCCGGCCGCCCCAGGGCCAGAGGGCCAGGACCATGGCCGGGACGGCGAGGGCGAAGAGCAGGGCCAGGCGGTCCAGATGGAAGGCGATCCCCAGGGGTGGGGCGAAGCCCCCCAAGGCCACGCCCGCCGTGGCGTCGCCCAGCGCCCGGGCGATCCCCCACAGCAGCCAGAGGCAGAATGCCAGCAGGCCCGGCCCGAAGAGACGCCCCAGGGGCAGGGACAGGCGCGCCAGGCTGGGGGTCAGGAAGGCCCCGAGCAGGGGCAGGGCGACGGCCAGGACGACGGCATTCACGAGGGGCGCTCCACGGCGGGCAGGTCGCGGCTGGTCTCGGGTTCGAGTCCGGCGGCGGCGTCCGTGTCCGCCTCCATGCGCCCCCGGACCTCGGCCACGTCCAGGGTGCCGTAGGCCTGATGCACGCGCAGGGCCAGGGCCAACGCCAGGGCCTGCACCCCCACGCCGATGACGATGGCGGTGAGGACCAGGGCCTGGGGCACCGGGTCCACCATGGGCTGGCCCAGGGTCCCGGGGGTCAGGATGGGCGCCACCCCGCCGGCGCGGTAGCCCGCCAGCACCAGCAACAGATTGGCCCCCGCCTCGAGGATCCCCAGGGCGAGGATGCTGCGGAACAGGTGGCGGGCCATGACCAGGCCGGCCAACCCCAGGGCCACCAGGGCGAGGGCGCCGCCATAGAGCAGAAATTCGATGGGGGGAGGGGTCATGGGTCCCTGGCCTCGGTGGCCGCCAGATCGGCGAGCAGCCCGGAGAGTTCGGCCCCCACCTTCAGGCCGACGGCGGCATAGAGCAGGGGCAGGGTGCCGGCGGAGAACAATTGGCCCAACACCCCCTTGCCCAGCATGGGGGCGAGGAAGTCGCCCCGGGCGAACAGTGCCCACAGGCCGATGGCGATGAAGGCGGCCCCGGCGAGGCCCTCGATCCAGGAGATGGCGGTGTGGTCCAGGGCCTCGCGGGGACGTCCCAGGAGGGGCAGGAAGAAGGCCGCGGCCAGGATCACCCCGCCCTGGAAGCCGCCCCCGGGGGTGAGGTGGCCGTGCAGGATCACGTACAGGCCCACCACCAGGAGCAGGGGGAACATCAGGTCGGCACCGGCGATGAGGATGAAGCCCCCGTCGGGGTCGGGGCGCCGTCGCCGTCTGTGCCCGCCCAGGACAAGGCCGGCCCCCGCGGCGGCGGCGAACAGAATGGACAGTTCGCCGAGGGTGTCGAGGCCGCGGTAGGCGAGCACCACGGAGGTGACGATATTGGCCGCCCCGGTAGTGGCCGGGGCCTGCTGGAGGATGCCCTGGCCCACCAGCATGGGCGGGTGGCCGTAGGGCAGGCCCGCGGCCAGGACCAGGAGCAGGAAGCCGAGTCCGGCGGCGAACAGCAGGGTGGTGAGGTTACGCATCCCCGGAACCCTCCGCGGGGGCGGGTCGGTTGTCGTCGCCCAACCCCCAGAGCCCCAGCCGGCGCAGGGCCAGGGCCAGGATCACCCCGCTCAGGCCGGCGCCCACCGCCGCCTCGGTGAGGGCCACGTCCGGCGCCCGCAGGATCACGAACAGCACCGACAAGGCCAGGGACACCACGGAGGAGGCCGCCACCGCGGCCAGCAGATTGGGCGCCAGCAGGACTGCCAGGGCGGCGGTGATGGTCACGAACAGCACCAAAAGGACCATCCAATACATGAGTCAGTCCTCTGTTGGGCCCGGGAGGGCGTCCCGGACGTGGTCGCCCGGGGCGTGCCAGGGCCGCACCCCGGCCAGCAGGAAGGCACGCGCCAGGGCCGAGGAACTCACCGGGTTGGTGAGGAGGATGAAGCCGCCGATGGCTACCAGCTTGGTCCACCATTCGGGGTGCAGAAGGCCCACGCCGATCAGGAAGGTGATGGCCCCCAGGGTGGCCGCCTTGGTTCCGGCCTGGATGCGGTTGAACACGTCCGGCATCCGGATCAGGCCCAGGGCAGCGAGGAAGGCGAAGGCCGCCCCGACGAGCAGAAAGGTGTCCGCGAGCGCCCTCATGAGCGGTTGCCCTCGATCGCCCGGGCCAGGGCCACCATCCCCACGAAGGACAGCACCCCGTAGATCAGGGCCACGTCCAGGTAGAGGGGGCTGGCGAACAGGGCGGCGAAGCCGGTGAGGGCCACGGTGGTGATGACGGTGAGGGTGTCGGCCGCCACCAGGCGGTCGGGATTGGTGGGACCCGCCATCATCCGGATCAGGCCCAGGAAGATCGCCAGGCCCATGAGCAGGGCCGCGCTCTGTTCCGCCAGATTCATCGCAGGAAACCCTCGATACGGGATTCGAAACTGGCGGCGATGCGCCGGGTCGCCGCTTCCGGATCCGTTCCCGGGGAGACGTCGATCCAATGCACCAGGATATGGTCGTCGCGTACATCCACCGACAGGGTGCCCGGGGTCAGGGTGATGCTGTTGGCCAGGAGCAGGCGGCCCAGGTCCGAGCGTAGCCCGGTGCGCACCGCCACCACCCCTGGATGCAGGGGCAGGGAGGGGGAGAGCACCCGCCGCGCCAAGTCCAGGTTGGCCAGGAACAGGGCCACGCAGAAATAGGCCAGGTAACGCAGCAGGTGCCAGGGCGCGGCCAGGGTCAGGCGCATCCCGTTCAAGATCGCCAGGCGTCGGCCGGCCACGGCCGGCACCAGGAGCGCCACCGCCCCGCCCGCGGCGAGTTCTTGGGGATCCAGGGTGCCGGTGAGCAGCACCCAGAGGAGTAGGCTCACGCAGAAGGCCACCACGTACTGGGGCAGGCCGGGAGGGGTGTCGGACATCTTGAGTAATCCCTGGCGGGGCCGGGTGGGTGGAACGGGGCGGGAGATTGGCCTAAATGGAGGCGCTTTGCAAGGGGTTGCGGTGGCATCGCCGGTATGCCGGGGAGGATTTTCCGCATTTGGCCCAGCGGCCTAGTGGGTTGAACTATCCCGCCTGTGCCTGGATCAGATAGCGGACCGCCGCGATCACCCCGAGGAAGGCGGTGAAGGTGAGACCCAGGGACCAGAACATGAACCGATCGATGCGCCTGGTCAGGTGTTCGAAGCGCTTGTCCATGGCCTCGAAGCGTTTGTTCATGTCCTCGAAACGCTTGTCCACGACCAGGAAGCGCTGGTTCATGTCCTCCCGGAGCTCCGCGAAGCGCTTGTCCACGGCCTCGAAGCGCTTGTCCACGGCCTCGAAGCGCTTCTCCATGAGCTGGAATCCGCGCTCCATCAATATCAATTGATGCTTGAGCGTCTCCTCCACCCGGACCAGGCGTTC
>Ga0256841_1000697_pt1 | contig 32807 bp, 29 predicted proteins | sample 356308metaG_FD_185971 | JGI IMG/M metagenome (GOLD analysis project Ga0256841, IMG submission 185971) | Hydrothermal vent microbial communities from Mid Atlantic Ridge, Atlantic Ocean - 356-308 | ecosystem: Environmental > Aquatic > Marine > Hydrothermal vents | place: Atlantic Ocean: Mid... | reverse complement strand
CATAAAGTCATCATCATGACCGATGCCGATGTTGATGGATCGCACATACAGACACTCTTAATGACATTCTTCTATCGATTCTTAAAACCAATCATTGAAAATGGGTATCTTTACCTTGCTCAACCACCACTGTATCGTTATAAAAAAGGTAAAAATGAGATTTACCTCAAAGACGAAAAAGCACTCAATGACTATCTTATTGAAAATGGTATCTCTGTGATTGAAAGTAAAACCATGGGAGAAGCAGACTTGATTGATTTATTTAAACTTGTAGCCTACTATCGTATGACACTTAAGGAGATAGAAAAACGTTTTGCCCTACCTGAAGTCCTACGTTACATGATCGAAAATCCGGATGTAGTAGGTACGGACAATAAAGCTTTAGCCAAAACCATTGAAACATATATCGCAAAATTAGGCTACAACATCTTAAATAAAACTATCTCTGATGAAACAATTCATCTTTTTGTACAAACCAATGATGGGCTTGAAGAACTTATCGTTGATGATATTCTTTTTACCAACCCTCACTACAATGAAGCGATTCATATTCACCAAAAAATCAAAGAACACATCACGGATGAATTTAAAGATCAGGATTTACTCGCCCTCTTTGAGGAGGTTGAAAGTTCTGCTAAAAAAGGTGCCTACATCCAGCGCTACAAAGGTCTAGGGGAGATGAACCCTGAACAACTTTGGGAAACCACAATGACCCCAGAAAACAGACGACTTCTACAAGTGAAGGTAGGAGATGACGAAGCCGCAGCTGATACCTTTGTACTCTTTATGGGCGATGAGGTTGAACCAAGAAGAAACTACATAGAGAGTCATGCCAAAGATGTAAAACACTTGGATGTGTAATGTTACTATCAGAATTAGAAGAGAGAGAACGTCGTTTTAAATTAGCACTCCGCGCAGGCATTCCTGTGCTTCTTCTTGTCTCTTTAGTTTTCTACTCATTATTTGTTCAAGAAGGTACTTTTCAACCAAATCTTATTAATGGTTTTTTGATTGCTGGTATTATTTTTATTACCATTTATTTTAACTATTTTCTTATTGAAATGAGTGTCAAAGAGACTATTATTGATGGTACTACACAAAGCTTTAATGAAAAGGCTTTTATCAATAAATTAGAAGCATACAAACCCAAAACACTTATACTTCTTGTAGTCAAAAATCTCTCCACAATTGATGACAATTATAATGCCAAAAAAGTTGATTTATTACTATATACCATCATTCATAAACTAAATGAAACACTCAATCAATATGGACTGGATAATCCGCTGATTGGAAGAAGATATGGTGCAGAATTTCTTATTGCTATAAACAAAGAAGGCTATGATATTAAAAATATTTTTGACACTTTTATAGAAAAAAATAAAGAAATTGATGACATAGCTATAGACTATGATTACTCAGCAGTCACAAACACAGAAGGAAATATAGAGCATATACTCGGTCAACTCAAAGATTTATTAGCATCTTCCAAAGGCAAAGATGGGAACAATGAAAATGTGAAACATGCAAAAGAGATCAATCAAACAGAACAAGCAATTATAAATGCTCTCAACAACAAGCATTTCAAACTTGGATTTAGGCCTTTAGAGAACACCCATAATGGCCAAATAGAGATTTATGAAATTGTTGCCAAACTTATCTCTCGCGATAATAAGGAGATCCTCCCAAGAGTCTATTTACCCATCATCAACAGGCTTGGATTAGGTGTCAATTATGATCTTGCTCTTTCTGAGCATATTATTAAGTTATTGCCATTGCTCGATAAACATATATCTCTTACTTTTAACCTCTCACCTTTTTCATTGAGAAACAGAAACTTTCAAGAAAAGTTTTTTATGCTCTTAAAAGAGCATAATACTGAGACATCACGTCTTATCATTCAACTCTACGAACGAAAAACGCACCATGATCTCTCTGGATACTTTAAAACATTGGGTATATTTAGGGCCAAAGGAGTACGTATTTGTATCGATAATTTTGGATCTTCCAATGCATCTATGGAGTATATGAAACACTTTAAATTCGATATGGTTCAATTTGATCGTGAATATGTCACAAATCTTGACAATGCTACCAATATGGCGATGCTCTCTTCTTTGATTACAATGTCAAAAGATTTAAATATTTTAACAGTTGCAAAATGGGTCGATAATACATCACAAAAAAACAAACTTATCTCCTTAGGTATAGATTACCTCCAAGGTTTTGGCATTGATAAGCCTATCTCTGAAGAGATGCTTATTAGAAGATATAACGAAAAGGAAACAGATGAAATACGGTGAAAAAGAGATACAAGAATTTAACATCAATGCAGAAGAAAACTTTTGGCCAAACACACATAAAAAAAATTATACGATTAACATAGAACTCCCAGAGTTCATGTGTCTTTGCCCACGTTCAGGCTACCCTGACTTTGCCACACTTAGACTAAGCTATGAACCTAACGAAAAAGTCATTGAACTCAAAGCTCTCAAACTCTATATCAACTCATTTATGTACAGACATATCTCTCATGAAAACGCCAGCAATGAAATATATGATGCACTCTACACTAAGCTTAAACCCAAGTCGATGAAACTCGTTGCAGACTTTAACCCAAGAGGAAATGTACACACTGTCATAGAGATTGATAGCACCAAAAACTAAGCTCTTAGGAAAAAAGTATGTCAATATGACATATTTTTAACTTTTCACACAAAAATCTACTATCATACGCTATCTCAATATCGATTCAAAGGACAGTGATGATAGATTTTTCTGAAGTGATGCAAAGAATCAAAACCCTTCTTGCTTCCAAAACAAAAAACGATAAAGTGCTCGATAAAGACATTGCTTTAGCACTCAATATGAACCCACAAAACTTTGCTGTTATTAAGCGTAGGCAACGTATACCCTTTGAAGCAATTGCCTATTTTTCAAAAAAACATAAAATCAGTATGAACTGGATTCTTTTTGCACAAAAGCCAAAAAATTTGACCTAAGAAAAATTTGATGCTATAATCAGGATGTAACAAATTTATTAAAAGGAAGAAGAATGAGTAAAAGAGATGACAAAATCGCACAATATACTGCTGAAGCAAAAAAATTAGGCTTAAGTATTTCTACTGATTTAATCGAAAAAGTAACCATTGGTCTTGGACCATCTATCTACAAAAAAGACGCTGAAACGATTGCTTGTGGTCAAGCCTCAGAACTTGAAACTGTAAAAAAGAACTTTTTACAGAAAAAACTGGGTCTCACAGAAGATGATGCTACGCTGGATGCGGCCATTCAAAAAGTATGTGAAACAATGGGAACATCCAATCGTAACAAATACAGAGCACTTTTTTACGCACTTTTAACAAAAGAGTTTAAAAAAGAGTCTATATACGCATAGCATTCATAAGCGTTATATCTTTATAAACAAGATATAACGTTTCTCATCATCATTTTTACCAAACCCCACTATCTCCATATCACTATACTGTGTATTCACATCCATTTTAAGCGCATACATCATCGCATCCATATCAAGTATCAAAAGAGAAGGAATAAGCTCTCCTATAGTGAGTTGTGACTCACTACCATCTATTTCAAAACGCAACACTTTGGCTATCTTGTCTATATGATACGCATTGAGTCCTGCCTCCCCTGAATAAATAAGTCTTTTACTATCACTCACGTCTGTTTTAAGTAACCCCGCAGTCACTCTATATGACTCATTATTTCCTATTTGTTCACGTACATCTTCTATGAGGTCTATGATGTATTGCATTAATCTTCCTTGGTTTTTATTAAATACTATTGTATGCTAATTTAAAATTAAAATAGAATAATACTTTAGTGCACGTAAGAGTTAATTTGCTGTAGATTTGATTGATTTTGACATAGATTAAATAGTTTATATTTCGTAGTAGTTTGCTGTAAATTTGGAGGTTGTATCGAAGGAGCGTACTCCCAGTACGTGACTGAGATACTCCTTCAAAGTTATAGTGAAATACTACGAAAGATTAACTATTTCTCTTTTCGATGATTTCTTTGGCTACATTTTGTGGCACCTCTTCATAATGGTCAAACTCCATCGCATACGTTGCACGACCTTGTGTCATTGAACGCAGGTCAGTTGAGTAGCCAAACATCTCTGAAAGTGGTACAAAAGCATTCACAATTTTGTTACCCGCTCTGTCATCCATGCCAGATACCTGACCTCTACGTTTCGCAACATCTCCGATAACATCACCCATAAACTCTTCTGGTACTTCAACCTCTACTTTCATCATCGGCTCAAGAATCACAGGGTTCGCTTTTCTTGCACCCTCTCTGAATCCCATTGAACCTGCAAGTTTAAACGCCATCTCAGAGGAGTCAACGTCATGGTAAGATCCATCGTAGAGTGTCACTTTCACATCTTCAACAGGGTATCCTGCTTGAATACCTCTTTGCATTGCCTCTTGGATACCTTTATCTACCGGTCCGATAAACTCTTTTGGAACCACTCCACCTTTGATCTCATCCACAAACTCATAACCACTTCCAGGCTCAAGTGGTTCAATTTTAAGATAAACATGACCAAATTGTCCACGTCCACCTGATTGTTTTGCATATTTGTACTCTTGCTCAACTGAACTTCTAATGGTTTCACGGTAAGCAACTTGTGGTGCACCCACTTCAGCTTCTACCTTAAATTCTCTTTTCATTCTATCTACGATAATTTCAAGGTGAAGTTCACCCATACCAGAGATAATAGTCTGCCCAGACTCTTCATCTGTACTTACACGGAACGATGGATCTTCTGCTGCGAGTTTACCAAGAGCAAGTCCCATTTTTTCTTGGTCTGCTTTTGTTTTAGGCTCAACAGCTACAGAGATTACCGGATCTGGGAAATCCATTCTTTCAAGTATCACTTTGTCTTTTTCTGAACAGAGTGTATCTCCTGTTGTTGTGTTTTTAAGCCCCACAACCGCGCCAATCTCACCTGCATAAATCTCTTGCACCTCTTCACGCTTAATCGCATGCATCTTCATGATACGTCCAATACGCTCTTTTTTGCCTTTAGTAGAGTTAAGTACGTACGAACCGGACTCTAAAGAACCACGATATACACGAATAAATGTCAACTGACCCACAAAAGGGTCGGTCATGATTTTAAATGCCAATGATGCAAACTCTCCATCATCTGTGGACTCAACAGTCACTTCAGCATCTTCATCATCCATCTCAGTACCTTTGATTGCAGGTGCTTCTACTGGAGACGGGAGGTAAGCGACAACAGCATCAAGCAATGTTTGCACACCTTTGTTCTTAAATGCAGTACCTGGAAGCATTGGTACAACATGCATCGCGATTGTTGCAGCTTTAATACCCGCTACAATCTCATCTTCAGTCAGCTCTTCACCTTCTAAAAATTTCTCCATCAGCTCTTCATTACCATCAACCTCAGAGATACCTTCAATCATCTTCTCACGATACTCTTCAGCTTGAGCTTTGAGCTCATCACGTATCTCTTGCACATGATAGTTTGAACCCATGGCAGCATCTTGATCCCACACTACCTCTTTCATCTTGACCAAGTCAATCACACCTTCAAAGTTCTCTTCAGCGCCAATTGGAAGTTGAATCACAAGAGGGTTTCCTTGAAGTCTTTCTCTAATTTGTCTTTCAACCTCCAAGAAATCCGCCCCTGTTCTATCCATCTTGTTGACAAATACAAGTGAAGGAACACCGTATCGGTTTCTTTGTCTCCAGACTGTTTCAGATTGTGGTTGTACCCCACCAACAGCACAGAATACAGATACAGCACCATCAAGTACTCTCATAGAACGTTCCACTTCAATCGTAAAGTCAACGTGACCTGGAGTATCGATAATATTGATTTGTTTTCCTAGCCATTCACAGGTTGTTGCAGCAGAAGTAATGGTAATACCTCTCTCTTGCTCTTGCTCCATCCAGTCCATTGTTGCAGCACCATCATGCACTTCACCAATTTTATGTTCAACACCTGTGTAAAAAAGGATTCTCTCTGTTGTTGTAGTTTTTCCTGCATCAATGTGTGCAGCAATACCGATGTTTCTTACGTCTTCAAGTTTATGCGTTCTTGCCATAACCTATTTCCTTACCATCTATAGTGAGCAAAGGCTTTGTTCGCTTCTGCCATTTTATATGTATCTTCTTTCTTCTTGAAAGCAGCGCCTTTTTCTGTCGCAGCGTCCATAAGTTCATTACTTAAACGCTCCATCATTGTTCTTTCATTTCTTTTTCTAGCGGCATCTACAATCCATCTAATCCCTAAAGATTGTTGTCTTACAGGTCTTACTTCGATTGGCACTTGGTAGGTTGCCCCACCTACTCTTCTAGATTTTACTTCCATAACAGGCTTGACGTTATCCATTGCTTTGTTGAATACTTCAATACCTTTCTCATTTGTCTTTGATTCAATTCTCTCTAACGCAGCATATACAACTTTTTGCGCTACACTTTTTTTACCATCAAGCATGACTGCATTGATAAATTTTGTTAATACTTTAGAACCATATACCGGATCTGGCAATACTGGTCTAACGGGAGCTTTTCTTCTTCTCATTGTGTTTCCTTCAATTATATTAATTTACTCAAAAGTTCTCAAAACTTCTGTATTTTTCTTCTCAGATCTTATCTGATACTCAATGTTTCTCAGCTCTCATGTTTTATAAAAGCCACTCTTAGTTTCTATTTTTTAGGCTTCTTAGTACCATATTTAGAACGTGCAACGGTTCTACCGGTCACACCTGAAGCATCTAGCGCACCACGTACAATATGATATTTCACACCTGGTAAATCTTTAATTCTTCCCCCACGTACAAGTACAATAGAGTGCTCTTGAAGGTTGTGACCTTCACCACCAATATATGAGATGACTTCAAATCCTGATGTCAATCTCACTTTTGCAACTTTTCTCAAAGCTGAGTTTGGTTTTTTTGGAGTTGTAGTATAAACTCTGGTACATACGCCTCTTCTTTGAGGACATTTTACGAGCGCAGGTGATTTTGATTTTTTCACTTGCTTTTTACGTTCTTTACGAATCAATTGGTTAATTGTAGGCAAATCGTTTCCTTTCTTTATGTTAGTTTGAATTGAATCTGGTTATTACACCATATGCAAATACTTAAGCAGAAGTACTTGTATAGAGTGTAGAAAAATGGAGGCATATTATATCGAAAAATTCTTTGGATTTTCTTATAAGGAAACATGAGTGCACTAGGGTCGCTAAAATCGACCACTAGCCATTTGGAGTTTTTGTATGAAGCGTCAGTTTTATCGACCCTACGAAAAAATTATTCTGCAGCAGTAAGTTCAATATCATCATTGTCAATCATACCTGTACCCACTGGTATGAGACGACCAATCACAACATTCTCTTTAAGATCTTCAAGTCTGTCAACTGTACCCGCAATAGATGCAGAAGTCAATACTTTTGTTGTATCCTGGAATGAAGCCGCAGAGATAATACTATCTGCACCCACAGCAGAACGTGTAATACCTACAAGCATCGGTTCAGCAATCGCTGGTTCACCACCAAGTTTAATCACCGATTCATTTTCTTCTTGGAATTTACGACGAGAAACAATATCTCCTGCAATAAATTTAGAATCTCCTGATTCAACCACTTTTACCTGTCTCATCATTTGAGAAGCTACTATCTCAATATGTTTATCTGAGATATTCACCCCTTGACGACGATAGACCATTTGCACTTCAGAGACAATATACTCATATAATGCTTTTTCACCAAGTGCAGCCAAGATATCATGGCTAGAAACAATTCCTTCTGTTAACTTTTCCCCTGCATGTACATAATCACCTGTATGTACGAGGGCTACTTTATTTTTATCTACAAACTGCTCTGTAATCTGCCCATTATCACCAGTAATGATTAGTCTTTCTTTCCCTCTTAATGGTTTTCCAAAACTTACCACTCCGTCAATTTGTGCAATCAATGCAATATCTTTGGGACGTCTTGCTTCAAAGAGTTCAGAAACCCTTGGAAGACCTCCAGTAATATCTTGAGATTTGATAGCTGCTTTTGGTGTTTTTGCCAAAATATCTGCAATATTTACTTCATCTCCATCTTGTACAAAAAGAATAGTTTTAGGGTCAAGTTGATAACGAATTAATTCTCCACTCTCTGTAGCTAAAGTTAATGCTGGTTTATATGCTGCTGGTATATACTCATTCAACTCAAGTCTGGTATCTCCCGTAACTTCATCAAATTGCTCTACAGCAGTAACACCAGGAATAATATCTTCAAATTTTAACTTACCTTTCTGCTCAGCAATAATTGGCTCAGAATATGGATCCCACTCCGCAACAACAACCTGTGTAGAAACTTCAGGTGCTGAAAGAGCATCTCCTCTTTCTACCAGGGCATCATTTGCAACTTTTACTATAGAACCTCTTGAAATATAATGGCGTGCTGCTTCTCTATTGTTCTCATCAACCACTACCGCAAAAAGTCCCTTTTCATCCACTTTTGTTCCTGCTTTAATACCATCGTGTGCTTCAAGATAATCTCCTTTTAATAAAAAGAATTTTACCATACCTTTAGATTCAGAGAGTACTTCTTGTGTCACCGGTGCACCATTTTCAACTTTAAGTTCGGAAGCAAAAGGAATACGTGACGGTACTGACCATCCTTCTTTAATCACTTCAACGATAGAATCACCTTCTTCTACTTTATCTCCATCATTTAATGGTAAATACAGTTTCCCCTCAATTTTACCGGTAACACCTGCAAGTTCATTTGATTTAGCAACATCTGATTTTCGTAAATTATATTTTACCTCATCTTGTCCTTTGGCAATCACAGAGACAACAATCTCATCATGGGTAACAACTACTGACATAGTACCAGAAGTCACTGCCTTGATTTTTGGTTCCACCAAGAGAACACCTGCATTTCTTCTATTGGCTACAATAAGATTGCCTTCTGTATTTCTATATACATTTAAATTATAATATCGCACAAAACCTTCTTTAGTTGCAACCACAGAACGCTCTTCTTTACCAGCAGTTGCTGTACCACCGGTGTGGAAGGTACGAAGTGTAAGCTGTGTTCCTGGTTCACCAATAGACTGTGCGGCGATAACACCAACTGCTTCCCCACGTTTGACAATCTTGTTGTCTGCCATATTGAGTCCATAACATTTTGCACAGATACCTTTGGGTGCTTTACATGTTGATGGTGCTCTCATAATGACTGAACGTACACCTGCTTCTTGTACACGTGTTGCCATCTCTTCATCTATCATCGTACCTTCAGATACAAGCACTTCAGAGGTAATAGGGTCAATAATTGATTCAGCCAACACACGCCCATAAATTCTGTCTGCAAGTGGCTCAATCATCTCGTTTCCTACAACAATGTCAGAAACTTCAACACCTTCATGTGTCCCACAATCTGTCATCGAAATTTTTACATTTTGTGCAACATCAATGAGTTTTCTAGTCAAGTAACCCGCATTGGCTGTTTTAAGTGCTGTATCGGCAAGACCTTTTCTGGCACCGTGTGTTGAAATAAAGTATTCAAGTACATTGAGCCCTTCACGGAAGTTTGAGGTAATCGGTGTTTCAATAATCGATCCATCTGATTTCGCCATAAGTCCCCTCATACCAGAAAGTTGACGTATCTGTGCTGCAGAACCTCTTGCCCCTGAGTCAGCCATCATATGTACAGAGTTAAAACCTTCTTTATCTTCTTTAATCAAAGACATAAGACTACTTGCAATACCATTATTTGCATCCGTCCATATATCAATAATTTTATTATATCGTTCTTGGTCTGTTAATAATCCTGCACCATATTGTCTTTGTATCTCTTTTACCTCTTCTTTTGCAGTAATTACATTAGACATTTTTTCATCAGGGATAATGATATCTTTAATAGAAATAGATACCCCTACTTTTGTTGCATACTTAAACCCCATATCTTTAAGGTTATCAAGGAAACCTGCTGTTTGGGCCACTCCACCTATTTTATAGATATAATCAACCAAAGCACCAATATCTTTTTTCTTTAATACTTTGTTCCAATATTTTTCAGGTACATAATCGGGAATAATGGATTTTAAAATCAACCTGCCTGCTGTTGATTTGACAATTTTTCCATCAAGCACTGTTCTAATGCGCGCATTAAGATCCAAAGCATTTTGATTAAAGGCGATCTCTACCTCTTCAACATTTGCAAAAAGCTTATTTTCACCTTTGACATCATTCTTTTCTAAGGTAAGATAATAAAGACCCAAAATCATATCTTGTGAAGGTACGGCTATCGCTTTACCAGATGCTGGAAGCAAAATATTCATCGATGCAAGCATCAATACTTTTGCTTCTGCAATCGCTTCATCTGAAAGGGGTACGTGTACCGCCATTTGGTCACCATCGAAGTCGGCGTTAAATGCAGAACATACGAGTGGATGCAGTTGAATCGCTTTACCCTCGATAAGTCTTGGGTGGAACGCCTGAATTGAAAGTTTGTGAAGCGTTGGCGCACGGTTGAGTAAGATAGGGTAATTTTCAACCACCTCTTCTAAACACTCCCATACTTCATTGACTTGTTGTTCAATCATTTTCTTCGCTTGTTTAAGCGTTGTTGCATACCCTTTCTCTTCAAGCTTTGCCATCAGATGCGGCTTAAAGAGTTCAATCGCCATTTTCTTAGGCAAGCCACATTGATCCATACGTAAATCTGGTCCTACGACAATCACAGAACGTCCGGAGAAATCCACACGTTTACCAAGAAGGTTTTGACGGAAACGCCCTTGTTTACCTTTAATCACTTCTGAAAGTGATTTGAGTGGTCTTTTATTCGCACCCTTTACAGCATTGCCACGTCTGCCGTTATCAAACAATGCATCAACTGCTTCTTGAAGCATACGTTTTTCATTTCTTACAATAATCTCAGGTGCATCAAGCTCCACAAGTCTCTTAAGACGTTGGTTACGGTTAATCACTCTTCTATAAAGATCATTGACATCAGAAACTGCAAATTTACCACCATCAAGACTTACCAGTGGTCTCAAATCAGGTGGAAGTACAGGCAGTTGAGTAAGCATCATCCATTCTGGACGGTTACCTGAATGCAAGAAAGCTTCAATCACTTTAAGTCTTTTGACAATCGTTTTTCGTTTTGCTTCAGATTTTGTCGCCTCAATATCAAGTTTTAGCTGATTAAACATCTCAACCAAATCAAGCTCCGTTAGAAGCTCTTGAACAATCTCTCCACCCATTCTTGCATCAAGCCCCGTATCACCAAAACGTTGAACGATTTGTTGATACTGCTCTTCATTCAGCACATCATACTTCGCAAGTGGATTTAAACCTTCATTGTCATACGATGCTTCACCAGGTGTTTTTACAATATATGCTTCATAATAAAGCACACGTTCAAGGTCTTTCATCTTTACACCAAGCAATGTACCAATACGTGATGGCAATGAAGATACATACCAAATATGTGCCACAGGAGCAATAAGGTCAATGTGCCCCATTCTGTTTCTTCTTACTTTTGAAGAAGTAACTTCAACACCACATTTTTCACACACTACACCTTTATAACGCATCTTTTTGTATTTACCACACAGACACTCGTAGTCTCTTATTGGTCCAAAAATTTTGGCACAAAAAAGTCCGTCACGCTCTGGTTTGAGGGTTCTATAGTTAATGGTTTCTGGTTTTTTTACTTCACCATAACTCCATGAAAGTACTTTTTCAGGGCTTGCAACTCTTAATTGTAACGCTGCAATATCCCCTGGTCTCTCTTCGTTGTTTAAGTCGATTGGTGTTAAGTTTTCTAAGTACTTACTCATTGTCACCCTCCATTGCTTTTTTACTCTCATATAATTCTGTATCAAGCCCTAATGCTTGAAGTTCTTTTGTCAATACAAACATTGTCTCAGGTACACCTGATTCTGGTACAGATTCACCTTTGGTGATCGCTCTGTATGCTCTTGCTCTACCGTCAACATCATCAGATTTGATCGTAAGCATCTCTTTCAAGATATGCGATGCACCATAGGCTTCCAGTGCCCATACTTCCATTTCTCCAAACCTTTGTCCACCAAAGAGTGCTTTACCACCTACTGGTTGTTGTGTAACCAATGAGTATGGACCAGTTGAACGCGCATGCACTTTTTCATCTACCAAGTGGTGGAGTTTAAGCATGTACATGTATCCAACATTGACACGCTCGATCATCTGTTCACCTGTTCTACCGTCAAAGAGCGTCATTTTACCATCAGAATCAATTTTTGCAAGCTCAAAAAGCTTATCAAATTCTGCTTGATTTGTACCTTCAAATACCGGTGCAGCAAATTTCACTCCTTTGGACCAGTCCCTACCATATCTAATGAGGTCCTCGTCTGAGAGATTTTCAAGAAATGCCTTAGCATTCATAAGCTTTGCAACATCTGCAATCTCTGTCATCTTTGCTCTAAGCGCTTTAACAAAATCTTTTTGTTGTGTATCAAACATCTCTTGAATCTGTTCTCCAAGTCTCTTACCTACAAGTCCGAGGTGCACTTCAAGAATTTGACCGATGTTCATACGCGAAGGTACCCCTAGTGGATTCAAGATAATCTCTACAGCTCTTCCATCTTCCATATATGGCATATCAATCTCTGGAACGATATTGGAAACAATACCTTTGTTTCCGTGACGTCCTGCCATTTTGTCTCCCACTTTTAGTTTACGTTTAGTGGCGATATAAATTTTAACCAATTTAGTGACACCTGAAGGGAGAATATCATCTTTTTCAAGGATAGTTAATTTCTCTTCATGTTCATTTTTAAGTCTTTTTTTCTGTTTTAAGAAATAATTTTTAAGTGATTCGTACTCTTTTTGCACTGACTCTGAATAAGATTGTACCACACCACGAAGTGCAAATCTATTGGTCTCTTTAATTACTTCTTCAGGAATTGTTTCGCCAGCTTTGTATTCTCTTTCTCCAACGACTACATCCTTAATCAATGCCTGAGAAGCAAGATAATGAGATATACGTAAATTTTCTTCCCTATCTATCATTAATAGTTGATCATGATGATCACTGTCTAAAATAGCTTTTTCTTCTTCATAAGCCTGAATGGCACGAGCGTCTTTTTCATATCCTTTTTTTGTAAAGACTTTAATATCGACAACCACTCCTTCCATAGAGGCTGGACAGTAGAGTGATTTATTGACCACATGCCCTGCTTTTTCACCAAAGATGGCACGTAAAAGTCTCTCTTCTGGCGTAGGCTTAATCTCACCTTTGGGTGATACTTTCCCTACCAAAATCATTCCTGGTTTTACGTAAGTACCTATCTCAACAATACCAGACTCATCTAAGTGCAAAAGCTCATCTTCACGAATATTGGGGATATCACGTGTGATTTCTTCTGTACCATGTTTCAATTCTCTTGCTTCGACTTCTTTTTCGTATGTGTGCACAGACGTAAACGTATCTTCTCTAATAATTTTTTCAGAGATAATAATCGCATCTTCATAGTTATACCCATACCAAGGCATAAAAGCAACCATAATATTCTTACCAATGGCCAATTCCCCTTGATCCATATTGGCACCATCAGCAATGATTTGTTTTGCTTCTACTTTATCACCAAGCTTCACAATGGGTGTTTGGGTAAATGTTGTATTTTGATTTGTTCTCATATTTTTATCTAAAGGGTAATGATCAATAAATACACCAGATTCATCTTCACCCATGATATAAATATTTTTTGCATCTACTTTTTCAACCGTACCTGCACGTTTTGCTTTTACTGCTTCCCAGGCATCACGAGACACAATCGCTTCCATTCCAGTTCCTACTACAGGAGCTTCCGTTTTAAGTAATGGTACTGCCTGACGTTGCATGTTTGACCCCATCAATGCACGGTTGGCATCATCATGTTCCAAGAAGGGGATTAACGCAGCAGCAGAACCAGATATCATCAACGGTGAAACATCAATCAAGTCAACGCGTTTTGCATCATTAAGCTCAATGTTCCCATTGAGTCTCGTTTCGATAAGATCTTCGGCAATACGCCCATCTTCAGTTAACACTGTAGAGGCAGGTGCAATACATTTATCTTCTTCTTGTGTAGCTGTTATATATACAATTTCATCTGTTACTTGACAATCTTTCACCACTTTATATGGTGCTTCAATAAACCCATGCTCATTCACCTTTGCATAGGTAGAGAGCGTATTGATAAGACCAATGTTTTGTCCCTCTGGTGTTTCTATAGGACAAATACGACCATAATGGGTAGGATGCACATCTCTTACTTCAAAACCAGCTCTTTCTTTGACAAGACCACCCTCTCCAAGTGCAGAGAGCCTTCTTTTATGGGTTACTTCAGAAAGCGGGTTTGTCTGATCCATAAACTGTGACAACTGCCCTGATGAGAAAAATTCCAAAATAGTATTGGTTATCATTTTAGAGTTAACCAAGTCATGTGGCATCAATTCATCAAGTGTACCAGATACTGTAGTCATTTTATCTCTAATGGCTTTTTGCATCTTAATCAGACCATTATGTAACTCATTACCAAGAAGCTCACCAATCGCTCGAATACGTCTATTACCCAAGTGGTCTCTGTCGTCAATATGCCCTTGGCCGTTTTTCACCTTAATAAGATATTTAACCGTATGGATTAAATCTTCTGCGGTAAGCACTGTGGTGTATGCAGGGATATCAAGACTTAATTTATGGTTCATTTTCATACGACCAACTTTTGTTAAATCATATCTTTCTGGATCAAAGAAAAGTTGTTTTAAAAATGCTTTAGCTGCATCAGGTGTAACTGGTTCACCTGGTCTCATCACTTTATATATACGAATAGCAGCAAGCACATTTTCATCATCTATCTCTTCTGTTTGCTTAAGCAATCTAAGTGACTCATTATCGGCAATAAAAGCATTGATAATTGACATATCTGCCCCATCAGCCAAATCATTAATAATATCTATACTGTCAATGCCCTGCTCTATCATTTTTTTCAATTTTGCTTCATCTAAGGGAGTGACAACATCATACAACACTTCACCACTCTCTTGATCAATCACAGGTGATGCCAAATGTCTCTCAAGAAGTACTTCTAATGGGTACTCAACCCATTCAAGTCCTTCATCAATTAATTTTTGTGCCTTTTTCTTTGTTAGCCTTTTCCCCGCATTGACAACCGTTTTGCCATTAATATCTTTCACATCATACTCTGCTCTACCACCAAAATCATCAGCATCAAACTTCACTAAAAATCTATTATCTTTAATTGTAATTTTTTTTGTAGCATAAAAAATCTTGATAATATCATCTTTAGAATAATCAAGTGCCCTAAAGAGGATTGTTACTGGAATTTTTCGTCTTTTATTAATACGTGCATAAAGAATCTCTTTTGAGTCATATTCAAAATAGAGCCATGAACCACGATCAGGAATAATTTGTGCAGAGTAAAGCAATGGTGCTCCCACTGTTGTACTCTCTTCTTCTTTGAAAATAACACCTGGCGATCTGTGCAATTGATTCACAATGACACGTTCTACCCCATTCACCACAAAAGAAGTTCGTTCTGTCATCAATGGAATATCTCGAACAAAGACCGCTTGTTCTTTGATCTCTTTTGGATCTAATTTTTCACCTGTTTTTTCATCTCTGTTCCAAATCGTTAAAGCAATATTCATTTTCAAAGATACAGAATAGGTCAACCCTCTTTCCATACATTCGCGTACTGTATATTTAGGTTTAATAATCTCAGAATTCTTGTAGGAAAGTGTCACTCTGTTTTGCTGATCATGAATAGGAAATGCCGATCTAAATACTTTTTCTAACGTAGAATTTTTTCGGTCTTTCTCACCTAACATTAAAAAGTTTTCGTAACTTTTTTGTTGTAGCTGAAGCAGGTTTGGAATTTCAATTTCTCTTGGTGTCTTAGAGAAGTCAACACGGAGTCTGTTACCAGAATGCAAAGAGTTTAGCATGTTTATCCTTGTAGTGATGTTGGTTTATTGTCTTAGCTAATTAATATCGTTTTATAATCTTACTTTTATTTCTAAAAAGACTATTATAGATACACAAAGAAACTATTAGAGGAGGGTATGAAATGTCTCCGAATAGCTTTTAACTATATCTGTAGGTATGAGACCAAACATTGTTTGGTCTCAACAAATAAGTCCAAAGACTTATTTAAGCTCACATTTAGCGCCAGCTTCTTCAATTTGTTTTTTGAACTCTTCAGCTTCTTCTTTCGCAACACCCTCTTTAAGTACAGATGGTGTCTCTTCAACTGCTGCTTTTGCTTCTTTAAGTCCAAGACCTGTAATTGCTCTTACCACTTTAATAGTATTTATTTTTTTCTCACCAGCATCGGTAAGTACCACATCAAACTCTGTTTGTGCTTCAGCTGCAGCACCAGCTCCTGCCTCTGCGCCACCTGCTACTACAGTCGCTTGTGCAGATACGCCAAACTTCTCTTCAAATTCTTTTACAAGCTCAGAAAGCTCTAATACTGACATGTTTGAGATAAATTCCAATACATCTTCTTTAGTTGTTGCCATCATATATTCCTTAAAATAATATTCTTTAAAACGTCTCGCGTTTTATTCAAAAAAAGAGCCTCGTGGCTCTCACCACTCTACGCCTCGGCTTCTAATTTTTTAGAAAGTGCATCCAACCCAATTGTGAAGTTTTGTACAGGTGCATTCCATACATTAAGAAGCATACCAAGAAGTACATCTCTAGTAGGAAGTTTAGCCATTGCATTAATGGTATCCATACTAGCCACTTCACCCTGGATTAAACCAGTTTTGATTGAAAAACTCTCTTTAAAATCAGTTGCTGCTTTATCTGCAATCTTACATGGTGTTACTTGTGCATCACCCCAGATTACTAAGTTTGTGTCTGTAAATTCAATATCTTCACATCCTGCATTTTTCAATGCAATACGTGCAAGCTTGTTTTTTACAACTTGTACATTGGTATCTTCTTCTTTAGCCCAGTTTCTTACAGCTTCAAGATTTTCAACCGTCATACCTTTGTAATCACAAACGATAATAGCGCCAGCGTCTTTAAACGCTTCTGTCATCTGAGCAACTAACTCTTCTTTTCTGGCTCTAGTCATATATTTCTCCTTCCGACCTCTAAAAGGGTATAGGATAAACCTACACGATTACTCTTTCAAGTAAACTAATTAAGCTTTCGCCCCTTTTATCTTTGATCTAAGATTATGAGTAGTAAAAATTACTCTCAAACAAAAATTATGCAAACTCTTGTTTGAAAATAATAAATGATGAGCCAGCTTCTAAAGCTGACCCACTTACAACGTCATTACTTAATCTCCATTAACTCTGTAGTATCAAGCGTGATCGAAGGACTCATAGTGAGTGAAATCGCACCATTTGTAATAAATCTACCTTTAGCAGATGCTGGTTTTGCTCTGTTAATTGTCTCTAAAAATGTTACAAAGTTTTCTTTTATCGCTTCTTCAGAAAAAGAGATTTTACCAATCCCTGCATGGATATTCCCTTTTTTATCTACTCTAAAGTTTACTTGACCACCTTTTGCATTTTCAACAGCCTTAGCAACATCCATCGTTACTGTACCTGTCTTAGGGTTAGGCATAAGACCTTTAGGTCCAAGTATTCTTGCTACCTTTCCAAGTACACCCATCATGTCAGGTGTAGAAATAACAATATCAAAGTCAAGTTTCCCTGCTTGAATATCTTCAATAAGGTCTGCTGCACCAACAAGATCTGCACCTGCTGCTTTGGCTTCATCAGCTTTTGCATCTTTTGCAAACACCGCTACTCTTACAGTTTTACCAGTTCCATGAGGAAGAACAACTGATCCTCTTACCATTTGATCTGCATGTCTAGGGTCAACATTAAGATTAAGTGCAACTTCAACTGTTTCATCAAATTTTGCTGACTTAAGTTCCTTTAGTGTTTTCATTGCTTCATCAACACTATACTCTTTGCTTGCATCTACTTTTTTAAGTAATGCTTCTCTTCTTTTACTTGGTTTTTTTGCCATTTTGTTTCTCCGCTTTTATGCTCCCACATTTTTTACATCATGTGGTGAAAGATTTATTTCTAACTAATAGACTACTTAATCTACTATTTCCACACCCATACTTCTACAAGTTCCAGCGATAATGCTTGCAGCCATTTCTCTGTCATTTGTATTTAAGTCAACAATTTTTCTATCAATAATTTCATCAAGTTTTGCTTTAGTGATTGTTCCTACTTTATTCAAAAGTGGATTATCTGTACCTTTTTTAAGACCTGCTGCCTTCAAGATAAGTTCTGATGCAGGCGGTTGTTTCGTTTCCATTGTAAAACTTTTATCTGCATAGACAGTTACAATGACTGGTACTTTAAAGCCCATTTGATCTTTTGTTTTTTCGTTAAATGCTTTACAAAATTCCATAATATTGACACCACGTTGTCCAAGTGCTGGTCCAACCGGTGGTGATGGGTTCGCTGATCCAGCAGGGATCATCATTTTAAACTTTTCAGCTATCTTTTTTGCCATCTGTTCTTCCTTTGAGATTAATTGGTCGTTTATCTTTTTATTTTAAGTCCCAAGATACAAAGACTAGACACATATGTCTAAATGTTAAATGATTTTCTCAACTTGTGTATAGAGAATTTCAACAGGTGTGTTCCTACCAAAGATAGAAACATTCAGTTTCAATGTACCATGATCAAGATCATACTCTTCCACCATACCTGTAAAGTTGGAAAATGACCCATCAATAATACGAACCATTTCACCTTTTTCAAAATCAACTTTAGGACGTGGTGCAGATTTCTGTTCTAATTTTGCTAAAATATTTTGAACATCATGCTCTGCTAAAGGGGTAGGTGTTTTTTGTTCACCGATAAATCTAGATACTCTTGGCAACGATTGAATCTTATGCCAAAGGTCTGTATCCAGATCTATATGTGCAAATGTGTAACCCGAGTAGAGTGTACGTTCAGTAATTTTTTTCTCACCATTTTTAACTTCAATTACCTCTTCAGTTGGAACAACGATACGATCAACTTTCTCTTCGATACCATAATCCTTAACAAGTTGTTCAATACCTCTTTTTACAGATTGTTCAGAACCTGAATATACTTGAATTGCATACCATTGAAAAGCCATTGTTAATTCCTATAAAACTGATGATACGATGGATGACATTAAGAGGTCAACCAATGCTAAAAATATTGAGATGACAGTTACTACGAGAACAACTGCTAAAAATGCTTGTCTTACTTGTACTTTTGTTGGAAATATTACTTTATGAATCTCCGCTTTCGCGTTTGCAATAAATGTTGAAATTTTTCCCATATATGTTACCTTTTTTTGTGGCAGGCCAAGAGGGACTCGAACCCACGGCACCTGGTTTTGGAGACCAGTGCTCTACCAACTGAGCTATTGGCCTACATTAATACCAAAAGCATACGCTTTGGTATTAAAAAGTTCATTTTACAACTTCATCTCTTTATGTATTGTGTGACATTTACACCATTTACAATACTTTTTAAGCGCAAGTTTTTCTGTTGTTGTCTTTTTGTTTTTAGTGGTGTGATAATTACGTCTTGTACATTTCTCACATCCTAAGTGCACTGTTTCTCTCATTGTTATCTCCTATGATAAGTTTGCAAGAAGGTACCCTTCTTACAAGTGTTTCTTTTAAGCAATGATCTTAGAAACAACACCGGCACCAACTGTTCTACCACCTTCACGGATAGCAAATTTAGTACCTTGGTCCATTGCAACAGGAGCGATAAGTTCAACGTTAACTTTAACGTTATCACCTGGCATAACCATTTCAGTACCTTCTTGAAGTTGAACTGAACCAGTTACGTCTGTTGTACGTACATAAAACTGTGGTCTGTAGTTGTTAAAGAATGGGGTGTGTCTTCCACCTTCTTCTTTAGTAAGTACATAGATTTCAGCTTCAAATTTTGTATGTGGTGTTATAGAACCTGGTTTACAAAGAACCATACCTCTTTGTACAGCATCTTTTTCAATACCTCTAAGAAGTACACCACAGTTATCACCAGCTTGACCACAATCCATCTCTTTACGGAACATTTCCACACCAGTAACTGTTGTTTTTTGTGTATCTTTAAGACCAACAATCTCAATCTCATCACCTACACATACTTGACCTTGATCTACTTTACCAGTTACAACTGTACCACGACCTTGGATAGTAAAGATATCTTCGATTGCCATAAGGAAATCTTTGTCTGTTTCTCTTTGTGGTTCAGGAATATATGCATCTACTTCATCCATAAGTTTATAGATTTTTTCTGACCACTCACCAGCATTTCCAGCTTTTGCTTCTTCAAGTGCCTGGAATGCAGAACCAGCTACGATTGGTGTATCATCACCTGGGAAGTCATATTCAGAAAGAAGTTCACGTACTTCCATCTCTACAAGCTCTAACATCTCTTCTTTGTCTTCATCATCAAGTTGGTCTTCTTTGTTTAAGAATACAACGATGTAAGGTACACCTACTTGCTTAGAAAGAAGGATGTGTTCTCTGGTTTGAGCCATTGGTCCATCTGTTGAAGCAATAACAAGAATAGCACCATCCATTTGAGCAGCACCAGTAATCATGTTTTTAACGTAGTCTGCGTGACCTGGACAGTCAACGTGAGCGTAGTGTCTAGTATCAGTTTCATACTCAACGTGAGAAGTAGCAATGGTAATTCCTCTTTCTCTCTCTTCTGGAGCATTATCAATTTGATCATAATCCATAGTAGCTTGACCATTTTTAAGACCAAGACACATTGTGATAGCAGCTGTCAATGTAGTTTTTCCGTGGTCAACGTGACCGATTGTACCGATGTTAACGTGCGGTTTCGTACGTTCAAATTTTTCTTTAGCCATGCTTTTCTCCTAGCGTATAATGTTTTATAAAGGCAGTATTATACCCAAATCTTCTTAAGTCAATATTAACCTATATGGACAGGAGTATAGTATAGCTACTACACACTTGTCCATACGTGGTTTTAGTATTTATGGAGCCCATAGTGAGACTTGAACTCACGACCTCTTCCTTACCAAGGAAGTGCTCTACCCCTGAGCCATATGGGCACTATATCATCATAACTGTAATGTTGTTTTTATTATAAGTGTTTGCTTGATTGATAATGTGAAGTAAGTGTAAATAATATATTCACATCAGCTCCCAGATATACCATGGAGCGGGCGAAGGGATTCGAACCCTCGACAGCCTGCTTGGAAGGCAGGAACTCTAGCCACTGAGCTACGCCCGCATAATATTCACATGGTGGTGGGTGAAGGATTCGAACCTTCGAAGACATAGTCAGCGGATTTACAATCCGCCCTCGTTGACCACTTGAGTAACCCACCGTAATGTTTTAAATTAAAATAACTAAAGCTTTTACTTAACTAAAAATAAAATTTGGAAATGCGACAAATCACATAAACCATCTGCTGAAGATATTCATAATCTTTGTTCCGGTCAAACACTGATAAAATTTATGGAGCTGGTGAAGGGACTCGAACCCCCGACCTGCTGATTACAAATCAGCTGCTCTAGCCAGCTGAGCTACACCAGCACCATCATTTAAAAGCCAATGCCATTTAAATGGACGGGAATTATAGACAAAACCTTTTAAAAAGTCAAGTTTTTTTTGTAAAAAAATAGAAAATTCTTCTTTTTTAGATATTTTATATAGAATATCGCCATACATCAATGAGGTGAACCTATGAAAATACTACTTGCACCAAGCGAAACCAAAAAATCTGGAGGGGAATATCCTTTTCATCCTAATGATTTGCTTTTTAAAGAGCTTGCTCCCTACCGAATGAAACTTTTACATACCTATATCAATGTGTTACAACAAGGTGACATGCAAGTACTTTCTAAAATGTTTGGCATTAAAAAAGAAGCTGACATTCTTAAACACAAAAAAGATATTATCCACGAACTTACCATGAAAGCTGTAGAACGCTACACAGGTGTTGCTTTTGATCACCTGGACTACAGTAACTTAGATAGTGTTGCACAAACATACATAGATGAAAATGTCATACTCTTTTCTAATCTCTTTGGTCCCATCAAGGCTGATGACCTCATCCCTGAGTATAAACTCAAGCAGGGAGAAGCTGTAGGGGAGATAAGACCTGAAAAGTTTTACAATGAACATGCTGCGCACCTCATGGAGGCATACTTGGAAGATGAAGAGATACTTGACCTGCGTGCAGGCTTTTATGACAAATTTTACAAACCAACCAAACCCTACACCACACTCAAATTTATCAAAGAGGGCAAAGTCGTAAGCCACTGGGCAAAAGCCTACAGAGGGATTGTCTTACGTGAGATAGCCAAAGTGGGTATCACCACTATAGAAGAGTTCATGACCCTTCCTATAGAGGGCTTAAGTATCCATGAAATACAAACAAAGAAACATAAGACTGAGATTGTCTATACGATAGAGCGTTAAGGAGATACCGTGCGTGAAAATTTATTTGAAATGGGTGCCAACTTTGAAGATGGATGGCGTGCTGACAATAAAAACAAATCCAACAAGCCAAGCTCTACTGAGCTAAAAGCGCCCGACAAACACCAACTATATTTTGCAAAAGAAAAACGTAGAGGAAAAGTCGTGACGATAATCAAACCTTTTTACGTGGCAAAAAGTGATTTGCAAGCCTTAGTCAAAACACTGAAGAAGAAGCTGGGTACTGGCGGCACAGTAAAAGAGAATAGTTTGGAATTTCAAGGAGATATCCCAGAGCAAGTGCGAAAACACTTAGAGTTACTGGGGTATAGGTTTAAAAAGTAATTAATGCTTATCTGGTCTTTGGTCATCTGGAAGCTTGCATAAGTCAGCCTCATCAAACATCTCTTTTTTGGGAATCAAAAAAGCAATGATACTGACTACCACACCAAAGATAAGAACTACCATATGTTCATGCCCTGGAAAAAAAGATGGTAACGTTAACTTTCCTGCACTCTCTCCCATAAGAGGCTTAAAGAAATCTGCATAATACAATGTAAATACAAGCCCACCAAGTAACCCACCTATCGCACCCACCAATACATCGATACGCCCTTCAGCGATAGAGACAGGTCCTGTACCAGGACATTTACCAAAGATAGCCATAGAAGCACCAAACAAAATACCTCCAATAACCAATCCTTGCCAAATGATAGGCTTAATATGATAGTGCGCTCCACCTGCTTCAATGAGAAAGTAGAGTCCTATACTTGTCAATCCTACTGTTAAAAACAACATCTTAGGTACAATAGTATCTTTCAGCATGGCGAAACCTGCTATCTTTTCAAATTTATCTACCCTTGTGTACTGGATAATCCCACCAAAAATCACACCAATTAGGAAAACCAACACCAAAGAACCATGCCCTTGGTAAATCACATTTTCAAACATCTGTGCCATACGAGATGCCAAATCATCTCCTGCTGTTTTAACAATAATTTGCATTAATCCTCCTTCGTTTTATAAAATAATCTACCTGTAATGACTAGTGTAATCATCACCACTGTACCAAAAATCATGGCAGAAATGGCCATTTGACTCATACCTGACATAAAATGTCCAGAGGTACAACCACCAGCCAAACGTGCCCCGATAATCATCATAAACCCAGCAACAAAACTCCAAAAAAGTCTTGAAAAAACAGAATTGTTTTTATATCTTTTCCACCCTGTTGGAATCAGTGAAAGACGGAATGTTTTCGTAAGAAATACAGAAACAATAAGACCACCAAAGAGTGAGCCTAAGAGCATGATGCCTTCCCAGGAGCCTGCATTTTTAATCTCTTTTAAGTAAGTATATTTTTCTGGATCAAGGTCAAAGACAAGTCCTGCAAAAAAGGGGACATAAGTCGATGCACCTATAGGTCTGTCTGCACCAAATACAGAGAAAGTCATTAGAAGTAGGCCTGACATAAGTATGCCACCCATCCACCATGGTAATCTGTTCATAAAAATCCTTTAATTTTTTGATATTATAACTAAAAGTGAATATATTTATAATATTTAATTATTTTATAAATATCTTCAAAAAAATTGAAAACCTCATTATGCTATTAAGCTGGGTCTAATCCGTGCAAATAGTTTTGATATATTTCCAAGTTAATGCGCATATAAGGAGATTTCAATGATATGGGCTGCACTTTTGCTATGGCTTTTTGGGTTTCTTCTATGCTATAGCCATTGAAAAGAAGCCACGCTGAGACCAATAATACTGAACGTGAAAGTCCAAGCGTACAATGCACATACACACCTTCTTGTTTGTAATCTTCTATACACTGTACCCCTTGATGCAAAGATTCTGGACTCTGTATGGTCTGATCTAAAAAAGGAAGCCTTATTTCTGTCAAACCTTGTTTTTGGACTTGTTGTTCTGTGGCAAGGTTCAACACCATAGAAATACCTTTTTCTTGTAATATATCGTATTCTTTTGTACTTGGATAGCGTCCAAAATAAACATTGTCTTTGAGCCTTTGCATAAGGGGAATTTTATGTTTATAATACTGCCAGGAGAGATAATTGCCTATAAAATAAGGTGCAAACAGTAACCATTGCCACCATGAGGCTTTAACCTCTTTTCCTGCAAGTAATGTATTCAGTCCAAAAGCATAAATAACACTCACAGAAAACAGTGATAAAAATAACCAAAATAGTAACCAAGAAAAAGAATCGATATTAACTGAAAGTATAAGAAACGCTGCTGAAGCGACTAGATAATAAAGTGCCATTTTGAGAGAGCGTGGTGTGGTAAAACTTCTAATGAAGATAGAATCTTTTTCTACATGAATAAAATAAAGCGTGAAGAATCCTAAAGCTGCACCTGTGGGAAGATCAATAAGATGGTGTTGAAACACAAAAAGTGTAGAAAGCATAATAAGCCATATCCATGTAGCAACAAGTATTTTTAACCACCAAATCGTTAAATATTTGCGCATAGAAAACCACAACACTATAGCAAAAGCGATATGTAACGATGGCGCTTGGTTATAGGGTAAATCTGCTTTCAATACACCAAAAAGAAAAGAAAATGACTCAGTAGTAGCAGGCTTTTCAAATGCAAACTGCATCGGAAACAGGGTAAAAAATAAAACTGCTACAAGGATAATGAACAGCACCCTTGCTACAAGTACACGAAGCTCCAAGCGTGTGTAAGGAAAAAGAAAAGCACAAATAAACATCACATCCGATGACATATAAGGCACAATAAATTCAGGAATAAAAGGTATATTTTTTTCCCAGTCAATATTGAGTGAGGGGTGTGGCGCGGTAAGTCCTGCATAATAGTTTGCCACACCATAAAGCAAAAAGAAGATAATACCGATATAGAGCATCCACACCAAACGCTCTTTTATCACAGATTGTGCTGTTAATTCAGGATCAAATGCATAATACATAATATTAGTTTTTCCCTTTATATTGTGCTGATGATACGGTAAAGATGCCCTGGTTATCTATAGCCATTTGTTCTTTTACAAATCCTCGAATTCCAAAAAGGGTGTCTAACTCATATTGACTTCGACGACGCATAATCCATTTTTCTTGTCTGTGATTGCCCAAGACGTTGGCTATCTGTTCTAACTGTGGGTGCCACGGTTGTCCTGTATAAAGCAAATATCCCTCTTCTTGAATAATAGAAGTAATACCATCCATAGCTACACCTATAAGATCATTGTCTTCAAACAGTTCAAATACTCCTGAGATGATGACAATATTTGGTCTATACCCTTTTAAATCATAATTATCTACACAAAATGCATCACTTTGTGCATAGGTAATATTGGATAGCTTGCGTTCTTTTGCTAAAGCTCTACCCTCTTCTATATTTTGTTGCTGATAGTCACGTACTTGTATCTCCACTTCTGGATAAGCCTCAGCTATCTCTATAAGATACCGTGCAGGTCCTCCTGCGATGTCCAAGATACGTACTTTCTCATCTTTTTCTTGTAATAGAGCTATTTTTGCTTTGATCGCGGCTATCATATGCAGCTTACGTTGCCTGATACCTTTCCACCCTATACTCTCTAAGTAATTTTTGTCTATCATTTTTCCTAGCCAAGTAACACCACTTGGTTTGTTTTTATAAACGTGGTCTAATGTGACACCTGAATCAAAACCATATTTTTGTCCTATTTTTATTCCGTCACTCATAAATCCTAATGTTTTCATCAGAAAACGTTGTGTGGCATACAACGCTTCTTTCCATACGGGAAGTGTTCCAAAGGCAATGATATCTTTTTCTTTTTGTGTTACCCGTATCACTTCTTCTAACATAAAGGTATTTTCTCGACTATAACACACCTCCATAAAAGAGGCTATCTCTGCTATGGCCTTTTGACATCCACTTTCATAAAGTACTCCATGGTAAAATCCGTCTAGTTTTACAAAGCGTTTGAAAGATGAAGAGAGTTTCGCATAAAAGTCACCCTGCACAGCACTTTCTACTACATAGTCTTTAGTGGCTGAAAGCACTAACATTGGGAGGACTATCGTTTCTGCATCTTTTACTACCCTTTGTGCAGTATCAAGTAAAGTGGTCAGCTGTCTAGCAGGGATATGTGGCATGATAAGTGTATCTTCATCATAAGACCTTTGTTCTTCTATATTATGGGTAAGAAATTTTGACTTCACATAAGACTTAATATTTAATTCTGGCTTGAACATGATGGCTAACTTCAAAAATAATTTCGCAAAAGGAAAATAAAGTTTGATCTTAAATGCAGGGGCTATAAGTGCCACACCTTTTACTTTTGGTGCATAGTCATGTACCCAAGTACTCGCAATCACCCCTGCTACAGAATTCGCGATGATAAAAATATCTTCTTGCTTTATACCCTCTTTTTCACACACAAAAGAGACAAAAGCATCCAAGTCACGCACAAGCTCCATAAATTCATAACTCGCTTCTGCTTCTGTATGTCCATGTCCTCTGTTATCATAAGAAAATATCTTATATCCTGCAAATTCTGGATTAGCCGCAATACTCTCTAATCTTCCAGAATGCTCATGACCACGGTGCAAGATGATGAGAATACGTCCATTAGACTCCACCTCATGTTCCCACTCTCTGTAAAATAGTGCTGTATTGTCAAAACTTTTAAACGTACTTTCTGTTGTCTTCATCGATTAGTCCTTCTGTTTTTAACACATATATATAAAGTAATAAAAAAATGTAAAATGTTACTATACACTTTTTATATATTCCTTTTCTAGCTCTTTTATGTTTCTTTCTAATCTTTTGGTAAAAGATTGATTGTTTTCATCTTCATTATATAATGCTTTACCAATATGCACATCTATAATAAAGGGTACAAATAGTGCCTCGCCTTTAGGTAAAGCTTTACCTGCACCATGAATATATACGGGGACTACTGGTACATGAGGAAACTGTTTTGCTAGATGCGCTATACCCGTCTTAAATGTATTCATTTCGTCCGGTATACCACGACTACCTTCTGGAAAAATGATAACTATTTCTCCTGCTTCCAACGCTTTGGTGACACCCAAAAGAGGATGCCCCTCTTCTTTACTTGGTCTACGCTTGATAGAGATAATACCTAACACAGTCAAAGAGAACCATGCGAACCATTTATTCTTCATAAAATAATCAGCTGCAGCTACTGGTCGAACTTGATGAATATCACTAAGAGGAAAGAGGCTCATTAACACCAAGGTATCAAGATGACTATTATGATTGGCTGCGATAATACAGGGGCCCTCAAGTGGTAGATTCTCTTTGTTGACCACATGCACACCAGAGACTATGAGTACCAAAGGGCGAACAAAAAGTGCAAAAAATATCTTTTTTAACATCTCTTTCTCCTAATAGTAAAGATAGTATACATAATGAAAAAAAAGTGGTGTTGTGTAGATAAGGCTATCTACCCTGTCCAATATCCCTCCATGTCCAGGTAACATATTGCCCGAATCCTTAACACCGATGTCACGCTTAATCATAGAGATAACCACATCCCCTATAAACCCACCTGCAGAGATAATCATCCCTGCGATGAGCGCTTCGTACCAAGTAAAAGGGGTAAGAAAAGAAAGCAGTACAGCCAAGATGCTGATGCTTACAAAAGCACCTACAAAACCCTCGACAGTTTTGTTTGGACTTACTTTAGGAATGATTTTTCTTTTACCTATTGATTTCCCCCATATATACTGAAGGATATCATTGAGTTCTGTCAGTAGTACCAAATAGAGTACAAGCTCTGTACCCCCTACACTCTGTCCCGTTACGGGTTTTAAAGTTATCATGTATGCTAAATGAGAAAGACCAAAAACAAACATTATAAGTCCCCACTGAACCCGTGAGGTATTTTCTAAAAACCCTTTGGTTTCGCCTATAAGTACCTGCCTAAAGGGCAACAGAAGAAAAAGAAATACCGGTATCCAAATAATAAACATACCATACCATCCAATACCTGCAAAATAATATTGCGGAATGATGGACACATAAGCATAAAACATCACCCGTCGATCTGTTTGGCGAGAAGGAATAAGTGTGAAATATTCTTTGAGTGCCAAATATGATAGAAAACCAAAGAAAAACATAGCAGCCGTAGTATTTAACATCGTACCTACCGTAAAAAATCCTATAATAATCCACCATGAATTGATACGGTCTTTAAGCTCTTGTGTAGGAAATTTAACATAGATGAGTACCGTCGCTGCTATGAGTGTAAGAAGAATACCTCCTAAGACTATACCTGCTTCAACACTTACCATTTATTCCAATCCTTTTCTAGCTCTGTTCCATACTGTCACTATACCCAGAATAATAGAGAGAAGCAAGAGTCCATCTGACCACCAGCCTGGCATTACACCAAGCCCTATAAGCAGAGCCAATAGTCCCACAACAAACGCTCTATCACTCTTACCCATCGGGCCATCATAGCGACGTGTACCCCCTATCACTGCACCAAGTATGCCCGCTACCTCTGTAAAAAGTCCTATGACGACAAAAAGTACCACCAACACAGGCGAAAGTCCTGAGATCAATGCTAAAGGTAAATAAAGTGCCACATCTGAAATAACATCACCTAATTCATTGAGCATAGCACCTTTATCACTCATCATATCGTATTCTTTGGCAAGGATGCCATCTATAGCATTAAGTGCCATTCGTATAAACATTACAAAAGGTATGAGAAGGAGTATCCATGTTTCCCCCTGTGTGAGGGCAACCAATGCACCTGTTAAGATAGAGAGTATAAGGGCTGCCCATGTTACTTGATTGGGCGTAATCCCTTTAGTATGTAAACTTTCGACAATTGGTCGAAGTAAAGCTTGAAACTTTGGTTTTAAATCATAAATAGTCATTCTATTCCCTTATAAAATTAAACTATTATACTATGAACCTAATAAATGTTACTTTCCTATCGCCAAAGCATACAAAACCATTTCATCATTACCTAAAAAGTCATTGACCTCATCATCATAGTAGGCACCTATGCCGGAACATCCTATCTGCATATACTGTGCTGCCACATAAAGACGTTGCCCTATGATGCCTGCTTTTTGGTAGAGAGCTTGGTAGTTTTTGGCTTTAGAGGTTAAAAAGAAAGCCGCTGCACCTTGCTGAGAGAGTGAGTATTGCTCTAGCGATAGATAGCCTGCTTTTTGTGCGAAATCTCCATACTTGACATACGCTCCATCTTTGTAAAGTCCTAATGGCATATCAAGTACACGATTGACGACCACATAGACATTGACTTTTTCATCACAGTCTGAGAGTATGGGCTGTTCTATCATTTCTAAGATGTAGTTAAACTGCCCTTTGGTAATGGCTCCTTCATGAAAGCCACGCTGTGAGCGTCTGTGAAAAAGTGTTTCTTGTAGTTTGGTAGTATTGTACGTAAATTTGGGCGCTTTGATTTGACGCTTGCAGGCTTCTAAATTCATAGTCTCACTGTATGCCTGCTCTATTATCTCATTTTGTTCAAAACTTCTGCTGGCATCGACATAAGGCAGGGCAAACTCTATCGCTTCTACCTCTGTGTTTTTTATAGGTACTGCCATAGATGCACCTGCTAAAAACCACTCCCTGCCTTCAAATCCAAACATACGATTTAGCTTTTCTCTATTAATATTGTATAACATCTGTACTACATGGGGTTTGAGTAGTGCAGCAGCTTCTATGCTTCCTAATAAATGTCCAGCATCTAGCAAACAGTAGCGAAAAGCGCGGTTTTTATATTTCCATGAAGAGCGGTAATAGACAGCAGAGACTAAAAAAAGGTACCCACGCATCGCTCTATTAAATCCCAAATAAGGCTCTAGCCCTTCATCTTCGTTGATACTTTGCAGTAATGTCAATGAGGCACTACGCACTTCGTAGTGGTAAATGCCATCCTTTTTCCCCTCTACTCCTCGCATCTGAAAATAGAGTTCATTTGGGTAAAGTGCCCCTGCAGAGGGGTTGATACGTAGATAATACTCACCACTAGGGTATGTTTTTTTAGCAGTTAGTCCTGCGATATGATAGAGAAAATTATCTTCTACCACCTCCAAATTTAACTTATATTTTTTGTAACTCTCTGGGTAGTTTTTATAAGTGTTCGGCTGGTTTTCCCATGCGATACGGTTAGGGTTAGTGCGTACAGAGTTATAAGAATGCTTTGTACTAGCGTGATACCAAAACATTAAAGACCTCTTGATGTTTGACTTTTAATGCTTCTATTTTTTCTTTGGCTTCTTTAAAAAGTGCCGCATGCTCTATCTCCTCGGTACATAGGTGTGCATAGCGTTCATATGAAGCGATGACACGCTGTGCTTTGTTGGGCATATTTTTGCGATTGCGTTTGATATGTTCAAAGGTAATCGCTCCATTGATGAACCCTTTTACCAAGTTTGCCAAAGGGTGCTTTTTCAAGCGTAAAGGATGCCATGCCTCTTCAAGCACTTCATGTGCCTCAAAATATTCTTCTTCATCTAGCAGTTTCATGTAGGCTTTGAGTGCCCCTTCTAGGTCATCATTCATGGTAAGCATTATTGTATAGCCTTCTTAATTTTTTCTATGAGTTTAGTGATATTTTTATCATGAGCAAAACACATAGTCGTTTTACAGGCAAGATACGCATCACTCTCTTGTACTTTGCTTAAAAGGAATGGGTACTGCACCTTATCTAGTACCACTTGAGCAATACGTAACTTCTCTTTTTTGGCATGAATGATAATATCGCCTTTATATAATCGTAAAAAAATATCAACCAATTTGGAAGCAGAGGCTGGATTGACATCTAAGACAGTAGCACTCTGTGTTATTGTTTCTTTTACCAAACTGTTGTATGTTAACATTTCAGTTAAAGCACCTACGCGAAGTAAATCATCTAGCATCACAGATAAAGCAGAAGTGTAATACCTGTCATCAAAGTCAGCATAGGTACCTATGTCATCATCACTTAGGTACCAGTGTTTGTCTCTATAAAATTTACTTATTGCTTCCTCTGTTAAAGTGTGCGCTAGTTGTAAATACCTCTCATCATAACTTCGCTCATAACCCGCAATGAGTGCATCCACTAAAAAAGCGTAATCCTCAAGCAGTGCTTTTTGTGTAGGTACTTTGCCTATAAGCGTTTGATGATAAAGTATCTCTTTGGGTCTCATAAGGACAAGCAAGGCATCCATACTCTTTTGTGCCAAAACAAGATAGCTCTTGTCTATTTTTGAGGCCTCAAAAAGTGCCTTTATCATCATAGCATTCCATGCAGTATTGATTTTTTTATCTACAAATGGAAAAGGTCGTTTGCTACTTATTTTTCTAAGGTACGCCTTTAGCTCTTCTACTCTAGGAGGTACCGCCTCAGAAGTAATGTGTGGCTGGGAGAGCTCTCCATCGATATTGCCATCTTCTTCTATGCCCAAATATGCCAACGTATCTTCTATCTCTTTAACTTTCCATCCTCTCTTTGTTAAAGCATTTTTTATCACTGCATAGGCATAAATAAAATACCCGCCCTCCTCACCTCCAGAGTCTGCATCACTTGCGGAGAAATGCACCCCGTCTTGTGCATAGTGCTTTTCCATTTGAGCAATACTCTCCTCCACCACTTTTTTGTAAAGTTTCTCTCCTGTGAGGGCATATGCTTTTGCATATACCCCAATAAGCTCCGCATTGGTGTATAGCATCTTTTCAAAGTGTGGTATCTGCCATGCTTCATCGACCGTATATCTAAAAAACCCTCCATATATTTGGTCATAAATGCCTCCTCTTGCCATTTTTTGGAGTGTCTGTTCTGCCATATACAACGCTTTTTCATTGCCATTCAATGCATAAATATCTAATAAAAGTGCTATTTTTGAGGCTTCAGGAAATTTAGGACGTTTTGCAAAGCCACCATTGTTTACATCAAATTGTTTACTGAGTGCCAACATTGTTGTGTTTATCAGTTTTGTACTTTGAGGTAGATGGAATGTTTTAGTCTCTATCTGTTTTTTGTGTTTTTCTATCGCCTTAGAGATCGCCTGTTTTTCTTTGGATAAGGCAACAAAAGAGGGTAATAAGTGCAACAATCCCTCCGAACCATACGCTTCTTCTTTGGGAATATATGTCCCCATAAAAAACACCTCTTTTTGAGCTGTCATAAACACACTCAAAGGCCATCCCCCTCGTTTACCATACACCTTTGTATATAGTTTCTGATACTTCTTGTCTATCTGTGGATACTGTTCTCTATCTACCTTGATAGAAATAAAATTATCATTAAGCAACTTCGCTACTTCCAAATCTGTAAAACTCTCCTCTTCCATCACATGACACCAATGGCAGGT
>Ga0256841_1000696_pt1 | contig 32808 bp, 37 predicted proteins | sample 356308metaG_FD_185971 | JGI IMG/M metagenome (GOLD analysis project Ga0256841, IMG submission 185971) | Hydrothermal vent microbial communities from Mid Atlantic Ridge, Atlantic Ocean - 356-308 | ecosystem: Environmental > Aquatic > Marine > Hydrothermal vents | place: Atlantic Ocean: Mid... | reverse complement strand
CAGCGAGTTCGCAAACACCGGCCAATGCAGAGGAAAAACCCGTAGCGAAAACCCTGGCAGGCCACCGCCGAGCGGGCAGCACCTCGCGCGCCAAGGTCGCGGCGGAGGCCAAGTCCCCGAAGGAGAAGACCGATACCTCCCGTCCTGAAACACCCACCAAAGCGGAGGAAAAACCCAAGGTCAAACGGACCATCAGCCCACGGCGCGCAAAACGTACTGCGGACACAACCGGGGAGACCAAGATACCGTCCTCCCCACCGGCATCCGATACCAAGACCGTGACAGACAAAACGCCAAAAGCCCCCGTCACCCCCGTGACGCCAGAAGCTGCGCCGGCAAAGGCGCCAACACCCGGGCCTACCGTCCAGCCGGCTAAAGTGGCGGCCGCCCCGGACAAGCCCTCTGACTGATACGACATAGCGCTCGGGCCGAACCCTCTTCCCGCTGTGCGGGAGGGGGTTCGCAGCGCGGTTCGCTCAGAACCCGGGCGGACTTGACAGAGAGACCGGCGGACTCAGGTCCCCGTTTCCACACCAAGATGGGTCCGGCGGATCTCCGCCAGCAGGCCTTTGGAGGCCGTTTCCACCATATCGAACACCCGCTCGAAACCGCTGAGCCCCCCATAATATGGATCTGGCACCTCACTCCAGTTCATATCCGTGGCAAAATCCATGAACAGCCGGACCTTGTGCTCCAATCCCGCGGGCGCGATCTCCGCCAGTTCATCCACGTTGGACTGATCCATTGCCAGGATATAGTCGAACAGTTCGAAATCCGTTGTCTCGACCTTCCTCGCCCGCAAATCGCTGATATCGATACCGCGCCGCCTCGCCGTCTCCTGGGCGCGGCGATCTGGACCACTGCCCACGTGATAGGCGTAGGTGCCCGCAGAATCGATGAAAATCCGCTCACTCAACCCCTCTTCTTCCACGAGTTTGCGGAATACGCCATGTGCCGTGGGAGAACGGCAGATGTTCCCCATACACACAAAAAGCACTGAAACCTTGCCTTCCATATCCGAATGATCTCCAATAGACTGCTGCGTGGCCTCTTCCGATCTGGAGGGCCAGAAACGACTCATCAATTTACGCATGTTCCACTCTTTTTCCAAGTCTTGACCTGTCGCGGTCCGCATACCCATACTGGCGCAGACCGTATTTTTCCAACATGAGGCCTTTTCCGTGAATGACAACCAGATTATTCAACGGTTTCGCAAAATGATCGGCGCAGAATTCTACTGGGAAGGCTGCCGCTGTGTCCTTGTGGACGTGCTGGTGGAGGAAGCGGAACTGATCCTCGAATGCGCCGGCTCTGAAACCGCCATCCAGCCGGATCAATATGGCCGTCCATCACGCCGTTCCCAGGCGGTGCGACAGGTTTCAATCTTCGATGACCAAGGGGGCTATTCGCCGGAAGTCATGGAACTGCTGGAGATGAAAAGCAGCCCTCGCCAACCGTGACCTTCCGTATGAAGCCCTAAACACGGGCGTCGAGGCGGTGGGGGGGACCCGCGCGCCACCGGAATGCCCCCTCATTCAGCCCCTGCCTGGCTGGACAACATCGCCTCCGCCCGTTTCAAATCAGCCGGGTTATCCACGCCATGGCCGGGCTCCTCGGCCGCGAGAGCCACGTGGATGCGCCCCCCATGCCATAGCACACGCAACTGCTCCAGGGCCTCCGCCATCTCGATGGGGGCCGGGGGCCAGTCGACATATTGCGCCAAGAATCCCGCGCGATAGGCATACAGCCCTATGTGGCGTAAAAACGTCACGTTTGCCGGCAGCGGCGCATCACCGCTCATGAACTCGTCCCGGTGCCAGGGGACCGGCGCCCGGCTGAAATAAAGGGCAAAGCCCTCCTCGTCCAGTACCACCTTCACCACATGGGGATCGAAAAGATGTGCACGCATCCGGATGGGCGATGCCAGCGTCGACATACCCGCCTCTCGATACGCCGCCATATCCGCTGCTACCTGGTCGATCAGGACCGGTGGCATGCAGGGTTCGTCTCCCTGCAGATTGACGATGATCGTCGCCGGGTCCCATTCCCGCTGTTGCACCACCTCCGCGATGCGATCCGTGCCGCTCTGGTGGTCGGCACGGGTCATGGCGACCTCCGCCCCAAATTCCACCGCCGCCTCGGCCACACGCTCATCGTCGGTGGCAATAATCACTTCTTCCGCACCGCTTTCGCACGCCCGGTCGTGGACGTGCCGGATCATCGGTCTGCCGGCAATCTCACGGAGCGGCTTGCCGGGGAGCCGGGTGGAGGCGTAACGCGCCGGAATGACTACCTTGAACGCCATGGCCGCTACCGTTTCGCCCCGGTCTTGGGGATTTCCTCGTCAGCGGGGATCTGCCGCGCCTCTTCCTCCAGCATCACCGGGATCCCGTCCCGAACAGGGAACGCCAGTCGGTCGACGGGACAAATCAGTTCCTGCGCCTTCTTGTCATAGGTCAATGCACCCTTGCAAATCGGGCATACGAGGATGTCCAGCAGTCTTTTATCCATAGTTCAACCCTTCGAGTATCAGATCGAGCTGCGCCACAAAAGCGGGCTCCACATCAAGTTCCACCGCAACGTACCACCAGTCATCCGCCGCCCAGGACTCGCACTTTACCGCGTCCTTCTCCGTCATCAGCAGCGGACCGTCACCGAATGGCGCCAGATCCTCCTGTCGAAAGGGATGATGATCGGGGAACGCATGCCCCTCTACATCGAGACCCTTGCCACGCAGGCCGTCGAAAAAACGCCCGGGATTGCCGATGCCCGCCACGGCCGTCACCGTCCGACCCCTGAATTCATCCAGCGGCCGGGTAATCCGCGGATCCTTCACATTCACGGCCATCGTCGGCTGCATCTGGAAGGCGAAGGGGTAACGCCCCTTGTCCGTGCCATTGACAATCACCAGATCCACCTCGTGCAGACGCGACACAGGTTCCCGTAACGGCCCCGCCGGCAGACAAAGGCGGTTGCCCAATCCCCGTTGGCCGTCGATGACGGCGATCTCCACATCGCGCTTCAAACCGTAGTGTTGCATTCCGTCGTCCGACAGAATGATATCGCATTCGGCACGTTCCAGCAGATAACGGACATCGTCGCCACGGTCCGGTCCCGCTACCACTGGGCACCCACTCCGGCGCGCAAGCAACAGCGCCTCGTCGCCCACATGAGCCGCCGACGCATCCGCAGTGACAAACTGCGGCCACTCTACCGCCTCGCCCCGGTAGCCGCGGGTGAGAACACCGGGCCGGTAGCCCCGTTCGAGCAGATGCCGGGCCAGCCACGCCACCAGTGGCGTCTTGCCCGTTCCGCCCACCGTAATATTGCCCACGATCACCACCGGGACCGGTGCAGCGTCCGAGGCCAGCCAGCCCGTCCCATAGGTCCAGCGGCGCAGTTGGACGACCCCACAGAACAGCGCCCCAAGCGGCCACAACAGCCGACTCACCACGCCGCCCTGATACCAGGCCCGTTGCAGTACCGTACTCACATCCAGGAGTGAGCGCCTTGTCTTCCTATTCGTCGGCATCCTGCCGCCGGGTGGCGAAACTCATTTTGCTGTAGCCCAACTGGCTGGCGGCATCCATTGCCGTGATCACGGCCTGGTGAGGAGTCCGGCCATCGGCATAGATGGTGACCGGAAGATCGGGCTTCAGCTCCGAGGCCTTCAGGATGGCGCGGCGAAGCGAGGCAAGGTCGGTCCCTGAAACGCCTTTGTCATTGACATAGTAATGGCCTTCCTTGTCGATGGTGATATCGATGCGTTTGTCCGGCTGCTTCAGCGCGCCCTCCGCCGATGCCTCCGGCAACGCCAGTTCGATCTGTGAAGTATGCTCGAACGTGGTGGAGACCATGAAAAAGATCAACAGCAGGAATACCACGTCGATCAACGGTGTGAGATTGATGTCCGGGCTTCCCCGACGGTGCGGCCGTAGATTCACTGCGCCGTGGCCTCCTTGCTCTCCTTGACATCGTTGGTCTCCTTGGCCTCCTTGACTTCCTTGAGGTCGGGGATCGACTCGTCCTCGCGCGCGCCTTGCATGACCTCCACCATCTTCAGTGCCTCCTCTTCCATGCCGACCACCAGCTGATCCACCTTGCCATTGAAGTAGCGATGGAACATCAGGCTTGGGATCGCCACCGAGAGGCCTGCCGCCGTGGTGATGAGCGCCTGGGAGATCCCACCTGCCAGTACACCGGGATCACCCACCCCGGCGCTCACGATCACTGAAAACACTTTGATCATGCCGATAACGGTGCCCAACAGGCCCAGCAACGGGGTAATCGCGGCGATGGTGCCCAAGGTATTGAGATAACGTTCCAGTTCCAGCACCACATGGCGGCCCACATCGGTAATGGCCTCTTTCATCACCTCACGCGAGTGCTGCCGGTTGAGTAGGCCCGCCGCCAGGATCCGCCCGAGTGGTGAACTGCGCCGAATCTCTTCGATGGCGATAGGGGTGAGCTGATGGGCGCGATGCATCTGCCAGACCTTCGCCACCAGCTTGTCGGGAATGACCCGCCGGGTACGTAACGCCCACAGCCGCTCTGCGATGATCGCCATCGCCACCACCGAGCAGGCGATGATCGGCAGCATCAGCCATCCGCCTGATTTTACCAGCTCCAACATTGAGTGGGCCTCCTGGAGAGAGCGGTCACGCCCCGTTTATGGCCGAGTGAGTTACTATTGTATCAACTCTGCCGCTGAACGCGAGATCCAGTCATCGTATTAACCCGGCAACACTATATACCGTATTCAGCCGTGATGTGCCGGTTCGCAGCAAGGTGGCCCATCGCCGCTATTGCCACCCTACAGCAAGATAGGGCAACGCAGCCTGCGGGCCGGCACGCCGCGGCCTGTCTTTGAATATCATAGGGTTAGGGGCTTCAGGCAGGCGCCGGACCTGCGTTCCAGCGCGCTGGACAGGATGTCCAAGTGTCGCGAGTGCATGGATGCGCTGGAGCGACCTTGGCAAGGGAATGACCCTTGCCTGCCCACTGCGCCTTGTTCCGGCGCCTGCCTGAAGCCCTGAATGCGATATATAGTGTTGCCGGGTTAATACCTCCCCTTCTCCCGGGTATCGCGCCAATAGCGGCGTTGCTGCTCCCGCGCGGTTACCGGGCCCCGTATGCTTTCTTTTGCGAAATCGAACCGGATCGCGCCGACAACCGACGTTTCAAGCCCCCTGGCCCCGGTGGCCGACCAACGCGCCACCACCGACCGCCGTGGAAAACCATGTCGATTTTTATAACCCGTGGCGTAGAGAACGTATTGAGGTTTTACGGCATTCACAAACCGCGGACTCGACGAGGTCTTGCTGCCATGGTGAGGCGCGACGATCACATCCGCATGCAATGGCTCACCGGCGCGCAGCAACCACCGCTCGGCGCCCCGTTCGATATCGCCGGGAAGTAACACACTGCCCTCGCGATTGCCGACCCGCAACACACAGGAACGGTTGTTCTCACTCAACCTCATCGAGGGATCGGGCGAGAGCATTTCGAACCGTACTCCGTCCCATGTCCAGCGCATGCCCGACAGACACTGCCGCGCCCCGTGCGCTGTCAGAGATTCGGGTTCACCGGCCAGCAGGGAGACCACCTTCGTCCCCGCGTAGAGGGATTCCACGCCGCCCGAATGGTCGCTGTCACCATGGCTGACGATCAGACGATCCACCTGCCGCCAGCCCGCGTGACGTATAAACGGCAACAACACGGCAGAACCGGCATCGAACCGTCTGGAGAACCGGGGTCCGGTGTCGAACAGCAACAGATGGGCATGGGTCTCCACGGCGGCGGCGAGCCCCTGACCCACGTCCAGCAGGGTAAAGCGAAATGCCCCCTCGGGTGGCCGGGAGGGCTTGACCGCAATCAGTGGAAGTAACAGAAACATCGACCACGCCCGGCCCGGCATCCCCCTTGGGCCCAGTAACAGCGCAACAGCCGCCAACAGTGCGCCCCACACCCACAAGGGCGGTGCTGCCATCTGCCAGGCGGCCATCGGCCAGTCGGCTGCCCGTTGCATGAGTCGGATGCTCATGTCCAATAGCCAGACATCCAGCTGAAGCAATGCTCCGCCCAGCCAGACGACCCCTTGCAGCATGACCGCGAGCAGGGATAGGGGAATCAACACCAAAGAGAATAGAGGGACGGCGAGGAGATTGACCAGCGGTGAGACCATCGAGGTCTCGCCAAAGAAAAACAGCAGCAACGGAGCCAGACCGAGCGTAACCGCCAGTTGTATACGGCCCCACTGGCGCCAGCGCCGCCCATCGCCCGCGCGCCACAGACTGGCCAGAAAAATCGCCGCCACCGCCCCGAATGAGAGCCACAGCCCTGGCGACAGCACCGCCAGCGGATCGGCGGCCACAACCACAAAGAGCGCCACGACCAGCCCCCTGAAACTTAGGCCATGCCGTTTGAGCAACTGGCCTCCGAGCATCACTGCCAGCATGAGGAGCGCCCGTCGGGTCGGCAGCGAAAACCCTGCCATTGCGGCATAGGCCGTAGCGGCCACCAGCGCCCCCACGTAGCCCACTGTCGGCGCCGGCAAGCGTAAGGGCGCGGAGGGAATCCAGCGCCAACCCCAGGACACCAGCAAAAAGCCCAGTCCTGCCACGATACCGATATGCAGGCCGGAAATGGCCACCAGATGGTTGGTCCCCGTGCGCTTGAACAGCCGCCAGTCGTCGCGGTTGAGCCGCCCTTTGTCGCCGACCACCAGCGCCGGCAACATCCGTCCACCCGCCGAATCCGGCAGGGCCTGTTCGAGCCACCAGCTCAACCGTTGCCGCCACCGGTCCACCGGCGCGCGCCAAGGGTTGTCGTCGAGCAAGCGGTTGTCCGGAGAACGCCGTACATACCCCACCGCGCCGATCCCCTGCCGGAACAGCCATCCTTCATAGTCGAATCCGCCCGGGTTCACGAAACCGTGAGGACGCCGAAGCCTTACTTTCAGTCGCCAACGCTGCCCAGGGACAAGGGGCGGGGCCGAGCGATACCAACTCAGCCGGATCCTGCCGGGCACTGCCACTGGGACTCCATTCCGTTCTGCACCCGCCACTTCAAACATCCACCGGCTGCTATCCGGCCGCACCTGCGGAAGTCCCACCACCACGCCCTCCACCTGCAGATCCTGCCGTTCGAGATCCGGAGAAAGGCGTTCGGCCAGGATATTTGCCGCAAACAGAGCGGCCCAGGCACCACCGAGCAGCAATCCCCAAAGCACACGAACACGTGGAAATGTCCACCATAAGAAGAGGATAGCCGCCAACGCACCGTAGACCACCGCCATCGGCGGGAGGACCGGCGCAAACTGAAGCAGGGTTGCCCCCAGCACGAACGAGAGCATGGCGGCAATCATCTCTCCCCTCCCTGGAAAGGCGGACACGGATTCAAGTTTCTAACACATCTTCCGCTGAAATGACCAGATACATTGGGCAAATACTGGCCAAAATGGCGCGAGCGTGAAAGAATATGGGGTAAATGCCAGGGGGATTCCCCTGTACATCCCTATATACAAAGATTTAACAGACAGTGCCGCGACGTCTCCCGGCCCCGGTTGTGGACATTCATGCCAAAACGTTTCATACAACGCATCATTCCGGATCACGAAGTCATCCGCAACCACAAGCACCTGCAGATCTTCGGCACGCTCCTGCATGATCCGAATCTCTGGCATCTGAACCGCCGCTCTGCCTCAGGCGCCTTTGCCGTGGGGTTGTTCATGGCCTTCATGCCGGTGCCTTTCCAGATGCTGCTTGCGGCCGCGGCGGCCATCGTGTTCCGCGTCAACCTGCCACTGTCGGTGGCGCTCGTATGGGTGACCAACCCGATCACCATCCCGCCCATGTTCTATTTCGCCTATCTCGTCGGTACCTGGGTATTGGGCACCCCGCCAGCGGACACATCCGGGCCGGAGCAGATGGCGTTGCTCTCTGCCAACACCTCCCTGTGGGAGAGCCTGCATCACGTCTGGGAGCCCCTGTTGCTGGGCAGTTTCATCTGCGCAACGGTGTCAGCGGCGGTGGGCTACCTGGCCATTCGCGGCCTGTGGAGACTGCGGGTGGTCAATCACCTGAAGCAGCGCCGCGAGCGGGCCGCCACACGCCGCCACGCCCTCGGACCCAAGGCTACGAGACAAGCACGCCATCCTTGAGCCGGAGCGTGCGCTCCATGCGATCGGCGAGTCCGGCGTCATGGGTCACCACGACAATGCTGGTTCCCAACTGCTGATTCAGTTCCAGCATCATCCCATAGACCCGCTCGGCTGTATGACTGTCGAGGTTGCCGGTGGGCTCATCCGCCAGCAGACAGGCCGGGCGCGTCACCAGCGCCCGCGCGATGGCGGTGCGCTGGCGTTCGCCGCCTGACAGTTCGCCGGGCTTGTGCAGCAGCCGCTCCCCCAGCCCAACCCGGCCAAGCATGTCCTTCGCGCGTTCACGCGCCTGAGTCACCGGCGTCCCCGCAATGAGTAACGGCATGGCCACGTTTTCCAGCGCCGTGAACTCCGGCAACAGGTGGTGAAACTGGTAGACGAAGCCCAGCGTCTTGTTGCGCAACAGACTCTTCTGCTTCTCACCCAATGTCTGCAGATCGACGCCCTTCACCCGAACCTGGCCGGTCGTCGGGGTATCGAGGCCACCGAGACAATGCAGCAGCGTGCTCTTGCCGGAACCCGAGGCGCCCACGATGGCCAGACGCTCTCCCGGCGCCACGCTCAGATTGACGTGCTTCAACACCTCCACCCGCAGCGGTCCCTGCTCGAAGGTGCGCACCAAGTCGATGGCTTCGACAACCGGTCGATCACTCATACCGCAACGCCTCCGCCGGCTGCACCCGAGACGCCCGCCACGCCGGATAGAGGGTCGCCAGCAGGGTGATGAGAAAGGCGCTGATGGCGATCACCCCCACGTCGCCCCAATGGATGTCCGACGGCAGCTCGCTGATGTAGTAGATGTTCGGGTCGAGAAATTCCACATGGAAGGTGCGCTCCACCCATCCGACCACGCCCTCCAGATTGAGGGCCAGCAACACCCCCATCACCACGCCGGCCACTGTACCGATCACGCCGATGGCCGCGCCCTGGACGATGAAGATCGACATGACGCTCCCCGGCGAGGCCCCCAGGGTGCGCATGATGGCGATGTCACTCTGCTTGTCGGTCACCATCATCACCAGGGTGGAAACGATGTTGAACGCCGCTACCGCCACGATCAGAAAAAGGATGATCGACATCATGCGCTTTTCCATGTGCAGCGCGGCGAAGAAATTCCGGTGATACTGGGTCCAATCCCTGACCCGATAGTAGCCCCCCAGCGACACCGCCAAATCACGTGCGATACGCGGGGCGTTGAACAGGTCGTCCAACTTCAGCCGCACCCCGGTCACGCGGTTGCCCAGACGCATCAATTTGGCCGCGTCTTTCAGATGGATGAGCGCCACACCGCGATCGTATTCCCCCATGCCAACCTGAAAGATCCCGGTGACCGTAAAGCGCTTCAACCGGGGCATGATGCCCGCCGGGGATACCGTGATGCGGGGTGTCACCACCGTCACCTTGTCCCCCGGCCCCAGGCCGAGCACGGCCGCGAGTTCGCTCCCAAGGATGATGCCATACTCTCCCGGTTTCAGATCATCGATACGCCCCGCGCGCATGGCGCCTCCCACATCCGACACCTTCCCTTCTTCCGAAGGCAAGATCCCCCTGAGCAACGCACCGCTGACGTGATCGCCGTTGACCAGCATGCCCTGGCCCTCCACATAGGGCGCTTCACCAACCACATGGGGATTGTCGCGCGCCGCCTTCTCCACATTGCGCCAGTCGGCCAGGCCGCCGTCCACCGCGGCGATGGTCGCATGCGCCGTCATCCCCAGAATCCGATCGCGGACCTCCTTGTGAAAACCGTTCATCACCGACAGCACCACGATCAGCGCCACCACCCCCAGCGCAATCCCCAATGTGGAGATCAAGGAGATGAAGGAGATGAAGTGGTTGCGCCGCCGGGCACGGGTATAACGCAGGCCGACAAAGAGTTCGAAAGGTCTGTACATGGCCGCCAATTAAACCACAAATGTGCTCGAAAGACCTTGCATATTTCTATAGTTACGCAAGAGTGCTATATTTTGTCGAGAACTGGACCTACGGAGTCACTCAAGAATGAAACGCCTTACCGCCCTTTTGGCCCCGCTCTTACTGCTTGCCGCCATGCCTTTCACCACATCCGCCGACGTCCTGCTGCTGCAAGCCATTCAGCAGGCCCCGCCCAACAATGCACAGGGGATTCCCCGTCCCCGGCGCGGTATGACCATGGACCAGGTGCGCCGCCATTTCGGCAACCCCGGCCAAGAGATTCCTCCGGTGGGCGAGCCGCCCATCACCCGTTGGGTCTACCCGAAATACACCGTCTATTTCGAGCATCAATACGTGCTCGAGTCGGTGGTCCATCCTCGGCCCTGACCCGTCGGAATGCGCCGCTTCCCCGCCGAATGGGAGCGCCAGGCGGCGGCCATGCTGGCCTGGCCCCATCCGGAGAGCGACTGGGGGCCGCGCCTTTCCGCCATCGAAAAGACCTACCTGGAGTTGGCGCACCACATTCTTCAGCACGAGGCGCTGCTGGTGGTCTGCCACGATGCCGCTCAGCGGGCAGCGTTGTCGGCAACGTTTGGAACCCCGCCCCATCCCCTTTTTCTGCGCATCGTCGAAACCGACGATACCTGGGTCCGTGACTACGGTCCCATCACCGTGCTCGAGGATGGCCGGCCCGTCATCCTCGATTTCCGCTTCAATGCCTGGGGCGGCAAATATCCGGGGGAACGGGACGACCAAGTGACCGCCCGTCTATGCGAGGCCGGCGCCTTTGGCCAGACCCCCTGCCGGCACGTGAGCCGGGTACTCGAAGGCGGCGCGATCGAGGGCGACGGTCAGGGCACCTTGATTGCCAATCGTCCCACCCTTATCGACCCTCTCCGCAATCCTGGACTCACGGGCCACGAGATGGAAGAGCTGTTGCGCCGCTGGTTGGGCATCGATCGCCTGTTATGGCTCGATATCCCTCCACTGACGGGAGACGACACCGACGGCCACGTGGACACCCTGGTCCGGTTCGTCGCGCCCGACCACCTCTGTTTCGTGGCCTGCCATGACCCGGACCATCCCGATCATGCCGCATTGACCGCATTGAAAGAACAACTGCAATGCTGGCGGACGGCAACAGGGCAACCCTACCGACTCACCCCGCTGCCCTCTCCCACCCCCTTGCACGACGAAGAGGGCCGCACCCTTCCCGCCAGCTACGCTAACTTCCTGATACTCGACGACGCGGTATTGATGCCCAAGTACGATGTTCCCCAGGATGCCGAGGCCCTCCAGACGCTTGGCGCCTGCTTCCCGCACCGGCGCATCCTGCCCGTCAACGGCCGAGAACTTGTCCGCCAAAGGGGCGGTATCCATTGTGCTGTCATGACGTTGCCCCACGGCCTCCAACTGGTGTGAAATAGGGGGTACCTGCATACCACCGGAGCCCGCTGTGTCCAGACACCCGCTCACCGTCGCGCTGATCCAACGGGCCGTGACCGACGCCCCGGCACGGAATCTGGATGCATGTATCGAACAGATACACAAGGCAGCGGAAGCGGGCGCCCGGCTGGCGGTCCTGGAGGAGCTGCACAATACCCCCTACTTCTGCCAGCGAGAGGATCCGGCCCGCTTCGACCTTGCCGAGCCGGTCCCGGGTCCCACCACTGAACGCCTCTCCAGCGTCGCAAAGGCGCTTGGCATCGTCATCGTTGGCTCCGTGTTCGAACGCCGGGCGCCGGGACTCTACCACAATACCGCGGTGGTGCTGGACACCGACGGCCGGCTGGCCGGCCGTTACCGCAAGATGCATATCCCGGACGACCCCGGCTACCACGAAAAATTCTATTTCGCCCCCGGCGATCTGGGTTTCCGGCCCGTGGACACCACGGTGGGACGGCTCGGAGTGCTCGTCTGCTGGGACCAGTGGTTTCCGGAGGCCGCACGTCTCATGGCCCTGGCCGGGGCGGATCTGCTGATCTATCCCACCGCCATCGGCTGGGATTCTTTGGACGACGCCGCCGAGCGTGGCCGCCAATTCGACGCCTGGCGGACAGTGCAACGCGGCCACGCCATCGCCAACAGCCTGCCCTTGCTCGCTTGTAACCGGGTGGGTGTGGAGCGAGAAGACGACGGTACTATCGCATTCTGGGGCGGCTCCTTCGCCTGTGGTCCCCAGGGGGAAATGCTGGGCGAGGCCCCCACTGACCAAGACGCCCTGCTCACCGTCCATATCGACCTCGACCGGGCCGAACAGGTGCGCCGCATATGGCCCTTCTTCAGGGATCGACGCACCGATGCCTACGCCAACCTGATGACACGTTACCTGGATGGTGGAAAAACATGATCACGCCGGAAGAGATGCGGACCGCCGAGACGATGATGACCTCTTTCTGCCAGCGCACGGGGCTCACGGACCCTTCCCGCCCTCCCTCGCGTTACCTCTGGACCGATGCCTTTGCCGTCTGCAACCTGTTGGGGCTGGCCGAGGCTGAAAAGGATACCTCGTGGCGGCAGCTCGCCCTTGATCTCATCGATCAGGTACACGACGTCCTCGGACGTTCCCGTCCCGGCACGCCTGACAGTCCCCGTCTCAGCGGCCTTGACGAAGAGACCGCACGAGAGCACCCCACCCTCGGCGGCCTGCGCATTGGAAAGGCCCTGGACGAGCGGCCACCCGATGCCCCTTTCGACGCCCAACTGGAGTGGGAGCGCGATGGCCAGTATTTCCACTATCTGACCAAGTGGATGCATGCCCTTGCGCGTGCCGCGGAGACGAGCGGAGATCCCCGATACGTGCACTGGGGCATCGAACTCGCCCGAACTGCGCACCGCGCCTTCTGCCACCGCACGGGGGACAGGCGCCCCCGGCTCTACTGGAAGATGAGCATCGATCTCACCCGGCCCCTCGTCCCCTCCATGGGCCAACACGACGCCCTCGACGCCTGGGTCGTCTATCACGAACTCAGCACCCTTGCCAAGCGCTTTGACACCGAAACCAAGCCGCTACGCCGAGAGATCGACGAGGCTTGGCAGATGCTCGCACAAGGCGCCCTTGCCACCACGGATCCTCTCGGCATCGGCGGGTTACTGATGGATACCGTCCTCCACGGACGCCTGTTACTCACTGGTGCGGCCGATCATCCGGAACTCCTGCCCGCCGCCCTGCAGGCCGCTAGCCCGGATTATTCATGAATCGCCGCGATGATTGCGCAGAGAATTGTCTGCACAGGGAATTTTCCGACCGAGTGGAATACGGGCTGTATTGCCGAGGAAGGAAAATTCCCTGTGTGGACAAGGATCAAGCAAGGGCGCGAGCGATTTCATGAATAATCCGGGCTAGCCTCGGCCTGCAACACTTCATCGACAGCGGGGAGGCCGCCTACCCGGCCCACGACCGGCTTCCTTTCCGGGAACTGGGACTCGCCATTGGCCTCCATGGATGCACCCTCTTGCAAGCCTGGGTGCAGCAGACAGCCGGGACGCTGCCCGCACCGGCGAATCCTTTCCTTGCCCACCTGGCCCGCCGGCAACCCCTTGCCGAGGAGCTCGAAAACTATTGGCTCGATCCGGACCATCAAAGCGCTACCACCTGGCGGGATCACCTCGACATCAATGCCGTGATGCTCGTCACCAGCTTGCTGCCAGCCGGGTTCTACGGCGAACCATAAGACACACATGAAACGAGCAGCGACCACGATGAAAGGGATTCCTTTGCACCGGGGCCACCGATCTGCAACACTCATCTGGAACTTGCCAACCCGTATTCTTCACCGTAGGGGCCTGTCGGGTTTAGATGATCATCGCGAGCATGGTGGGAAGGCGAGGCCGGTTTTTCTCGATTTTGAGGCGCATAGTGGGCCTACGCAACGAAAAAGCGAGGAAAAATGGACCGCCGCACTGCGCCTTGTTCCGGCGCCTGCCTGAAGCCCTGAATGCGATATATATTATTGCCGGGTTAATAAATCCGACAGACTCCCAGGCAAGGGCTTGCCAATCCGGTGAGAAATGCGGGTCAACCGATAGAAAATCCAGGAGCGCGCCATGAAAAGCCACCATTCGGACGACGGAAACATCTTCTCCAGCCCCCGATGTGCGGAGTTGCAGAAGCTGACGCATGAGCACGAAACCTGTATCCGATTTGCGGACGAACTGGCCAGAATCGCCGCCGAGGGCGACGACGCAGCGCTGAACGAGGGTATCGAACGTGTCCGGGAATACAATGACCGGGAGATGGAGACCCACCTTCAGCATGAAGAACAGACGATCCTGGGACCTTTGCTTCAGCGCCATCCGGAACATCGGGATCTCTGCATCGCGCTCGGCCAGGAACACGGCCTGTTGCGGACCCTGGTGGAGTCGATGACGCCGAAAACGGCAAAGGAGGATTTGGCCCAATTCGCCGAGGTGCTGAAACAGCATACGTTGACAGAAGAGGAACGGCTGTTTCCGCTGGTGGAACAACTCTTTTCGGCAGACGAGTTGAACGCCGTCATGGCGCATGTGCCGCTCCACCGGCAAGCGCCACCACCCTCGACGTCCACCCCCGGCCATGCACCCGCCCATTCCGACCGTTGGTTAGACCGCGTGACCAAACACTTTGAGGCCCAAGGCTTGCAAGGTGGACACATCGTGCTCTTTCCCCGCTTTCAGCCGGAACACGTGGCCACGATGGCGGAGCGGCTCGATCTGGCGTTGTTCGATTTCCAACGCGCGTTCATGAGCGACCTTGGTGAGGATGCCGATCGGATCGGATTGGAGCAGCTTTCATCGGTCCTTCAGACCCTCTCTGAAAAAGGCGGGGTCGTGGTCCATCAGGTGGAGGCCCTCTTGTGCGTCAAGAGCGAGGAAGAGCGGCGCCGCTGGCTGGCCGGATTTCTGGCGGGCGATTGGCCCAATCCGGTCGTGCTGCCCATCACCCTCTATCAGGCCGAGGTGCCGGAAACACACCCACACGTCTGCGACCTGGAACTGGAGAAGATGCCGCAGGCGGCTAGACCGACGCCGGAAATGGACGCGGGTCCGTTGCGTTATCCAACGCCCACATCACCCCGGGAGCGGTAGGAGCGCAGCCAGTCGCTCGCGCAGCGATGCCCCATATAGTGTTGCCGCGCGTCCACCAACACAACCATTCCAGGCCGGATGCCGAAGCGGGGAAGGACGTACTGGCGCAAGGCCGCATCCCCTCCCTTCAATCCGGTCCGATGCCGCAACAGGTCCCAGAACTCCGCTTCACTGCCCTTGCCCACCGTACCCTGGGTCGTACACCGCAGCCATAGCCACCGCGAGCAGAGATTCCGGATCCAGTCCCCGTTCCCCCGCCAAGGCGCCCATTCCCTCGGCGAAGCCTTCTTCCGCGATCACCCCACCGAAATCCAACAGTGGCACGCGAATGGGACGCCATTCAAGTGCCCTCCTGCCAAGAATGGAGATAGCGCTCCTGCTCTGGCGTCAGCGAGTCGATGGCCATCCCCAGAGCGGAGAGTTTCAGCGCCGCCACCCGATGATCGATCCCGGTGGGCACAGGGTGGACGGCCGGCGCCATCCTCTTCCCGTCGCGGCGGATGTGAACGACACTCAGGGCTTGGTTCGAGAAACTCATGTCCATGACCGCCGCCGGATGACCCTCCGCTGCGGCAAGGTTGACCAGCCGGCCTTCGGCCAGCAGCCGGATACGTCGGCCATCCTCCAGCCGGTACTCCTCCACACTTGGACGGGGCCGTGCCGTCTCCACGGACATCGCGTGCAGCGCAGGAATGTTGATCTCGACATTGAAGTGGCCGGCGTTGGCGAGGACACACCCGTCTTTCATGACATCAAAATGGACGCGATCCACCACATGTTTGTCCCCCGTCACGGTGACAATGAAATCCGAGATGGCCGCTGCCTCCTTCAGGGGCATTACCCGGTAGCCGTCCATGGCCGCCTCCAGCGCCCGCACCGGATCAACCTCAGTGACGACCACATGGGCTCCGTGGCCCTTCGCGCGCAGGGCAAGCCCTCGACCGCACCAGCCATAACCCACCACGGTGAAGGTGCGTCCCGCCAGCAGAATATTGGTGGCGCGGATCACGCCATCCAACGCGCTCTGACCGGTGCCATAGCGGTTGTCGAACAGATGTTTGGTGTAGGCGTCGTTCACCGCCACGATGGGATAATGCAGGGCCCCATCCGCCGCCATTGCCCGCAGGCGTATCACACCGGTGGTGGTCTCCTCGGTACCGCCCAAGACACCCTCCAGTAATTCCGGACGGGTCTTGTGCATCTCGCTGACCAGATCGGCGCCATCATCGAGGGTAATCTGGGGACGATGATCCAGGGCGGCCTGTATATGCCTGTAATATGTCTCCGTGTCCTCGCCATGCCGGGCAAATACAGGGATGCCGAAATGCCGGACAAGGGCCGCCGCCACATCGTCCTGAGTACTCAAGGGGTTGCTCGCGCAGAGGACGACCTCCGCCCCGCCCGCTTGAAGCACGCGGGCCAGGTTGGCGGTCTCGGTGGTGATGTGCAGGCAACCTGAAATACGGACATCCCGCAACGGTTTGTCTCTGTCGAACTGGGCATACAGCCGACGCAGCACCGGCATTTCGTCCCATGCCCAGTCGATCCGGCGCCGGCCGGGGGCGGACAACGAGATATCGGCGATGTCGTAACGAGGCATGGTAAGGGAACCCTACTGTACAGGCCTGATTCGAATATTGAGGTGTCGAGCAGGCTTTTCAATCGTGTACCCAAAACCCTGTCGATCGCAAGGGCGCGACCACTGAAGGGTGGTCTATTATTTGATTACCAGTTATTCGATGAAAGGATGACGATGCGTTCGTTTATCACCCTATTGCTGCTTTGGCCGATGATCCTCCACGCAGAGGCACAGGTGGTGGAAACCCCTTATACCCCTCAGAAAGTGGTCTTCGATTTCTTTCTGGATACACCGGCCAAGATCAACAGTGCCTTATTCTGGATCCGTTCACTGGTCAACCCGCTCAGCGACTCGCCCTACGACATGCCCATCGACGATCACCACATTATTGTGGTTATTCACGGCACCGAGATCGTCACCACCGTGGAGCACAACTACGAAAAATACCGGGAGGCCGTGGAGAGGATGCGCTACTACGCAGAGTTGGGCGTGGAGTTCAAAGTGTGCGGCCTGGCGGCGAAAGATTATGACTACAGCGCCAAGGATTTCTATGACTTTATTCAGCTGGTACCGTCGGCGCTGACGGAGCTGGCGCACTGGCAACTCAAGGGCTATGCGCTCATCACGCCCCGCATCTTCGAAAAGCGGTTCTCCATCGACGAGATACGCTAGCCCGGATTATTCATGAAGTCGCTCGCGCCCTTGCTTGATCCTTGTCCACACAGGGAATTTTCCTTCCTCGGCAATACAGCCCGTATTCCACTCGGTCGGAAAATCCCCTGTGCGGACAATTCTCTGTGCAATCATCGCGGCGATTCATAAATAATCCGGGCTAGAGCGCACTGCATTTACAGTGGATATGAATGCCCCACCGGATCGTCTAAAAATGAGGGGTCCAAGTACCCATTGGCGGGACTTCCAAAGAACAAGCGAGGGCACGTCAATCCGCTAAGAAATGCGGGTTAGCCCCCAGTCAGGGACATGATGCGCACCACCTGCTCCGGTTTTTCGTTGAATTCGTGGCGTTCCGGCTTGCGATCAATGGCGGCCATGATCTGCGCCTTCAACGCCTCGTCGTCCATTCCCGAGCGTAACATGGGCCGCAACTCCATCCTGTCCGTCTGACCCAGACATAGGAAGAGCGTCCCCTCGACGGAGAGCCTGACGCGGTTACATCTTTCACAGAAGTGTTGTGACATCGGCGTGATGAAACCAATCCTGAGCGAGGTCCCCTTGACGCGGACATAGGAGGCCGGACCGCCCCCCGGCATCACAGCCGTCTCCAATTCGAATTGCTCTTCGAGGCGTCTGCGAACAGTATCCAGTCCCACGTAAAGGTCGGTGGCCCTACGCCCCGTGTCCCCCATCGGCATGGTCTCGATAAAGCGCAGAGTGAAATCGTTTTGCAGACAGAAATCCACCATCTCGCCGATCTCATGGTCGTTGATACCCCTCATGACGACCATGTTGATCTTGATCGGATCGAGACCGGCGCGTTTGGCCACCATAAGACCCTCGATGACCTTATCCAGGTCACCATGTGTGATCTCCTTGAAGCGGTCGGCATCGAGAGAGTCGAGGCTGACATTGATACGCCCCACGCCCGCCCTCTTGAGTGAGTCTGCGTGCTTCGCCAACCTGGAGGCATTGGTGCTGAGCGAGAGGTCCTGAATCCCCGGCAAGGCCCCGATGCGGCTGGCCAATTCCGGCAGATTCTTGCGAACCAGCGGTTCACCGCCCGTCAATCGTACCTTGCTCACCCCCAACTCGGAAAACAGCCGCACAACGCGCTCAATCTCGTCGAACGACAGCCATGTATCGGGCGGGGTGAAATCCTTGAAACCCTTGGGGATGCAGTAGAAACAACGAAAATCACACCTATCCGTCACCGAAAGGCGCAGGTATTCGATTCTACGGCCAAAGGGATCGACCAGTTCTCTCATCTGCTTTCCCCCTCTCTCCCAAGGTTTCTCGTACCCGTGGACACCCGTGCCGGACTCCGGCAAGGTCAGCCTGCCAAATACGCTTCAGCAAAGACCGTGCACAGACCGCCGCAAATCGCCCTTTTTCAACATCCTGCCAAAACCCGGCGGTGCGCCTCTCAACCGATTATTGTCCTAAAACACCGGGCGGGCAAGGAAGCGCCTACGATAGAACCCACTTTCTTATTAAGGCAAACGATGACAGAACCCATACGGAGAACCTTGGGCGACTTGCCGGGACAAGCCGCTTGTCCCGGCAAATACATCGCCTTACCCCGATTACTTATAGTAGATACTCTCCCCAGGCAAATCCTTTTCGGGATCGTATTCTTCTGGCAACTGGTGAGAGATACCCTTATGACAGTCGATGCAGGTCAGATTCTTGTCGATGGCCTCCTCATGCGCATCGGCGCTGCGGCTTTCCTGCCGGTCGAAATCCATGGAATCGAACTTGTGGCAATTGCGGCATTCCCTTGAATCGGTTTCCTTCATGGTTCGCCACACGTGCTTTGCCAACTCGAACCGTTTCGCCTCGAATTTCTCGGGTGTATCCACATCCTTGGCAATGAAGTGGTGATACAACTCGTTGCTCGCCTTTATCTTTCTGACGATCTTGTAGATCCATTGCCGCGGCACGTGGCAATCCGGGCAGGTCGCACGCACACCCGTTCTATTTGAGAAATGGATGGTTTCCTGCAATTCCTGATACGGCGTGTCTTTCATTTCATGGCATGAAATACAAAACTGCTCGGTATTCGTCAGCTCCAGCGTCCAGTTGAATCCCCCCCAGAGGATCACACCCAGCACAATGCCGATAACCAACACCCCGAAGGTCCCGCGTTTGGCGCTACTCGTCATAATTCTATTCCTGTCATTTTTATTAGATTCAATGCACTCACGCTTGTGAATACGAACCAACCACCCCGTACCTCACAAAGCCACTCTTGCAGAGCCCCCCTTGGCGTGCCCATCATGCAGCCAAGGGGGGCTCTGAAACCGCTCATATCACTTCGCGCCCTCGAATACGTTTTGCACCAAGGGGGATGCATTGGTTTGAGGTGCATGACACTGATTGCAGAAATAACGGCGCCTCGATACCGTCTTCAACACCTTGCCATTTCGGTCAATGTAGTGACTATCACCGATCTTGGGCGCCTTTTTCTTCTTATATGTCTTTTCCGAATGGCACTTGAGACAGGTGTTGATCTTCAAGTTGATCTTTTCCTTGTCTATCTTGTGAGGAATGAGAGGGGGCTGGATCTTGTAGTTCCGCTCGATACCGCCCTCCACCACCATGGGTTTTGCCTTTATCGGCTTTTTTGCCATCGCTTCGATATCCTCTCCACCGCGCAATGATTTCACGCCAGATATCGCAGCTCCGCTGAATACCAATGCCATGCTGGCAATCGTGAGAGTTACAATGCTCTTTTTCATCTTTATCTCCATCAAATTACTATCTTTACCAGGGTGTGTCTTTCATGCTGCATTTGCCGAGGGTTTTTCCGCCGCCCTTTTCTTCCCTAAGCTGCCCTCTGTGTTGATACCGTCGCCCTTTTCTTTTGAAAACCGCGTTCCAAAGCGAAATACCTCCTCCGCGCACACGTCGATGCACCGGCCACAGTTGGTGCAATTGGACGAAAGAATGACGGGGCCAATCCCTTTTCCCGCGCCCTTCAAAGCCGGTTTGATGACCTGCGATTCAGGGCAAACGGCGAAGCAGTCCATGCAGTCGTCGCACTCGGAGCGTCGATCCGCGACCACCCGCACCAAGCTCTTGGCGCCAACGAGGCTGTAGAACGCGCCCACGGGACATACCCGACCACACCAGCCTTCCTTCGTCACGAAGAGATCGAACACGAATACACCGAGGATAATGATCCACGCCATCCCCATGCCAAACACGATGCCCCGAAACATCATCGAGACGGGATTGAACAGCTCCCACACGATGGAGCCGGTGATAAGCGGCAGCAAGAACGTAAGGCCCAGCACCCAGTACCGCGTGGACCGCGAGATCTGCGATGTGCTGCGAATACCGAATTTCCGCCTCAGCCAGGAGGCCGCATCCGTCACCATATTCACCGGGCATACCCAGGAACAGTAAACCCGCCCCCCCACCAGCATGTAGAAGGCCACCACCAAAACCACGCCAATGATGGCTTCTTTGTGGGGCTTCACACCGGCGAGGATCGCTTGCAACAGAACGTGAGGATCGGTCAGCGGGAGTACATCCAATGTCAGGCTGGAAGCCAGATTGCCCTTTACGATCCAAACGCCCCCCACCGTCCCGGCCAGGAACAACGCCAGAATGCCGATCTGGCTGATGCGCCGGGAAATGAGCCATCTATGGGCCTTCAGCCAGCCCTTTTTCTCGATGGCCTCGGCCCCCACCCCTTCGCGCGCCATCACTTGTTCTCCAGGCCCTTGTTCAGGGTATCGAGCGGGTTGGAGGACATGGGCAATTCCTCCTGTCCGCCTTTCGGTTCAATGATCAATCCCTCACCTTGAAGATCGTAACGAACGCCCTCCGGAAGGTTATATCGATGCTTGATGTCCGGCGTGACCAGCGATCTGCCCGCCTTTTCCTTCTCTTTCCACCCCACGCGATAGTGATGTCCAAGCTCGCCCTTCGCCAAGTGGATCGGGAAGACCTTGATGGCGGCCTCTTCCAAAATACAGGCCTTCTCGCAAAGCCCGCATCCAGTGCATGCATCCGAATGCACTATCGGGAGGAACAACGCATGCTTTCCTGATCGTTTATTGTGGTGGTATTCCAGGGTAATCGCTTTACCCCGTATCGGACAGATGTTGAAACACACCTCGCAACGCAGGCCGAGATACGCAATACAGGTTTCATGGTCTATCAAGACCGCCAATCCCATGCGCGCCTTATTGATGTCCTTCAACGCATGATCCAAGGCGTTGGTCGGACAGTTCGGAATGCAGGGAATGTCTTCGCACATCTCGCAAGGACCTGTGCGGGCAGTAAAATAGGGGGTGCCGGTCGGCACCTGGTCCCCCAACTGCCCCAGCTTCAAAATCTCATATGGGCAATCCCGTACACACAGGCCACAACGTATGCACGCCCCTAGAAATTCGTCCTCTGGCAACGCGCCCGGCGGGCGTATCGCCTGAGGCGGTAATTTCGAGGACTGCTTGGCGTACAGGCCCAGCCCCATACCCATGAGACCCACGCCCGCCGCAGTCTTGAACACGGTGCCCAGAAACTGGCGGCGGTTGACGTCTGTCTGCTTGCGCTGTGTCTTGGAGATTGTCATCTCGGTTTTCCCAATTGAGGAGAAAACAGCCAGATACTCAGCCGTCTGTTCGAATCGGCCGGCCCGCATCCAGCGGACCGGCCTCACCGATCCCTACGCCCTCGATATCTTCACCGCGCACTTCTTGTAATCCGTTTCCTTGGACAATGGGTCGGTGGCATCGAGCGTCAGCTTGTTGACCAGCCGCCCAGCATCGAACCAGGGAATGAATACCAACCCCTCTGGAGGACGGTTGCGCCCACGTGTTTCCACGCGACACAGGATCTCGCCCCGCCGCGACTGGATCTTGGCCATCTGGCCGTTGCGCAACTTGCGCTTCCTGGCGTCCTTCTTATTCATGAACACCACGGCGTTGGGCACTGCCCGGTACAACTCAGGGACACGCCGTGTCATGGAACCCGAATGCCAGTGTTCCAGGATACGTCCTGTGCAAAGCCAGAGATCGTACTCTTTGTCCGGGCTCTCCGCAGGTGGCTCGTAGGGCGCCGTAATGATGTTGGCGCGTCCACCATTCTTCTTCTTGTTGCCATAGAAGAAGACATCGCCTTTCGCGCCCTCCGGGTTATTCTTCGCCACGTAGGGATCGTAACCTTCCCGGAAGCGCCAGAGCGTCTCCTTGCCATCCACCACCGGCCAGCGCAAACCGCGTGCCTTGTGGTACATGTCGAAGGGCGCCAGATCGTGGCCATGGCCACGACCAAAGGAGGCATACTCCTCAAACAGCCCCTTCTGTACATAGAACCCGAAATGCTCCATCTCGTCGTTCATGTACTCGTTGCCTTCCGAGTCTGTCACCTTCTGCTTGGGATATTTGTTGACCTGACCGTTTTCGAACAACACCTCATACATGGTCTTGCCCTTGTATTCCGGCTTCTTGTCCAGCAGCTCCGGTGGCCAGACCTCTTCCATCTTGAACCGCTTGGCGAACTCCATGGTCTGCCACAGGTCGGACTTGGCCTCGCCAGGCGCCTTTACCTGCTGACGCCAGAACTGGGTCCGCCGCTCGGCGTTGCCATAGGCGCCTTCCTTTTCGATCCACATGGCAGTGGGGAGAATCAGATCGGCCGCCATGGCTGAGACGGTTGGGTAGGGGTCCGTGACCGCAACGAAATTATCCGGATTACGCCAGCCTGGATAGGTCTCGTTATTCAGGTTGGCCGCGGCCTGCATGTTGTTGTTGCACTGCTGCCAGTAGCAATTCATCTTGCCATCCTTCAACATGCGGTTCATGAGGACCGCGTGATAGCCCGGTTTCGGATTGATGGTGCCTTCGGGCAGTTTCCAGATCTTTTCCGCGATCTTGCGGTGCGCCTCTTTCTTGACCACGAGATCGGCCGGCAGACGATGGGCAAAGGTCCCCACCTCACGCGCCGTCCCGCAGGCGGAAGGCTGACCCGTCAGCGAGAAGGGCCCGTTGCCCGGCTCGGAAATCTTGCCCATCAGCAGGTGCACGTTGTAGCACAGGCCGTTGACCCACACACCGCGCGTATGCTGATTGAAGCCCATGGTCCAGTATGATGAGACCTTCTTCTTCGGGTCTGCGTAGGCCTTGGCCAGCTTCAGCAGCTTGTCCTTGGGTACACCGGAAAGCTCGCTCGCCTTTTCCAGGGTATAAGGCTCAACCGACTTCGCATACTCCTCGAAGCTGATCTTGGTCAGCTTGCCTTTGGCGCGATTCTTCGCCGCCTTCTCCCTGGGATCCTCGGGACGCAGACCATAGCCGATGTCCGTCGGCGTCTTGTTGAACTGTACATGCTTGTCGATAAACGCCTTGTTATAAGCCTTGTTCTGGATGATGTAGTTGGCAATATAGTTGAGGATGGCCAAGTCGGTCTGGGGCTTGAAGACCATGCCGTTGTCGGCCAGCTCAAAGCAGCGATGTTTGTAGGTCGACAGCACATGCACTTCGCACCCGGGCTTTGTCAGACGAGTATCCGTCAGGCGTGACCACAGAATGGGATGCATCTCTGCCATGTTCGATCCCCACAGCACGAAGACGTCCGCCTTTTCCAAATCGTCGTAGCACCCCATGGGTTCGTCGATGCCGAAACCCCGAATGAAAGCGCCCACCGCCGACGCCATGCAGTGGCGTGCGTTGGGATCAAGATTGTTGGAGCGAAAACCCGCCTTCATGAGCTTCGAGGCCGCGTAACCTTCCCACACGGTCCATTGACCTGAACCAAACATGCCGACCGCCGTTGGTCCCTTGGCTTTCAGCGCCGCCTTCCACTTCTCCGCCATCACATCGAAGGCTTCGTCCCAGGAGACCTCCTCGAACTTGCCGTTCTTGTCGAACTTGCCGTTCTTCTTGCGCAACAGCGGTTTGGTCAGACGGTCCTTGCCATAGAGGATCTTGGGCAGAAAGTAGCCCTTGATGCAGTTCAGACCCTTGTTGACCGGTGCGTCCGGATCGCCCTGGCTGGCGACCACTTTACCGTCCCGGGTGCCGATCAGCACACTGCAGCCGGTGCCGCAATAACGGCAGGCCGCCTTGTCCCAGCGGATGCCAGCATCCCATTTTTCATCTGCCAGCACCTTGCTTGCGGGCAAGGTGACGCCCGCTACCGAAGCCGCCGTAACGGCCGCCTGTGTCTTGATAAAATCTCGCCTAGTCAGTTTCACTTATGACCTCCTCTTCCATCGATTCGTCCCCACCGTAGTGGTAAACCAGAATAGTGTTGAGCACACCGTTAACATCATTGAACGCCATCATGGTATCCGCGGCCATCGAGGTGTCGGTGTCCTCTACGGTGACAATCAGTTTCCCTTCTTCCGAACCCCCGTGTATCTCCACCCCCGGCATCTCCTTGAGGCGGTCCTGAACCGCATCAAGCTGTTCCGGCCGCGTATGTACGACTACGCTACAGATATTCATACCGTTGCCTTGCATTTATCGCTGCCAATTGGCCACACTCGCATCACATCACCCGTACCGCTTTTACTGGACAGACACCATAGCACTCCCCACAACCGGTGCATTGCCCTGCGTCAACTTCAGGCCGCGCAATACCGCCGGTTTCGAGCTTGAAACGAATGGCCTCCTCATCGCAGGCCTCGCCACAGGACCGGCATACGACTGCATTGAGAGAGAGACAAGAGGTAAGGATCTCCGCCTTGAGACGCCAGGGTGGATCTTTGGCTTCCAGGGCGCGGGGCTCGCAGGCACGCAGACAGTCTTCGCAAAACGTGCAGCCCCCCCGGCTGAAATCGATTTCCGGGAAACCGCCGCTTCCCACCACGATGATCTGCGCCTGACAGGCGTCGACACAATCCCCGCATCGGTCACACCGGTCGACGAAAAGCCCCTCCTCGACCGCCCAGGGCGGACGCACCGCACGGCGATCCCCTGAAAGATCGCCGCCCAAAAGTTGCCTTCGATGAATCGCCTTGCCCAATCCCCTCGCCTCCGCGTTGGAGCCCACGCGGCCGGCCCATTGATCCAGAGCCCTGGGCAGACCGGAACCGTTACAGGATTTAAAGTGACGCTATCACCTCAAGGAATAGTCGCCTTTGACCTAAATCAATACCATTCATTTTTTATGGGAACTTTGCACCCTCATCACGAGATCACACCCCGCTACCGGCCAACAGGTGTATGCATCACGCCGCTTATGTACAATCGGGTGCCTGATAACGATACAGAGACGACACCCGGCCCACCTCATCATGCTGGAAATCACCGATCTAACCTGTACGCGCGGCGACCGCCAGCTCTTTTCGGGGCTCAATTTCTCGCTCGACAGCGGCGCGCTGCTCTATGTGAAGGGGCAGAATGGCTGTGGCAAGACCACCCTGTTGCGGGCCATCTGCGGGTTGTTTCTTCCGGAATCGGGGGAAATTTACTGGAATGGCGAAGAGATTCGGAGATTGAGCGACGACTATCGCCGCGAGATCCTCTACTTCGGCCACCACAACGGCATCAAGGGCGATCTCACCAGCGTGGAGAACCTCCGCATCAACAGCCGCCTGAGCGGTTACGACGTCTCGGACAAGGAAATCTGGGCAGCGCTGGAACACATGGGACTGTACGGTTTCGAAGACCTCCCCACCCGGGTCCTGTCCCAGGGCCAGAAACGCCGCGCGGCGCTGGCGCGTCTGTTGTTGACCCGTTCAAAACTGTGGATTCTGGACGAGCCTTTCTCCGCCCTCGACATGGGCGCCGTGGAGCACCTTCAGGAGGTGATCGCCAACCACATCGCCCTCGGCGGCATGGCCATTCTGACCACCCACCAGGAGGTCGCCCTCACGACCGGCCAGGTCGAACACTTACAGCTGGACGCCTGATTTCATGTTCCAGACCTTCAAGACCGTTCTTGCCCGCGACATTCTGCTCGCCACCCGTCGGCGGACCGATGTGTTGACGGCCTTGTTTTTCTTTCTGATCGTCATCAGCCTGTTTCCGCTCGGCGTGGGCATCGAATCGGAAGTCCTGCGGCGCATCGGTCCCGGCGTGGTCTGGGTGGCCGCCCTGCTCGCCTCCATGCTGGCCCTGGAGCGTCTGTTCGCCAGCGACTTCGCCGACGGCACCCTGGAACAAATGCTGCTCGTCCCTCAACCGCTGGGTATCGTGGTATTCGCCAAAGTCACTGCCCACTGGCTGCTCACCGGCCTGCCGCTCGTGCTGATTGCGCCATTGATCGGGCTGCAATATCATCTGCCCGGCGCAACGCAGGGGGTGATGATGCTGGCGCTCCTGCTGGGCACACCGGTCCTGAGCCTTATCGGAGCCATCGGAGCGGCCCTGACGCTGGGTCTGCGCGGCGGTGGCATCCTGATTTCGCTGTTGGTGCTGCCACTCTATATCCCGGTGTTGATCTACGGTTCCGGCGCGGTCAGCGCCAGCATGATGGATGGAGCGGCGGTACAGGCCTATTTGTTCATTTTGGGTGCCTTTCTGCTGCTCGCGGTGGTTTTCTCCCCATGGGCGACCGCCGCGGCGCTGCGAATTTCTGTAGAATAGGGCGTTCGACAACGCTGACGGGAGATCGTGTGGCTATCAACTGGTTCAAATATGCGTCCCCGGCGACCTTCTATCCCCTGGCAGGCCGGATGATCCCCTGGTTTGCCTGGCTCGCCATCATACTGACCCTGTTCGGGCTCTATTGGGGGTTCTTCGAGACCCCTTCGATACTCACCGACCAAAAACAGTACTACCGCATCATCTTCGTCCATGTCCCCGCGGCCTGGATGTCGATGTGGCTCTATGTGGTGCTGGCGGGATGGGCGATCATCGGTCTGGTGTTCAATACGCGACTCTCTTATATGATGGCCGCCGCGGTGGCGCCGACCGGCGCCATGTTCACCTTCCTCTCTCTCTGGACCGGCGCCTTCTGGGGCAAGACGAGTTGGGGCACCTGGTGGGACTGGGACCCTCGCATGACCTCGGAACTGATCCTCCTGTTTCTCTATGTAGGCTACATGGCATTGCACTCGGCCATCGATGACACCCGCCGCGCGGACCGCGCCTCGGCCCTCCTGGCCGTGGTGGGTGTGGTGCTGGTGCCCGTTATCTTCTGGTCGATCAATTGTCCGGACCCCAACCAGTGCGCCGCCCTGCACCAGCAATCGTCGTTCAAGGGCGTGGAAAGCAATATCCTGCTGGCCATGCTGGTATTAAGCATCGCCTTCTGGATGTATTCCTTTGCCGTCGCCTTCATGCGCGTCCGCAACATCATCCTCGAGCGCGAGCGTAATACACAATGGGTGCGCGAATTGCCGGAGGTGTGTGAATGAGCTTCGCCGAGTTTATTTCCATGGGCGGCTATGGGTTGTACGTCTGGAGCTCCTTTGGTATGACTGCATTGCTGATGATTGGAGAAGTCGTTATCCTCCGTCGCCAGCGCCGAACTATTATCCAACGTCTCTGTCGAATGTCCCGTATAGAGAAAAGGCCTGGAGCCACGCCATGAAACCAAGACAAAAACGCCTGGTATTCGCCCTCGCCGCATTGGTCGGCATCGCCGTCGCCGCGGTTCTCATCACGACCGCACTGCGAAGCAACCTGGCCTATTTCTTCAGCCCCAGCCAGGTCGCCGCGAGCGAAGCCCCAAAAGATGCCGTGTTCCGCGTCGGGGGTCTGGTCCGCGAGGGTTCTCTGAAAAGGGACAAAGACGGCCTCACCGTCCAGTTCGTAGTCACCGATAACGCAGCCGATGTAAAGGTCAAATACACAGGAATCCTGCCCGATCTCTTCAAGGAAGGGAAAGGCATGGTTGCACGGGGTAAGCTTGGAAAGGACGGTGTGTTCTATGCCGAAGAGGTGCTCGCCAAACACGACGAAAACTATATGCCACCGGAGGTTGCCTCGTCGCTCAAGACCGCCCATGAGGCAGGTGCCGGTAACGCCACCAGGGCGGTGGTGCAATGATCCCTGAAATCGGTCATCTCGCCCTCATACTCGCCCTCTCGCTGGCCATCACCCAGGCCATCTTCCCGCTGGTCGGCACTTTCACCAACACGCGATCATGGGTCGCCATGGCCCGCCCCGTGGCCTGGGGGCATTTCCTATTCCTGGCCATCGCCTTCGGCTGCCTGATACAGTCGTTCCTGACTGACGATTTCTCGGTCCTCTACGTGGCCACCAACTCCAACAGCCACCTGCCAAACCTTTATAAGGTGGCCGCCGTGTGGGGCGCCCACGAAGGATCCCTGTTGCTGTGGGCCTTTCTCCTCGGTGGTTGGGCGGCGGCCATCGCCCTGTTCAGCCGCGGCCTGCCCGCACATGTGGTGGCGCGGGTACTGTCAGTCATGGGCATGATCAGCATCGGCTTTCTGCTGTTCATGTTGATCACCTCCAACCCCTTCGAGCGGATCTTCCCCGTGCCGGCCGAAGGCCGCGACCTCAATCCCCTGCTGCAAGATCCGGGCCTCGCCATGCACCCCCCCATGCTGTACATGGGCTATGTCGGGTTCTCGGTGGCCTTCAGCTTCTCCATTGCCGCATTGATGGGCGGCAAGCTGGACGCCGCGTGGGCGCGCTGGTCGCGGCCCTGGACCATCATCGCCTGGATCTTCCTGAGCCTGGGCATCACCCTCGGCAGTTGGTGGGCCTACTATGAGCTGGGCTGGGGCGGCTGGTGGTTCTGGGATCCGGTGGAAAACGCCTCCTTCATGCCCTGGCTGGCCGGAACGGCCCTGATGCACTCACTGGCGGTCACGGAAAAACGTGGCGCATTCAAGAGCTGGACTGTACTGTTGGCCCTGTTCGCCTTTTCCCTCAGCCTGCTCGGCACCTTCCTGGTGCGGTCCGGGGTGCTGACCTCGGTCCATGCCTTCGCCACTGACCCCGCGCGCGGCGTATTCATCCTTATCTTCCTCTGCCTCGTAATCGGGGGATCGCTGATGCTGTATGCCTGGCGGGCGCCCAGCATCTCGAGCGGTGGCCGATTCGATTTCGTCTCCAGGGAAAGTTTCCTCCTGATCAACAACCTGCTCCTCTCCGTGCTGGCCGCCCTGATCCTGTTCGGCACCCTCGCCCCCCTGATCTACGATGCTATGGGTTGGGGCAAGATCTCGGTGGGCTTTCCCTGGTTCAATACCATGTTCGAGATGATCGCGCCTTTCCTGGTGCTTGCCATGGGCATCGGACCGATGGCGCGGTGGAAGCACGATGACTTCGCTCATCTGTTCCGGCAGGTGCGTGTGGCGCTGGTGATCTCTCTCATCGCCGGAGGCGTGGCGCTGCTGCCCATGTTTTCGCATGGCAAGATGCTCGTGGGGCTTGGCGTCACGCTCACCGTCTGGCTGATCGCCACCCACCTCAAGAACCTGCAGGAACGGCTCAAGCACAAGCACGGGTTGAAAGGCCTTCTGCGCGATCTTGCAGGCGGGAGCCGCAGCTACTATGGCATGTGGCTCGCTCACCTGGGTGTCGCCTCCTTCATCATCGGCGCGACGGTCGTCTCCAACTACGGAATAGAAAAAGACATAAGGATGACGCCCGGCAGCGACGTGACCATCGCCGGTTACCGTTTCGTCTTTGACGGCGTGAGCAAGACCCCCGGCCCGAACTACACCGCCTACCGGGGCCACTTTCGGGTCTTCGATGGCGCCAACCAGGTGGCCGTGCTGGAACCCGAAAAACGGCACTACCAGATGCAGGGCCGCCCGATGACGGAAGCCGCGATCGACCCCAGCCTGTTACGCGATCTCTACGTCTCGCTGGGTGAACCCATCGACGGCGGCGATTGGAGCCTGCGTGTCTATTACAAACCCTTCGTCCGATGGATCTGGCTGGGCGGCATCCTCATGGCGCTGGGCGGATTGCTGTCGATTTCCGACCGCCGCTACCGCATTGTCCGCAAACTGAGCAAGAGTGAGGCGGCAACGCGCAAAGCTGGAACCAACGCCACCGGCAACCCCGCAACGGAGACCGCCTGATGGGACGTTCACTCAAGTTCCTCATCCCCCTGTTGCTGTTCGGCGGTATTGCGCTTTTCCTGTACAAGGGGCTCAGCATGGACCCCCGCGCGATCCCCTCTCCATTGATCGGCAAACCAGTGCCCGAATTCAGCCTTCCGCGTCTCGACGCACCGGGCGAGAAGGTCACCCGGAAGGATTTGCTGGGCAAGGTCTCGTTGCTCAATGTCTGGGCCACTTGGTGTGTCTCCTGCCGGGCGGAACATGGCGTCCTGGTGGACTTCGCGCGGACCCACAAAATCCCCGTCTATGGTCTCGACTGGAAGGATGACGAGGCCGGCGCCCAAGCGTGGCTGGAACGGCTGGGCAACCCCTATGTCGCCGTCGCCTTCGACAAAATCGGCCGAACCGCCATCGATCTGGGCGTCTATGGCGCACCGGAAACCTTTGTGATCGACAAGAAAGGGACCATCCGCCACAAGATCGCCGGGCCGCTCTCGCCACAGCTGATCGAAGACGAACTCTTGCCCCTTATCAACAAGCTGAACCAGGAAGGCTGATCGCCCCATGAGCAAACAGTTTGCGTCCCTCGTGTTCCTGTGGCTGATCGCCACAGCGCTTCCGGTCGCCGCCTACACCCTTGCGGACTTCCCTTTCGACGATCCCAAGAAGGAACAGGAATTCCGCGAACTCACCGGCAAACTCCGCTGCCTGGTCTGCCAGAATGAATCCCTCGCAGCGTCGGATGCCGACCTCGCCGAAGATCTCCGCCGGGAGGTCTACGACATGATGAAGGCGGGACGCAGCAAGGAAGAAATCATCAAATTCCTGGTACAGCGTTATGGCGATTTCGTGCTCTACGACCCACCGTTGAAGCCCTCCACCTATCTCATTTGGTTTGGCCCGGGCGTGCTGTTGCTCATTGGCGCATTCGTGGTCATCCGTACCCTCAAGCAAAAAAAGAGCGCGCGGGAAAAAACGCTGTCCGCCGAAGAGCAACAGCGCGTCGAAGCACTGCTCAACACTGCATCCGAAACCCAAGGCACCGATAAATGACGTTGTTCTGGATAATCGCCGCCGGGATGATCGCCCTGGCGCTCGCTTTCGTTGTCCTGCCGATGATCCGGGGCCTGAGGTCCGAAGGTATCGCCGAGGATGAGCTCAACCTCGCTGTCATCAAACAGCAACTCAAGGAGTTGGAGGCCGACCTTGAGGCCGGCAACCTTGACCAGGCGCAATACGAGGCCGCAAAACAGGACCTGGAGCGGGAACTGCTCGAAGACATCTCCGGAGACACCAGCCCGTCCAACACCAAGAGGCCATCGAACGGCCGTTGGGCCATCCCTCTGCTGATCCTTCTGGTGCCCGCCATCACCATCCTTCTCTATCGGACGATCGGAAACCAGCAAATCATCGACCAGCTTGCCAACCCTGCCAGCGCCACCCAGCGTACTGCCAACGCCGGTCCCAAAGACCTCCCGCCGATGGACGTCCTGGTTCAGAAGCTGGCGGAACGGATGGAGAAAGAACCAAACAATCTCCGGGGCTGGAAGATGCTTGGCCGCAGCTACCTGGCATTGAACGAAAATGAAAAGGCGGTCACCGCCTACGAGAGAGGACTCAAACTCGCGCCAGAGGATCCGGAACTGATTCTCGGCCTGGCCGAGGCGCTGGCGAAGTCAAACGGAGGCAGTCTCGCCGGCAAACCCACCGAATTGGTGAACAAGGCCCGGTCACTGAGACCCAACGATCCCAACGTGCTGTGGATGACCGGACTGATCAATTTTCAGAGCAACCATATCGTGGAAGCCGTCACCGTCTGGCAAAAACTGGTCGCCATGATGCCGCCCGACAGTGAAGACGCCGCCATGATCAATCAATATCTGCAACAAGCGCGCGCCCGCCTCACCCCGGAACAGGCGAAACAAGTGGCCGCGATTCAACCTGCCGCACCTGCCGCCAAACCGTCCCCCACGGCCCCAGCCGGCGGCACGCTCAAGGTGACCGTGTCACTCGACCCAGCATTGAAAGACAAAGTGTCACCCGACGACCGGCTGTTTATCTTCGCCCGCGCCGCCAAAGGGCCGCGCATGCCGCTCGCCGCGGTGAGCAAACGGGCCCGGGATCTGCCGCTGACCCTTGAGCTGAGCGACGCCATGGCGATGACCCCCCAGTTCAAACTCTCCTCGTTTCCCAGTGTCGTCGTGAGCGCGCGCATCTCCAAATCCGGTAGCGCCACCTCCGGCTCCGGCGACCTCGAAGCCCCCCTGACCAAGGCCAAGCCAGGCCAAAAGGCCCCCATCGAACTGGTTATCAACGCCATCCGGCCGTGAAGGTGCACTAGGAGTCTGTCGGATTTAGGATTAATCTACTCGGCAACTGCTCCATGCGTTGCTCTACCTCCTGCATCCATGCAGTCGTGCGCTGGTGGGAAAGCGGTCCATTTTTCCTCGATTTTTCGTTGCGTAG
>Ga0256841_1000695_pt1 | contig 32811 bp, 32 predicted proteins | sample 356308metaG_FD_185971 | JGI IMG/M metagenome (GOLD analysis project Ga0256841, IMG submission 185971) | Hydrothermal vent microbial communities from Mid Atlantic Ridge, Atlantic Ocean - 356-308 | ecosystem: Environmental > Aquatic > Marine > Hydrothermal vents | place: Atlantic Ocean: Mid... | reverse complement strand
GACCGCCTGGCCGGCGTTCAACGCCACCTTGGTGATCCTGTTGCTGGTCGGCTTCGTGATGGCCTCGCTGGTGGGGGAATACCATCTTTTCGGTACCGACAAGGTTGGCGAGGATGTGTTCTATCAGGCATTGAAGAGCGTGCGCACCGGGCTCTTGATTGGTACGCTGACCACCTTGGTGATGCTACCAGCGGCCTTGTTTCTCGGCATTCTCGCTGGCTATTTTCGCGGCTGGGTGGACGATCTGGTGCAGTATCTGTATACCACGCTGAGTTCCATTCCCGGCGTGCTGTTGATTGCCGCCGCCATCCTGATGCTTCAGGTATACATGTCCGAGCATGCCGAGGAATTCAACAGCCTGGTGCAACGTGCCGACCTGCGCCTGTTATTTCTTTGCGTGATTCTCGGCATCACCAGTTGGACGACGCTGTGTCGCCTGCTGCGCGGCGAGACCTTGAAACTGCGTGAGTTAGAATATGTGCAGGCCGCGCAAGCCTTCGGCGTGCGTGGCCTGACCATCATCAGCCGGCATATCCTGCCGAATACCATGCATATCGTACTGATATCCATCGTGCTGGATTTCAGCGGATTGGTGTTGGCCGAGGCGGTGCTCGCCTATGTCAATATCGGCGTCGATCCGACCATGAATTCGTGGGGCAATATGATCAATAGCGCAAGACTGGAACTGGCGCGCGAGCCGATCGTCTGGTGGTCGCTGGCGGCAGCCTTCGTCTTCATGTTCGTGTTGGTGCTGGCGGCGAACCTTTTCGCCGACGTGGTGCGCGACGCCTTCGACCCGCGCCTGGGACGGGGGCGAGGATGAAGCCGGCCTTATTGCGAATCAGGGGCTTGCGTGTCGCGCTTGGTTCACGCGAACGTCCGGTGCGCGCGGTGGATGGGGTTGATCTGGACGTGCGTCCGGGCGAGACCTTGGCCCTGCTCGGTGAATCCGGCTGTGGAAAATCGATGACTGCGTTTGGCATGATGCGGCTGTTGCCGCTGTCCGGGCGGATCACTGCCGGTCAGGTGCTGTTTGACGGTCAAGATCTGTTGGCGTTGCCCGAACGCGAGATGCGCGCGGTGCGCGGCGGCAGTCTCGGGATGATCTTCCAAGAGCCGATGACCTCGCTGAACCCGGTGATGCGCATCGGCGATCAGATTGGTGAATCGATTCGCCTGCACGATAAGGCAAACCTGCGCCGCCTGCGCGAACGCGTGGTGGAGTTGCTCGACGCGGTCGGCATTCCCGATCCTCGCCGCCGAGCCGACGAGTATCCACATCAGCTCTCCGGTGGCATGAAGCAGCGTGTGATGGTTGCGATTGCATTGGCCGGCAAGCCGCGCCTGCTGATCGCCGACGAGCCGACCACCGCGCTGGATGTCACGATTCAAGCTCAGGTCTTGACCCTGCTGAAGGATTTGCAGCGCCGGGCCGGCATGGCGGTGTTGCTGATCAGCCACGACCTCGGCGTGGTTGCCGAGACCGCCGATCGGGTCGCGGTGATGTATGCCGGGCAGTTGGTCGAGGTGAGCGACGCCAAGGCCTTCTTTCACCAGCCGGCGCATCCATATGGGCGCAAGCTGTTTTCGTCGTTGCCGACCTTCGGCAAGCGCGGTCGCGAGCTGGAGATTATCCCCGGCATGGTACCGCCGCTGGACAGCGATTTCAGCGGTTGCCGTTTTGCCGATCGTTGCGATTTCGTTCAGGACGATTGCTGCGCCAGCGAACCGGCGTGGCGGGATCTGGAAGACGGACATCGCGTGCGATGCATCCATCCGCGCGGTGGGCCACTGGTGCCGGCGGTTGATGGCGAGCTGGCCACCCGGCAACGGATGCCGGGCCAGGCGTTGCTTGATGTGGACGACCTGAAGGTACATTTCCCCATCCATAAAGGGATGCTGCGACGCGTCAAAGGGTATGTGAAGGCCGTCGACGGGGTGTCGCTGAAGCTGGACAGCAGTCATACGCTGGCGCTGGTCGGCGAATCCGGCTGCGGCAAGACTACGGTCGGCAAGGGCATCCTGCGCCTGATCGAGCCGACCGCCGGACGAGTGATGTTCGACGGTGACGACCTGGCCGCGCTGCAGGCGAGCGCGTTGCGCAAGCGTCGCGCGGACATGCAGATTATCTTCCAGGATCCGGCGGCGTCGATGAATCCGCGCATGCCGGTTGGCGAGATCGTTGCCGAGGGACTGCGCGCGCAAGGACTCGGCGGCAATCGCGAGGCGCGCCAGCGGCGTGTCGCCGAACTGTTGGAACAAGTCGGCCTGCCGGCCGATAGCGCGCAACGTTACCCGCACGAGTTCTCCGGTGGCCAGCGACAGCGTATCTGCGTTGCGCGTGCCTTGGCGGTCGAGCCGAAACTGATCGTTTGCGACGAGCCGACCAGCGCCTTGGACGTGTCGGTGCAGGCACAGATCCTAAATCTGTTCTCCGAGCTGCAACAGCGTCTGAAACTGTCCTATCTGTTCATTACTCACGACATCTCGGTAATCAGCTTTATCGCGCATGAGATCGCGGTGATGTATCTTGGTCGCATCGTCGAACAAGGTCGGGTGGACGAGGTTCTAGAGCAACCGAAGCATCCGTATACTCTCGCGCTGCTATCCGCCGTGCCGGTTATCGACAGCAAGCAGCGGCGCGAGGTGATCCGCCTGGAGGGCGACATGCCGTCACCGGCGAATCAGCCGACCGGCTGCCATTTCCATCCGCGCTGCGCGAGGGCGATGCCCGTATGTCGCGAGCGCTATCCCGATGTCAGCCGGGTCTCGGCGAGTCACACGGCGGCCTGCTGGTTGCTAGATCAGAACTGATGCCGGTCTCGCTTGTCGCGGCTATAGCGACTCGATCACGGTTTTCAGTTCCAGATACAGCGGCTCCATGGTATCCAATGATTGCCCGGTGTCGATGGCGGCTTCCAGTCGACAACTGGCGGCGTGCAGTTTCGCGTAGCCATAGGTGCCGGTGGCGCCGGCGAGGCGATGCACATGCAGGCGCAGGGTCGCGAACGCCGACGGCGTGCCTTCGGAAACCGCTTTCCAGGCGGTCTGAATGATCTCCAGGCGTTCCGGTAGCGAAGCGCGGAATTTCTCTCTCAGCGCGGGAGGAACATCGTGATAAGCGGTTGTTTCATTCATATCGAGTGATATTCTGTAAATAATTGTCAATTTTAACCTGAGTGAGTCCCTATTCACGTATATTCTGTGTATGGTTTCACCACAGCAGTTTTTTACTGTTGTGCTAACTAGCGAGATCATTGTCCTGACTAGTTATTTTCTAGTATCAGGTAAAGGCGGCAGACTTCCCCAGGTCGCCGCCTTCTTTTTGCCATCCTTTCCCAATAAACTTCCCGGAATGAGCGCATGCGCGCTGAATCTCTGTCAGTGTTGCTCGTCGTTGTGGAGACTGGCCCCGCAGACGAATCACAGGCAATCAATCACGTCTTTTCGCGCCAGATGGCGCGCACGCCAAAGTCCAACGTTTGTTTGGTCGAGGGCATGGTAGCGTCTTCCACCAGTTGCGCCATTGTCATATTGGGTCTAGTTTATAGCCACGGCCAGCCAAACGTCGGCATTATCACACGTTTCCTTTCGTTTCTGTCGGTGTTGCTCGTCGTTGTGGGTGCAGGGTCGATTACCTGAATGACGAACTGGGTTGACGCCCGCGGCGGAAGCGCTCGGAAGAGGTGAAGCATGGGCAAGATTATAAAGTGGCTATTGGTAACCGTGTCAGTACTGGTTGGCATTCTGGTGATCGCTGGCCTGATTGTGGCGAACGTATTCGATCCGAATGACTACAAGGAGCGGATCGTCGCATTGATGAAGGAAAAGACCGGACGTGAACTGCGTATCGACAAGCACATCGGCCTGACCTTGTTTCCCCGCTTGGGCGTCGATCTGAGTGGCGTGACGCTGGCGAACGCTCCCGGTTTTGGCGCCCAGCCGTTCGCCCGCGTCGGCGACGCGCGGGTTTCGGTGAAATTGTTGCCGTTGTTGAGCCGACGGGTGGAAGTCGACACGGTGACGGTTGACGGCCTGACATTGAATCTGGCAACGGATAAATCCGGACGCAACAATTGGGACGATCTGGCGGGCAAGGGCGCCAAGGAAATGGGCGAGACCCAGAATGCCGATGGCGGGGCCGCGGTGATCGAATCGATCAGCATCGGTGGCCTGGATATCCGCAAGGTGATCGTCAACTATGTCGACCGGCGCGATGGCGCCAGCCAGCAACTGGATCTTCAGCGCTTGCATGCCGGCGAGATCGTGCCAGGCGGCGATATTCCGGTTGAACTGCTCATCGTGGCAAAAACCTCGCAGCCGGCGATCGATGTGATATTGGACGCCAGTGCGACGCTGAAACTCGCGAAATCCCTGCAACGTTTCGAGTTCCCCGACCTGCATGCGCGTGTCCAGGCGAAAGGCGAGGGCATGCCATCGAAGGGCGTCGATGCCGAGCTGAGCGCGGCGCTGATCTTCGACCGGTCCCGGGACAGCTTCAGTGTGAAAAACCTACTGCTGAAGCGTGATGATCTGAGCTTGAGCGGCGCGATCGATGGCAGCGATTTGTCGGGTCGACAGAAGCTCAGCGGGGATTTCGAACTGGCGCCGTTCAATCTGAAAAGACTTCTGGGCGAACTGGGTGTCGCGCTCAACACACGCGATGCCAAGGCATTGACCCGCGTTGGGTTGAACCTGAAGCTGGATAAGACTTCGGCGCTGACACGTCTCACCAATCTGCAAGCGCGGCTGGATGACAGCAAACTGAGCGGTAGTGCATCGGTCGGTAGCGGCGAGCATCCTCCCGTGCGTTTCGAATTGCATATCGACACGCTCGACGCCGATCGTTATCTGCCGCCAACGGAGGCAACGGCGGATGACAAGAACAAGGCGCGTGCCGCCGATACGAAGCGGCCAGAGCTGCCATTGAAGATGCTGCGCGGTCTGAATCTGGACGGCAGTCTGAGGATTGCCAAGCTGAAGCTGTACGGTCTGAAGCTACGTAACGCGGTGCTCGGGCTGAAGGCGAAGCGCGGCGTCGTCCGGATCGAGCCGCTTGCGGCGAAGCTTTATAACGGCAGTCTGAAGGTCGCCGCGAGCATGAACGTGCAAGGCGGCCAGCCGCGTTTCTCCGTCGACAAACGCTTGGCGGGTGTTCGGATCGGCCCTTTGCTGAAGGATATGACCGGTGATGATCCCCGGATCACCGGCACCGCGAACCTCGCGGCCAAGTTGAAGAGTCATGGCCTGGACGACAAGGTGATACGCCGTAACCTGAATGGTCGCGCGGGCTTCAGTTTCACCGATGGCTCGGTGCGGGGCTATGATTTGGCCGGTATCATTCGACAGGCTATGGCGGCGCTGAAGGGCAAGTCGGTGAAATCAAGCGGGCCGCAAAAAACCGATTTCGCCGGACTGAAGGGTAGCCTGAAGATCAGCAACGGCGTTGCGCGTAACGATGACTTCTTGGCGAAGTCGCCATTCCTGCGCGTGAAGGGCCGGGGGACGATCGACCTGGCCAATGAGACGCTCGATTACCTGCTGACCACCAAGCTGGTCGGTAGCGTCAAGGGACAGGGTGGGGATGATCTGGAGAAGCTGAAAGGCTTGCCGATCCCGGTGCGTGTCAGTGGCGCGTTCAGCAATCCGTCGATCAAGCCGGATCTGGAATCCATTTTGAAAGAGGTCGCGAAGCGCAAGCTGCTGGACAAGGTCAAGGAAAAAGCCGGCGGCAAGCTCGGCGAGGCGCTGAAGAAAGGCACGGGCGCCGGTTTTGGCGATCTGCTGAAGGGAAAGGGTGGTGATGGTGGCCTAGGTGGCGCCTTACAAGGGTTGTTTAAGTAGCATACTGGCTGGCAATATAGCGCGATGATCGATGGCCGGATTCCATTGCTGGGTTTTGCCGCCTACAGCGGTACTGGGAAGACCACCCTGTTGCGTCAGTTGCTACCGCTATTGCGGAATGCCGGCCATCGCGTCGGGGTGATCAAGTTCACCCATCACGACGTGGAGCTGGACAGGCCGGGCAAGGACAGCTACGAGCTACGCAAGGCCGGCGCGTCGCAGATGCTGATCGCCTCGGCGTGGCGCTGGGTGTGGATAGAGGATCACCCGCGGCCGCGCGAACCCCGGCTGGCGGACGCGGTCGCGCACCTCGATCGCGACAGCCTGGATTTGATCCTGGTCGAAGGCTTCAAGCACGAAGCCTTTCCAAAGATCGAGTTGCATCGGCCGGCCACCGGACATGCCCTGCTGTTTCCGAGTGACCCGGATATCATCGCGGTCGCCAGCGACGATCCTTCCTTGCCAGCGCCGGCATCGCTCGTGGTGCTGGATCTGAACGATATCCCGGCCATCGCGGCTTTCGTCGAGCGGCGTTTTCTCTCCGGTCGCGAAACGTCCGTCGGTTGACTGCCGGTCGCGTCGGCGGTTACCATCCGTGGCCCTTCTGCTTTCGCAGCCTTCATTGATTTCATGTGATCTCGCGTATGGATCACCACTGAGGAGACACATCGTGCCCCAGATTACGCTTCCCGACGGCTCCCAACGCCACTATGATCATCCTGTCAGCGTGGCGGATGTTGCGATGGACATCGGTCCTGGACTCGCCAAGGCGACCCTCGCTGGCAAGGTGGATGGCAAGCTGGTCGATGCCAGCTATCCCATCGAGCATGACGCGACGCTCGCCATCGTCACCGACAAGGATGAAGAAGGGTTGGAGATCATCCGGCATTCCACCGCCCATCTGTTGGCAATGGCGGTCAAGACGTTGTTTCCCGAGGCCCAGGTCACCATTGGCCCGACCATCGAGGACGGTTTCTACTACGATTTCGCCTATCAGCGGCCATTCACGCCGGAGGATCTGCAAGCCATCGAGAAGAAGATGAATGAGCTGGCGAAGCAGGATATCCCGATCAGCCGGATGGTGAAGCGCCGTGACGAAGCGGTACGCTTCTTCCGTGATCTCGGCGAGGAATACAAGGCGGAGATCATCGAATCCATTCCGGCCGACGAGGATTTATCGCTCTACACTCAGGGCGATTTCACCGATCTGTGTCGTGGTCCGCACGTGCCCAGCACCGGCAAGCTGAAATCGTTCAAGCTGATGAAACTCGCCGGCGCCTATTGGCGCGGCGACTCGAACAATGAGATGCTTCAGCGCATCTATGGCACCGCCTGGCGCAACAAGAAAGAGTTGAAGGGCTATTTGCATCGTCTGGAAGAGGCCGAGAAACGCGACCACCGCCGCATCGGCAAGGCGCTAGACCTGTTTCATTCCCAAGACGAAGCACCCGGCATGGTGTTTTGGCATGACAAGGGCTGGCGGATCTACCTGATCATCGAGCAGTATATTCGCGACAAGCTGCGTGACCAGGGCTACCAGGAGGTGCATACCCCGGAGTTGATCGACCGCAGTCTATGGGAGAAGTCCGGCCACTGGGACAAATTCCAGGAAATGATGTTCACCACGCATTCCGAGAACCGGGATTTTGCCATCAAGCCGATGAACTGCCCGGCGCATGTCCAGATCTACAATCACGGACTGAAGTCCTATCGTGATCTGCCGTTGCGGCTGGCCGAATTCGGCTCCTGCCATCGCAACGAGCCGTCGGGCACGCTGCATGGCCTGATGCGCGTGCGCAACTTTACTCAGGACGATGCGCATATCTTCTGCACCGAGGAGCAGATCCTCGACGAGGTTTCGGCGTTCATCGATCTGCTGTTCCAGGTCTATCGCGATTTCGGTTTCGACGATGTATTGATCAAGCTGTCGACCCGGCCAGAACATCGCGTCGGTGCCGACGCGCTCTGGGACAAGGCCGAGAAATCCCTGGAGGACGCACTGAACCAGAAGAATCTCGATTGGGAGCTGCAACCTGGCGAGGGCGCCTTCTACGGGCCGAAGATCGAATTCTCGTTGCGCGACTGTCTGAGCCGGGTATGGCAGTTGGGCACCATCCAGCTGGATTTCTCGATGCCCGAGCGGCTCGGCGCGCACTATATCGCCGAGGACAACAGCAAGCGCGTGCCAGTGATGCTACACCGCGCGATTCTGGGTTCCCTGGAGCGTTTCATCGGCATCTTGATCGAGCATTATGCCGGCGCGTTGCCTTTATGGCTGGCGCCGGTGCAGGTCGTGGTGTTGAACATCACCGACCGGCAGGAGGAATTCGCCCGTGAGGTGGCCGAAAAGCTAAAAAATTCTGGTTTTCGCGTTGATCTGGACTTGAGAAACGAGAAAATCGGCTTTAAAATTCGTGAGCATACCCTGCGGAAAGTACCATATCTGCTCGTGATCGGCGATCGCGAGGTTGAAAACGCCAGCGTTGCGGCACGCAGTCGCGGCGGCGAGGATCTGGGCTCCATGTCGGTCGAGGCGCTGACGCGGCGCTTGTCGGAGGAGTCCAGCCAGCGTGGCGGCTGGTCCGTTTGAGTTGACCGAAGCTTGTCTGGTTTGTCCTTCATTCGGATGGACGGGTGGACAAGCTTCTGTTGTTTTTGAATTTGTTGGAGGAACCTGTTATCGCTAAACCAAAAAGAAGCCGTCTGAATGCCGACATCACCGCGCCGGAAGTCCGGCTGATCGGTTCGGATGGTGAGCAGATCGGCATTGTCACGATCGAGGAAGCACTGGAAAAGGCCCGCGAGGCCACGTTGGATCTGGTCGAGATCGTACCCAATGCCGAGCCGCCGGTATGCCGGATCATGGATTACGGCAAGTATGTCTTCGAACAGAAAAAGCAGAAGCAAGCGGCGAAGAAGAAACAGAAGCAGGTTCAGGTCAAGGAAATGAAGTTTCGCCCGCATACCGGCGAGGGCGACTATCAGGTTAAATTGCGCAATGTGCGCCGTTTTCTCGAGGATGGCGACAGAGCGAAAATCACGATGCGCTTTCGCGGTCGTGAACATGCCCATCGTGAACTCGGGCTGGACGTGCTGCGACGCGTCGAGAAGGATCTGGAAGAGATCGCCACGGTCGAACAGCAGCCGGCGATGGAAGGTCGCCAGATGGTGATGGTGATAGCGCCCAAAAAGAAATGACATGGCGATGACCCGCTGCCAGGCTTTGCACGCGCTGGCAATGTAGACGGAAAAACCCTCCTGTCATCGTATTTTCCGCGCGTATCGCTCGATAGTCTGGTAGACTATGCGCCTTTTTGCAGGATGCATCTGCCGATGTCCCAATGTGCGCGTCACGCGATCATGTGTCGCCATGGCCAGCCGAACATCGGATTTTTGCGTGAAAGTCCACGATCCGACACCTCTGGTGCGTCTGCGGGAACGCCGTAAATGCGTGCGTGTAGGCTTGGCCTCGGACATCCCTTGGCCGAAGCACGGGCAACTTTCACGGCGAAGAGGGTGCGTTTACGGCAATGAGAAAACGCAAGACCCATGCGACTCCGGGCCAACGGCATTGCCTGGGTCGTTCCATAGCACTTCAAACTATCAGGAGTCCAAAATGCCAAAAATCAAGACGAACCGCGGCGCTGCCAAACGGTTCAGAAAATCAGCCTCCGGGGCGGTCAAGCGCGGCCAGTCCCACCGCCGTCATATCCTGACGAAGAAAAGCACCAAGCGGATGCGCCATCTGCGGTCCCCCGCCTGTGTGCATAAAGCAGATGTCGCGGCGGCTCGTCGCATGTTGCCTTACTGATTTGATCCGGAGTCTGAATCATGCCTAGAGTAAAACGTGGAGTCACCGCGCACGCCCGTCATAAGAAAGTCCTGAAGGAAGCCAAGGGTTATTACGGCGCGCGCAGCAAGGTCTATCGAGTCGCCAAGCAGGCGGTCATCAAGGCTGGCCAATATGCGTATCGTGATCGCCGCCAGAAGAAGCGCCAGTTTCGCGCCCTGTGGATTGCGCGCATCAACGCCGGCGCGCGTGAGAACGGTCTGTCCTATAGTCGCATGATCCACGGTCTGGATCTTGCCGGTATCGACGTGGATCGCAAGATGCTTGCCGACTTGGCCGTACACGACAAGGGAGCGTTTAGCGCCCTGGCGGAAAAAGCCAAGGCCAGCCTTCCTGCGTAATATCGATAGTTTATTCAACTATTTCTGATGGAAGAGGGAGAGGCCTTTGGTCTTTCCCTTTTTTTGTGTTTTTGACGAGTTTCGTCAGAGTCACTTGTCATGGCGATAAAACGGGATTTTTCATGAGCGAAGAACGACGTCCGGGCTTGGCCGCGCTGCTGGCCGAGGCTTTGCAGGCAATTGCCGAGGCCGCCGATGTGCGTGGCCTGGACGAGGTGCGCGTGCGTTACCTCGGCAAGAGTGGCGTGTTTACCGAGCAGTTGAAGCAGCTTGGCAAGTTGCCGAAGGAAGAACGTCCGGCCGCTGGTCAGCAGATCAACAGGCTGAAGCAGCAGTCGCTGCGGGCCATTGAGGCGCGTCGCCAGGCGTTGGAGCAGGCCGAGCTGGATGCGCGCCTCGCCGCCGAGCGCGTCGACGTGACCTTGCCTGGCCGCGGTATCGGTGGCGGTGGCCTGCATCCGGTCACGCGTACCATGCAACGCATCCAGCAACTGTTCGAGAGCATCGGTTTCGAGATCGCCGAGGGGCCGGAGATCGAGGATGACTACCACAACTTCGAGGCGCTGAACATCCCCGCGCATCATCCGGCGCGCGCGATGCACGACACCTTCTATTTCGATGAACACAGACTGCTGCGCACGCACACCTCTCCGGTGCAGATCCGTGTCATGGAGAATCACGAGCCGCCATTGAAGATCATCGCGCCGGGACGTGTCTACCGCTGTGATTCGGACCTGACGCATACGCCGATGTTTCACCAGGTTGAAGGCTTCATGGTCGACGAGGACGCGAGTTTTGCCGACCTGAAGGGGCTGCTGCACGAGTTTCTCAGTCATTTCTTCGAGCGTGACCTGAAGATGCGTTTCCGCCCCTCGTACTTCCCGTTCACGGAGCCTTCCGCCGAGGCGGACATGGAATGTGTGATGTGCGGCGGCGAGGGCTGCCGGGTATGCAGTCATACCGGCTGGCTGGAAGTGCTGGGCTGCGGCATGATCCATCCAGAGGTGTTACGTCATGTCGGCATCGATGGCGAGACCCATACGGGGTATGCCTTTGGCATGGGCGTGGAACGCCTCACCATGCTGCGTTATGGCGTGAACGATCTGCGCCTGTTCTTTGAAAACGACCTGCGCTTTCTGCGTCAGTTCGCCTGAGGAGTTGGGAAATGCGTATCAGTGAAGCCTGGTTGCGTGAATGGGTGAACCCTGATGTCGACGTTGCCATATTGGCGCATCAGTTGACCATGGCGGGCCTGGAGGTCGAGGCGATCGAACCGAGCGCGGCGGATTTCAGCGACGTACTCATTGGTTATGTGAGGGCGGTGGACCCGCATCCAAATGCCGATAAACTGCGCGTCTGCACAGTGGATATCGGCCAACCGGATACGCTCCAGATCATCTGCGGAGCGGTGAATGTCGCCGCCGATATGAAGGTGCCTGTCGCAACGATCGGCGCAGTGTTGCCCGGTGATTTCAAGATCAAGCGGGCAAGGCTGCGTGGCGTGGAATCCTTCGGTATGATCTGTTCGGCGTCGGAACTTGGCCTTGCGGAATCCTCCGACGGCATCCTGACGCTACCCGCAGACGCCCCGCTTGGCGCGGATTTCCGCGCCTGGGCGAAGCTGGACGATCATGAGATCGAGATCGGTTTGACGCCGGATCGTGGTGATTGTCTGTCGATCGCCGGCATCGCGCGCGAGGTCGGCGTGATCGACCGCTTGGCGTTGCAATGGCCGGATCTTTCGCCAGTCGAAGCCGTTGTCGACAGGTGCGTCACGGTCACGTTGGATGCGCCAGAGGCCTGTCCGCGCTACATCGGCCGGCTTATCAAAGGTGTGGATCCGAGCGTGCCAACACCGTTCTGGATGCGGGAGAAACTGCGTCGTTGTGGCTTGCGGAGCATCGATCCGCTGGTCGACGTGACCAATTATGTCATGTTGGAACTTGGCCAGCCGATGCATGCCTTCGATCTCGCAGGTATCGAAGGCGGTATCCATGCACGCATGGCGAAGGCCGGCGAGAAGCTGGCTCTGCTGAATGGCGAGAATGTCGAACTGCGCGCTGACACACTGGTGATCGCCGACGACGCCAAGCCGCTGGCGATGGCTGGCATCATGGGCGGCGCAGACTCGGCGGTTTCCGCCGACACCCGGGATATCCTGCTCGAAGCCGCGCATTTCGCGCCATTGGCGATCGCAGGCCGCGCGCGTGCTTATGGTTTGCATACCGATTCATCGCACCGCTTCGAACGCGGCGTCGACGCCAGCCTGCCGGCGCGCGCGATCGAGCGCGCCACCACGTTGATCCTGGCGATTGCCGGTGGCAAGGCCGGGCCACTGGTCGAGGCAGTCGAGCCAGGCGCGTTGCCCGCGCGCGAGGCCGTGATCCTGCGCGAACAACGCATCGAGCGCTTGCTTGGCGTGGCCGTGCCGGTGGAGACGGTCGGTGACATCCTCCGGCGTCTTGACATGCGGGTCGAGAGAACCGTCGAGGGTTGGATGGTGACACCACCGCCACACCGCTTCGATATTGCCATCGAGGCCGATCTGATCGAGGAGGTCGGACGCATCTTCGGGTACGAGAACATCCCGGATCGACACGCCAGCTCGGTGATGCATATGCACCCGGCGCCGGAGCGTCATACGCCGGTACAACGCGCGCGCCTGTTACTCGTCGACCGCGACTATCAGGAGGCCATCACCTACAGTTTCGTCAGCCCCGAGATCCAGAAACAGCTGGCGCCGGATGACGAAACCATCGCCTTGGCAAACCCAATCTCAAGCGATATGTCAGTGATGCGTACCTCCTTGTGGCCGGGCTTGGTGCTTGCCGCCAGCCATAACCTGGCGCGTCAGCAAAACCGCGTGCGACTGTTTGAGACCGGTCTGCGCTTCCGCCGCTCGGGTGACGATATCGACCAGCAAGCGGTGCTCGGCGGGCTGGCGTGTGGCACCCGCGAGCGTGAACAGTGGGGCCTGCCTAGCCAGAAGGTCGATTTCTTCGACATCAAGGCCGATGTCGAGGCGTTGCTGAAGATCCACGCGGTAGCGGACACATGCCGCTTCGTCGCCGCCGGGCATCCGGCATTACACCCCGGTCAGAGCGCGAAGATCCTGCGTGACGACAGGCTTGTCGGCTGGATCGGCATGTTGCATCCGCGCCTGGAAAAATTACTGGATCTGCCGTCTGGCGTATTCCTGTTTGAGCTACTGCTGGAGGCGCTGGACGACGGCCGGATTCCAGCCTTCCAACCGTTGTCGCGTTTCCCCGCGATTCGTAGGGATTTTGCCCTGGCAATGGATCTGGGCATAGAATACGGACAGGTGGAAGCCGTTATCCGTGAAGTCGGTGGAGAGCTTCTCAAGGATGTACGGCTTTTTGATGTTTATACTGGGGGAAATATAGAGTCCGGGCTAAAAAGCCTTGCTTTAAGTCTGATTTTACAGGATTATTCTGAAACGTTGATTGATGAGCGTGTCGACGAACTCTGCCAGGAGATCTTGGCCGGGTTGTCGCGGCAACTGGGTATTTCATTGAGGGACTGACAGATTATGGCATTGACCAAGGCAGATATGGTCGAGCACCTGTTCGATGAACTGGGACTCAACAAACGTGAAGCCAAGGACTTGGTGGAAATGTTTTTCGAGGAGATTCGTCAGGCGTTGGAGCGCGGCGAGCAGGTCAAGCTGTCGGGCTTCGGTAACTTCGATCTGCGCGAGAAACGTCAGCGCCCTGGCCGAAACCCGAAAACCGGCGAGGAGATTCCGATATCCGCCCGCCGTGTGGTTACTTTTCGCCCCGGACAAAAACTCAAGGCAAGGGTAGAGGCATATGCTGGACGCGACGAATTCAAAAACTGAACTTCCACCCATTCCTGGAAAGCGTTACTTCACCATTGGAGAGGTCAGCGAACTCTGCGCGGTCAAGCCGCATGTGCTTCGCTACTGGGAGCAGGAATTTCCGCAACTGAAGCCGGTCAAGCGACGCGGTAACCGTCGTTATTATCAACGTCACGATGTCATGGTCGTGCGCCAGATCCGCAGCTTGCTGTACGAACAGGGCTTCACCATCGGCGGCGCGCGCCAGCAGCTCTCTGACGAGTCGCCCGCCGCCGATCGGATACAGAGCCACGAGATCATCAAGCAGCTTCTCGCGGAACTGGAAGAAGTGCTGGTCATACTGAAAAGCTGAAGCTGCTTGACAGCTGATGGATATATCCCTAGCATGCCGGGTTCTGATCGGGGCGTAGCGCAGTTTGGTAGCGCACCGCAATGGGGTTGCGGGGGTCGGAGGTTCGAATCCTCTCGCCCCGACCAATTATTGACCTCCTCAACTGTTTCTCGCGGCATCCGCCGCTGGAGTTCTTGCTGTCCATGCAGAGAGGATTCACGCTGTGAGTGCTTGGCTTGGGTATGATCTGTAACAGGCTGTTGAAAAGTCCTTCCATGGACTTCTTCAGCGACGGAACCGGAAAATACGATTTCCCCGGTTCCTTCATTTTCCATGATTTGCCGTCATCGAAAATGGCGGTGCCTCTCTGTAGCGCACACAGGCCATTGGAAAATGCCATTTTTCAATGGCCTGTTAAGGGCATCTCGAAAAATCGAGATGCCCGAGCGAGACAGGGATATCCCACCCTTTTCGGTCACGATAAGTGATGGAAAATGTGAGCAAAGAGGCAATCGTATTTTCTCTTTGGGACGAGAAAATTCCATGTAAGGAATTTTTCGATATCCCATAGGCCCGATTCATGCATCCCACGTCACTATGACTTCTACTCCATCCAGCACCGAGCCGTCGCTCCAGGCGCATTGGCGGCGCTGGTTGCTCGCCGCATTGCTGGTGGTGTCGCAAACCCTGTTGGTGGTGCATGGATTACATCATCTTGGCGCTGGCGAGAATCCGCATTGCAGACTCTGTCTGGCCGGGCATGGACTCGACCATGCCAGCTTATCCTTGCCGAGTCTGCCGCCTTCGCCCATTCAGACGCCCATCGTTTATGTCCGTCAAATACCATCTTGGCGGCAAACCGATTTCAGCGCCTATGCCAGCCGCGCTCCGCCGTGCTGAGACGCCTCCCCGTGTAAAGGACGTCAGCGTCCCTTTGTCTCGTTACAAACTGGAGAACTCTCATGCATTCCTTCCCCTTGCGGGTGGCGATGGCGCGTGTCTGTGGCTCGCTTGCAATCTCCACCAGTGTTTTTTTACCCATGGTTTCCCACGCTGCCAGCGATCAGGATGTCGCTGAGCTGAAGGCCATGATTCAACAATTGCGGCACGATTACGAAGCCCGTATCGATACGCTGGAGGCGCGTCTGACTCAAGCTGAAAAGGCTGAGGCACCGACCCAGTCCGAGCAACCCAGTCAGCCGGTAAGTCTGCCGGCGCCCACGCCGACTCCGGTGGCGGCCGCTAGTGCCTTCAATCCATCGATTGGCGTGGTCCTGAGTGGCGCTTTGCGTTCTTACTCCAATCCCGCCGGCAATGTGCCGGGTTTTCTTGGTGGTGGAGAATCCGCGCCGGGTGCCGAAGGCCTCAGTCTGGGCGAGTCGGAGATCAGTTTATCCGCCGATATAGACAATCGCTTCAGTGGCAAACTGACGGCTTCACTGGCGGATGACGACGGCGAGACCTCGATAGAGTTGGAGGAGGCTTTCCTGGAAGCCGCGATTGGCAACGGCATGCGGTTGAAGGGTGGCCGCTTTCTTTCCAACATCGGCTATCTGAATCCAAGGCATGCACATACCGACGATTTCGCCGATCGCCCACTGCCTTATCGCCTGATGCTAAATGGCGCTTACAAGGACGATGGCGTCGGTTTCGCCTGGGTAGCGCCAACCGATAGGTATCTCGAATTCGGTGGTGAATATCTGCGCGGCGGACAGTTTCCGGCTGCTGGCGCTGGCCATGCCGGCATGGGGGCCTGGACCGCATATCTTACACTGGGCGACGATATCGGATTCTCCGGCAGTTGGCAGGCCGGACTCTCCTATCTGGATGCGCGCGCGGACGAACGCCTCAGTGGCGACCCGGGCGCCGAGGATAGCTTCAGTGGGGACAGCCATCTATGGATTGCCGATGCCATTTGGAAATGGGCGCCCAATGGTGATCCGACGTTACGCAACTTCAAGTTACAGGGCGAGTTTTTCTGGCGTGACGAGGATGGCGACTTCACTCCGAATGGCGGAACTGCCCTCCCTTATTCCGGCAGGCAACGTGGTTGGTATGTGCAAGCAGTGTATCAGTTTATGCCACAGTGGCGCTTCGGCTCGCGTATCGCTGGTTTGAATGCCGACGATCCGGGCGCGGCGCTGGCTGGCGGCGCGCTCGATCCACTGGGGCATGATCCACGTGATTACAGCCTGATGCTGGACTGGTCTAACAGCGAGTTCAGCCGCTTGCGCCTGCAATACACCTATGACAAGTCCACGCGGCAAGCGAACAATGCATGGACTTTGCAATACATCATGAGCCTGGGCGCCCATGGCGCGCATACGTACTGAGGAGTGTTTCATCATGCAACGTGTCATTCTTTCCCTCGTCTTCATCGTACTCAGCCAGCCCAGCCAGGCCGCCTTGTCGGTATTTGCCTGCGAACCGGAATGGGGCGCCTTGGTGCGGGAAATCGGCGGCGATAGAGTAAAGGTCTATACCGCCACCAATGCCCTGCAAGATCCCCACCATGTGCAGGCCCGACCGGCCCTCATCTCACATCTTCGACGCGCCGACCTGGCGGTTTGCACCGGCGCGGAATTGGAGATCGGCTGGTTGCCCGTGTTGCTGCGCAAAGCTGGCAACGCACGCATCCGAAACGGCAGTCCGGGCCTGTTCATGGCTGCTGAGCAGGTGCAACGGCTGGAGATTCCACGCCAGCTCACACGCGCCAATGGCGATGTGCATGCCTCCGGTAATCCTCATATTAACACCGACCCACGTCGTCTCGCCCAGGTTGCGACAGCGCTGGAAAAACGCTTGGCCGAGATCGATCCTGCTGGCTCCGCGGACTACCAGCATCATTACCAAGACTTCGCGGCGCGCTGGACCGCCGCGATACAGCGCTGGCGGAAGCAGGGCGAGGCGCTGCGTGGCAAGGGTTGGGTGGTATACCACGACCAGTGGGTCTATCTTGAAGACTGGCTGGGTATCCACCGCCTCGGTGAGCTGGAACCGAAGCCAGGCCTGCCGCCGACTCCGGCGCACCTTGCCGAACTGACCACTCGATTGGCCAATCAGCCGCCCGCCATGATCGTGCGCGCCGCGATGATGGATCCCCGTCCGGCGCGATGGCTGGCGAATAAACTGGACGTGCCGGTGGTCGAGCTGCCGTTCACTGTTGGAGGCGCGGATGGCGCGGGTGATCTGTTCGGCCTGTTCGATGTGACGTTGAAACGCCTCGTCGGAGCGCTTGAATGATCGACCTCGACATCCTTACCCCGGCGTTCATCGCTGGTTTGCTGATCCTCGTCTTGCATGTGCCGCTGGGCAGAGAAGTGTTACGCCGTGGCATCATTTTCCTTGATCTCGCCGTGGCCCAGGTAGCGGCTCTCGGCGCGTTGTTCGCGGAAGTGCTCGGCATGGGTGATCAGCACTGGGTGGTACAGTTGGGCGCGGGACTGGCGGCGCTCGCAGCGGTTTTCTTCCTGCATTGGGTGGAACGCCATTGGCGCGACGCCCAGGAGGCTGTGATCGGTAGTGTGTTCGTCCTTGCCGCCAGCGCGGCGGTACTGGTGCTGAGCCATGACGCGCACGCCGGCGAACGTATCGCGCACCTGTTGTCTGGTCAAATCCTGTGGGTGGAATGGCCGCATATTGCCTGGGTGGCGGCGTTGTATGCCTTGCTGTTGCTGGTAAGGTGGCGTTTTCCCGCGTTGCGCCACGGCTTCGGCTTCTATCTGGTGTTCGCCCTGGCGGTGACTGCCTCGGTACAACTGGTCGGCGTGTATTTGGTGTTCGCCAGCCTGATCGTACCGGCGCTTGCGGTGCGTCGGCGCCAGCAGGGCCGCGCCGGGCTGTGGCGCGCCTACGCGATTGGTGCCTTGGGTTACGCGGCCGGCCTATTGGCCTCGGCTTGGTGGGATTTGCCCAGCGGCGCAGCCATCGTATGGGCGCTCGCCTTGGTGGCGCTGTGCAGTACGTTGTTGCCCTGGCCTGGTAGCGAGCGGGATGAAACGTCTTCTGTGCTTGCCAGCCTTGATCGATAGCCGGTCAACGTGAAGTACGCAGCCGGTCGTCTGTGGTCCGTCCGCGGTAACATTGTGGCTGATCTCTGAATCCGGTGAGACACGCGGCCTGTGTGCGGTACAATGAAGGAACCGGGAAGTTGCATTTTCCGGTTCCGTCGTTGAAAAAGTCCATGGAAGGACTTTTTCAACGGCCTGCTAGGTCCGCTTTCTTGCCTTGCCGGCATGTTTCGGGCCTTTCCTCTTGCTGGGTTTGTCGCTGTACTTGCGCAGGTTCAGGCGCTGGCCACAGACCCAGGCCTTTTTCAGTGTGTTCAGCGTTTCCGGCGGCATGCCCTCGGGCAGGTCCACGGTCGAGAAGTCATCGTGAATCTCGATATGGCCGATGTAGCAGCTTTCGATCTCAGCCTCGTTAGCGATTGCGCCGACTATGTTCCCCGGCTTGACGTTCTGTTGATAACCGACGTCGAGACGGTAACGCTCCATCGGGATATCCGGGAATTCGCTTAATGGCAAGGCTTTGCTGGACGGGGCATCCTTGACTGGCCGGTTGCGTTTCTCGGTGCGCTTGTTTGTGCCCGGCCGCTCGGCGCGTTCTCTTTTGTCTGCCTTTTTACGCTGTGGTCTGTCGCTGAGCAGCAGCGGCGTCTCGCCCTGGGCAAGTTTCGCGAGTGCGGCGGCGATTAACAGCGGGTCGGTGTCGTGTTCTTGCTGATAGTCACCGACCACCTGGGTGAAAATGTCCAAGTCATTGCTGGCTAGGGTGTCGCTGATGCGCTGCTTGAAGCGGTCCATGCGTTTTATGTTGATCTCGCTGGTCGAGGGCATCTGCATCGCCTCGATCGGTTGACGGGTATGCCGCTCGAAAGTGCGTAGCAGGCGGCGTTCGCGCGGCGCGATGAACAGGATGGCGTCGCCTTTGCGCCCGGCGCGCCCGGTGCGTCCGATGCGATGTGTGTACGATTCCACGTCATAGGGGATGTCGTAGTTGATGACATGGCTGATGCGCTCCACGTCGAGGCCACGCGCGACCACGTCGGTGGCGACCAGAATATCCAGCTTGCCGCGCTTTAGACGGTCAACGATCTTCTCGCGATTCGCCTGCGGAATGTCGCCGTTCAGCGCCTCGCAGGCATGGCCGCGCGCCGATAGTTTCTCGGCCAGATCCACGGTCGAGGTCTTGGTGCGCACGAACACCAGCATGGCGTCGAAGTCCTCGCTCTCCAGGATGCGCGTCAGGGCATCCAACTTGTGCAGGCCGCTGACCTGCCAGTACCGCTGGCGGATGGTGTCGGCGGTGGTCGTCTTGCTTGCGATGCGCACCTCTTCCGGCTTGTTCAGATGCTTTCTCGCCACCTTGCGGATGACATCCGGCATGGTTGCCGAGAACAGCGCGATTTGGCGTTCCTGTGGGGTGTGTTCGAGTATCCATTCGACATCGTCGATGAAGCCCATGCGCAGCATCTCGTCGGCTTCGTCGAGGACCAGCGCTTGCAGCTTGTCGAGCTGCAAGGTGCCACGCCGGATGTGGTCCATTACCCGTCCCGGCGTTCCGACGACGACATGCACGCCGCGCTTCAGTGGCCTCAGTTGCAGACCGTAGGACTGGCCACCATAGATTGGCAACACATGGAAGCCCGGTAGATGGCGGGCGTAGCTCTGAAACGCCTCGGCGACCTGGATGGCCAGCTCACGGGTCGGCGCCAGTATCAGCAGTTGTGGTGCTGCCTTGCCCAGGTCGATGCGTGACAACAGCGGCAATGCGAACGCGGCGGTCTTGCCTGTGCCGGTCTGGGCTTGACCGAGCAGATCCTTGCCTGCCAGCAGGGGGGGAATACAGGCTGCCTGAATGGGTGACGGGGTTTCGTAGCCGACATCCTGGACAGCCTGGAGGAGACGCGGATCGAGTTCCAGTTCATCGAAACCGGGTAGGATATTGGGGTCTGGCATGTGCGGGGTGTACCTGTAGAGCGGGCGAGGAGGTGGCAAAGAAGCCAATCCGAAAGTATATCAGAAATCGCGAATACTCTCTTGGAAAGATACCCGGGTATTCCGCCCCTTCGTAAACTCCCTTGTAAATTCAAGGCCCCGTGCGATCATATCGGCGACCGCCGGTCAATGCGCATCCACGGATTGACTGACGGGTGGCGCGCCAGGAGTATGCCCGAGGATGTCGGATATCACGGCGCCTTGCCATTTCAGATAGGCAACACCAGCGATCAACAGTAACAGCCAGGCGAGTAGCGATGTACGCGCGCGTCCTGCCGCGTGGCGCGCCGGTTGTTTCGGCCCGTCCATGTTCATCGAAGATCCTTCAGCATTCGTGCCTTGTCGCGCTTCCAGTCGCGCTCTTTCTCGCTGGCGCGCTTGTCATGTTGCTTCTTACCTTTCGCCAGGCCGATCTCCAGCTTGGCGCGGCCGTTCTTCCAATACAGCGAGACTGGCACCAGGGTATAGCCCTTGCGCTCCACCACACCGATCAGGCGATTGAGTTCATGTCGGTGCAAAAGCAGTTTGCGCGTACGTCGCGGATCGGGGACGTAGTGCGTCGAGACGGTCGGCAGTGGCGTGATCAGCGCGCCGAACAGAAAGGCTTCGTGGTCCTTCACGGTGACGTAGCCTTCCATGATCTGCACCTTGCCGGCGCGCAGGCTCTTGACCTCCCAACCTTGCAGCACCAGTCCGGCCTCGAAGCGTTCCTCGATGAAATATTCGAAGCCCGCCTTCTTGTTGACGGCGATCGTCTTGCCGCCGTGTCTTGCGCGTTTTTTGCCTTTTTTTGCCATGGGCGCGATCTTACCATTTTTCCCAGGATTGAGATCAGCGCGAATTTCATTGAGAATGCGAGGCTTGCAATAACGGACGATGGCTGAGACCCATGACGACAGAAAAAAAATCCATCCACGGACAATGGTCCTCCCGACTGATGTTCATCCTCGCGGCGGCGGGTTCCGCCGTTGGCTTGGGGAACATTTGGAAATTTCCCTATATCACCGGCGAGAACGGCGGTGGCGCCTTCGTGCTGATGTATCTGGTGTGCATCCTGGCGATCGGCATTCCGATCATGATGGCCGAGATTATGTTGGGCCGACGCGGCCGCAAGAGCCCGATCAACACGATGCGCGATCTAGCCGCCGCCGATGGCCTGAATCCGGCCTGGGGGCTGCTCGGCTGGATGGGCGTGCTCGCCGGGGTGCTGATTCTATCCTATTACAGCGTCATCGCCGGTTGGGCGTTGGCCTATGTGTTTCGCGCCGGGGCCGGGCTGTTCAATGGCCTGGATGCCAAGGGTGTTGGCGATCTGTTCGGCGGCCTGGTCGGCAGTCCAGAGAAACTGCTCGCCTGGCACAGTATCTTCATGTTCATGACCATGCTCGTCGTCGCCCAGGGAGTGAAAAACGGCCTGGAGCAGGCGGTACGCTGGCTGATGCCGATGCTATTCGTGCTGATGTTGGTGATGGTGGGGTACGCAATGAACACCGGCGCCTTCGACAGGGGGTTGGATTTCCTGTTTTCGATGCGTTTCGGCGAGGTGTTCCATGCCTGCGAGACGATCGACGGCGCGCGGATCTGCGAGTTTAGTTGGCAACCCTTATTGATTGCCATGGGGCATGCCTTCTTCACCCTGAGCCTGGGCATGGGCGCGATCATGGTCTATGGCTCGTATATGCCGAAGAGAGCCTCCATCGCGGCGGCCTCGATATGGATCGCGATCGCCGATACCAGTGTCGCCTTGCTTGCCGGCATGGCGATCTTCCCGATCGTGTTCGCCAACGGGCTGGAGCCGGGTTCCGGTCCCGGCTTGATCTTCCAGACCCTGCCGCTGGCGTTCGGCCACATGCCCTACGGACAGTTGTTCGGCACGCTATTCTTCGTGTTGCTGGTGTTTGCCGCGTGGACCTCGGCGATCTCGTTGATCGAGCCGGCGGTTGCCTGGCTGGTGGAGAACAAGGGCCATAGCCGCTTGCGGGCATCGGTGATATCCGGCATCGTCGTCTGGCTGGTCGGCGTCGGCACGATATTCTCGTTCAATCTCTGGTCTGGGGATCACTACAAGTTGTTCGGCAAGACCTTCTTCGACCTGCTCGACTACTTGACCGCGAATATCATGTTGCCATTGGGTGGCGTGCTGATCGCAATATTCGCCGGTTGGCTGATGAGTCGCGCGGCCAGCGAGGACGAGTTGAACCTGGCGCACCCCGCGCTCTATGGGATTTGGCGCTTCCTGGTCCGTTACGTCACACCACTGGCGGTATTCATCGTCATGCTGAATGCCTTGGGAGTATTCTGATTGCCTATCGTCGAAAAGAGTGCGTTGGTACGGCATGCGCCAGCGCAAATGTACCGCTTGGTGATCGAAGTCGAACACTATCAGGATTTTCTGCCATGGTGCAGCAAGTCGCGGCTGCTGAGCCGCACCCCGGATGAAGTGTGTGGCGAGCTGACGGTGAGCAATCTCGGCATCAGCCAGACCTTTTCTACCTGTAACCGGCTGGTGGAAAACCAGCGCGTCGAGATCAAATTGCGTGACGGGCCGTTCCGTAAATTGGAGGGCGCCTGGGAATTCACCGGACTCGGCGAGAATGCCTGCAAGGTGGCGCTACATCTCGAATTCGAATTCTCCGGTCGGTTGATCAACATGGCGTTTGGCGCGGTATTCGGTCAGATTGCCAATAGCTTGGTGGATTCATTTTGCAAACGCGCCGACGAGGTGTACCGTGACTGAACAAGAGAGTGGCAAGATGAGGGTGGAGGTCGCTTTTGCATTGCCCAACGAACAGGCGATCATCCCGCTGGAAGTGCGTCGCGGCGCGACGCTAGAGGAGGCGATCCACCAGTCGGGCATTCTACAGCGTTTCCCGATGATTGATCTGCGCAAGAATAAGGTCGGTATCTTCGGTAAGCTGAGCAAACTCGATGCGGTACTGAATCCCGGCGACAGGGTCGAGATCTATCGACCGTTGATCGCCGACCCGAAGGAGGCGCGACGCAGGCGTGCTGCCGAGGGCAAGGTGATGAAGAAGGGCGCGGCGGCAGTCCCGCGCGATCATCTCGCCAACCGGTGAGGCATGTGGCCCAACCCATGGGAAAGTTGGGAATGCTGGAAGTGCCGGGGGCATTTCCAGTGCCTTGCTCCTGATATTGGCTGGTCGTGACACATAAAGATCCCTCTCCACGCGCCGCTGCATGTGTTCGAACCGCTCGCGGAATTCAGCGTTTCGCGCGCCATGACATTCCTGCTCCCACGTGTGGATGCATTCTCATCATGAATACGTTGCTGGCGCCTGTCGCGGTGCTCTTGCGGATAGCGCCTTTTCCCTCCTTGGGCGGGACCCGGTCCCCAACCCCGTCAATCAAAGTGATGCGTGGTTGAATGACGCTATTCCGAGCGCGACCGATCCGTGCTGGTTTCCCGCCGGTTTGGCGGGCAGAATAGCGGGTTCCAGATTTCTGTTCCGTGGAGACAATCTTTATGACCGGCGACAAACAGATGAAGCCATCGAGATGGCAGGTTTTCTACGCGCCGTGGGAGCGGGCCTTCGACAGGGTTCTGACGCCGTTCGATGAGTTCATCCACCGTCAGACCACCAGCGGCATGCTGCTGATGATCTGCGCGGTGATTGCGTTGTTTCTCGCCAATGGCCGGTATGCCGATACCTATCTGCATCTGATACACACCAAGCTGGGCTTCAGCTTCGGCGATCACGCGCTGAAGATGTCGTTGCAGCACTGGGTCAACGACGGCCTGATGATGTTCTTCTTTTTTGTCGTTGGCCTGGAACTGAAACGCGAGATCCTGGTCGGCGAGCTGTCCGACCTGCGGCATGCCATCCTGCCGATCATTGCGGCCATCGGCGGCATGCTGGTACCGGCGTTGCTGTATCTGCTGCTGAATCCGGATGGCGCCACCGCGAAGGGCTGGGGCATTCCGATGGCGACCGACATCGCTTTTGCGGTGGGTGCGTTGGCCTTGCTCGCGGGCCGCGTGCCGAAATCGCTGATCACCTTTCTGGTCGCCTTGGCGATCGTCGACGATCTGGGCGCGGTGCTGGTGATCGCACTGTTCTACACCGCAGAACTGTCGTGGTCGGCACTGGCGGTTGCGGCTTTGCTGACCGGCGTGCTAGTCAGCTTCAATCTGTTTGGCATTCGCAAGCCGCTGCCGTATTTCCTGGTCGCCATCCTGTTATGGATGGCGTTGTTGACATCCGGGGTGCATGCCACCCTGGCGGGCGTCATCGCTGCGTTTACCATCCCGGCCTATCCAAAGTTCGATCCGCGTCTGTTCAGCAAGCGCATGAAGCACCTGCTGGGACGTTTCGACGCCGAGTATCGTCCTGGTGAGAATATCCTGACCAACGAGGCGCAGCGCGGCATCGTACAAACGCTGGAAAACGGTGTGTTGAAGGTTCAGGCGCCATTGCAGCGCCTGGAACATCAGTGGCACATGCCGGTGGCCTATCTGGTGATACCGCTATTTGCGCTGATCAACGCTGGCGTACCGATCGATTTCTCGGCCTTGTCCGGCACCTTCACCCATCCGGTGACCTTTGGCGTCATCGCTGGCCTGGTGCTCGGCAAATTTCTCGGTATCGCCGGTAGCTGCTGGATTGCGCTGAAACTGGGGTTTGGACAGTTACCGGCGAACACATCGTTCACTCAGTTGGCCGGCGTCGCGCTGCTCGGTGGCATCGGTTTCACGATGTCGATCTTTATCGCCGAGCTGGCCTTCGCCAGCCAGCCGGAGAATCTGCTGATGGCCAAGACGGGTATTCTCGTCGCTTCGTTACTCGCTGGCGTGGGCGGCTATCTGTGGCTGTTGATGGTTTCGAGGAAACCCACGGGAGCATGAGTCGGGTAGCCCGGTTGCGCATCGATATCCAGGCGCAGCGATTGCAACTATTGGAGCAGGAACGATCACGATTGGAGTATCCGGTGTCGACCGCGGGTAATGGCGTGGGCGAGTGTTTTGGCTCGGAATGCACGCCTCGCGGGCAACATCGCATCGTGCTGAAGATTGGTGATGGTTGCGCCGAGAACACGGTGTTCGTCGGCCGGCGACCGACTGGAGAGGTCTATACGCCGGAACTGGCCGAGCGCTTTCCCGGTCGCGATTGGATACTTACGCGCATCCTGTGGCTCGGCGGCTGCGAGCCAGGGCGTAATCGCGGTGGCGAGGTTGATACCCGGCGACGCTTCATCTATATCCACGGTTCCCCGGATTCGGTGGCGATGGGCGAGCCCGGATCGCACGGTTGCATTCGCATGCGTAATGCCGATCTACTCGATCTGTTTCCCCGAGTGCATCGTGGCATGCGCGTGGATATTGCCTGATGATTGGCTGGTTTGCGCGGCGCTTCGGACATCTGCTGCTGGTGATGTTCGGCGCATCCTGCCTGGTGTTTCTGCTGATCCACCTGATCCCAGGTGATCCGATCGAGGTGATGCTCGGTGAGCATGCCCAGGCGGCGGATCGCGAAGCATTGCGCGCGCGCCTTGGGCTGGACCGGCCGTTGCCAGTCCAATTTGGCGCCTATCTCGGCGGTTTGGCACGCGGCGAGCTGGGCACATCCATTCACAGTGGTCGCGCTGTCGCCGAGCTGCTTGTCGAGCGCCTGCCGGCCACGGTGGAATTGACGTTGGCGGCACTGCTGTTTGCCATCCTGCTGGCGATTCCACTGGGCATCAGCGCCGCGTTGCATCACGGCCGGGCGCGGGATGCCACCGCGATGACCTTCTCGCTGATCGGTGTATCGGTGCCAAACTTCTTGTTGGGACCCTTGTTGATCCTGGTATTCTCGCTATGGCTGGGCTGGACCCCGGTCAGTGGTCGCATGGGCTTTTCCAGCCTGCTGTTACCGGCGCTGACGCTGGGTAGTGGCATGGCCGCAATCACCGCGCGCATGGTGCGCGGCAGTCTGCTCGAAGTGTTGCGCGAAGACTATATCCGTACCGCCCGAGCCAAGGGGCTAGGGCCGCGCGCGGTGATCTGGCGGCATGCATTGCGCAACGCCTGGCTGCCGGTGTTGACTCTGATCGGCCTGCAACTTGGTGCCTTGCTCGGCGGCGCGGTGGTGACCGAGACGGTTTTCTCCTGGCCCGGTATCGGTTCGCTGATGATCGAATCCATCCAGAAGCGCGACTATCCGATCGTGCAGGGTTGCGTGCTGTTGATCAGCTTGAGCTATGTGCTGGTGAATCTGGTCACCGATCTTGCCTATGCCTGGGTCGATCCACGCATTCGTCTCGGGTCTTCCGAATGAATCACTTCGGCTGGCGGGCCTGGCCGTGGCTGATTCTGGCGGTCTGGGCGTTTCTGGCGCTATTCGGCGCGCGACTGGCGATCGATCCAAACCAGATCGATCTGCAAGCGATTCTGCGGCCGCCTGGTGCGGCTGACTGGTTCGGCGCCGATGCGCTTGGCCGACCGGTGGCGGCGCGCCTGATCGCCGGTGCGGGCACTGCGTTCCATGTCGCCTTCAGTGTAATCCTGATCAGCGCGATACTCGGCAGTCTGCTCGGCGCCATGGCGGCGTGGCGTGGTGGCTGGCTGGATCGCCTGCTGAGTCTCCTTGTCGATCTGTTGATGGCCTTTCCGGGTATCTTGCTGGCGATTGCGCTGGCGAGCATTCTCGGGCCGGGGCTGAACAACCTGGTGATCGCTCTGTCGGTGGTCGGCTGGGTGGGTTATGCGCGACTCGCGCGGGCGCAGATTCTATCACTGAAGACCAGCGAACATGTGCTGGCCGCAAAGGCATTGGGCGTCGGCGAAGGCGTCATCGTCCTGCGCCATCTGCTGCCATTGGCCGCGGCGCCCCTATTGGTCGAGGCTACCTTTGGCGTCGCCAGCGTGGTCGTCGCCGAGGCCGGTCTGTCTTTTCTCGGACTCGGCATGCAACCACCCGATGCCTCCTGGGGCAGCATGATTCGCGATGGTGCGCGTTATATGCTGGTTGCGCCGCACTTGGTCGCCGCACCGGGGCTGGCGATCTTTATCGTGGTGTTGGCGGTGAATATCGTCGGTGACAGATTGCGGGATGCATGGGATCCCCGACATCGTTGAGCACCTTCCCGGTGCAGGGCTGTTGCCTCAAATCGCATGAAATCCTCGGCCCAGCAGATATGTCTTGCTTTTTCCGTCGGCGGTATCCGGATTTTTGTGACTTTTCTTGCGCTATGTCAATTTCCCGCGAACTATCCATCCGCCTTGATCCCCATTAAAGTTTCCGATATTAGGTCATGCTCAACTGTGGCGTTATTGATACAAAATGAAAATAAGAGTGGCAATCTCGCCATTTCACCGGAGGAGAATGAAGATGAAACTGGGATCCTTTATCGTGGGCCTGATCGTCGGCGCGGCCTTGTTGGGCATCGTTGGCTGGAAAATGGCGCCGGGCATGATGCTGAAGGAGTATCAGAGTCCCAACAGCGTGGAGCAGACGGTCGAAAAGCTCAAGGCCGCTGCGTTGGCCAAGGGCTGGGTGGTAGCGAGCATCAAGCCGTTGCACAAATCCATCAAGAAGCATGGTGGCGGTGACCTGCCGCCGGTGATGTTGGTCAATCTGTGCCAAGCTAATCATGCCTTTAATATTCTCAAGGATGATGCCAGCAAGATCGTCTCGGTGATGATGCCGTGTACGATTTCGGTCTATCGGAAGGGCGATGGCAAAACCTACATCGGCGCGATGAACGCCAGCCTGTTGGGTTCGATGTTCGGTGGTAACGTCGCCGAAGTCATGGCCGGTGCGGTCAGTGACGATCAACGGTGCTTCATCAAGGCGGCGATGAACTGAGCAATCGACCTGAAGGTGGTGCTATGAATCATCTCGCCAAGATTCGACGTTTGGTTGGCCATGGCTGTATCCCTTCATGAAAGTTAGCAGACCATTGAAAAATGGCATTTTTCAATGGTCTGTGTGCGGTACAGGGATGTACCGCCATTTTCGATGACGGCAAGTCATTGAAAATGAAGGAACCGGGAAATCGCATTGGGCGGTCGCAGTAGTGAACGGGTGAGAAATCCGGGTTAAAGCTGCTGCTCGAATAGTTCGCCAAAGGATTTGCGCAGCCGATAGATGATCTCGTCGGGATGAGTGAAATACTCGGCTTCGTCCAGGGTGACGGGGTCGCTTCTCGGCAGGTCGTTGTACTCGAATAGGTCAGCGAGCTGGCGGGCGAGTATCGGGCTTTCGAATACCAGCGCGCTTTCGCTGTTTAGTCTGGCGCTACGCGGGTCGAGGTTGTAGGAGCCGACCAGGCTGGTGCGGCGGTCGAACACGGCGTATTTACTGTGCATGGTGCCTTCGCGCTGGGTGCTTTCGTTACGTAGCCGTCCCAGCCATTCGTGGATATGCAGGCCGGCGCGCCGATGTCTGCATTGGCGCACGCGCGGCTCGCGGTTTACCGCGAGCAGGGTTTTGTAGTAGCCGCGCCCGACCATGGTGATCTCGGGTAGGTCGTTGGTTTCTGGGCTGTTACTGATCAGCGAGATGGCAACGCAGCGGCGGGTGGCATTCATCAGGGCGTCCATGATGGCGCGGCTTGGCACGAAGTAAGCGTTGGCGATCAGGATCTCCCGTTTCGCGGCGGTGATCAGTTGCAGGTAGGCTTGCTCGATCGTGTGTTCCTGAAAGCGTGGGCGACTTTGGAAGAAGCGTGAGCGGGCGGGATGGAAATCCAACTTCAGTTTGTTTCGCGCGAGTGCCTTTACCCGTTCGACGAGGCGTGGGTCGGTATTGAAATGGAATCGGACGTGGCCGGTCTTGTCCAATACCGCGCGGGTTACCTTCCAATACAGATTGGTGTTCAGGACGCCACGGCTTTTCTTGATGTCGGTGAAGTAGTGAAAATTTCGATCGAAGGCGGCGACCATGTCTTTTATCACGCCACCCTTGACGATGACATCCTGATCGCGCCAGTAGCCGTGGGGCGTTTGCGGATCGATGCGGAAATATTCGTTGCCGACGTTCAGCCCACCGGTGATGGCGACGCCGTGATCGGTCTCGCCGTCGATGATCCACATCTTTTCATGGAAGCGCTTGTCCAGGCGATTCGGGTCGTAGTGTGGCATCAGCTTTGGGATTGGCACTTCGTTGATCCACTGTAGGAGCATGGCTTCATAGCCTTCAACTTCGATGCCCCACTGTTTCAGATCGAAGTAGAGTCGCTGCGTCTGCAACGATGGGTTGGAGAAGGCGTCGACGATGACGCGCACATCCAGCCCCTGGAGTTTCTTGCGCTTCAACAGGTCGGCGATCGCCAGTCCGGCTTCGTCGCCATTGAAGATCAACGCCTGGATACGAATGGAGGTATCTGCTTTCTCCAGCGATTGTATGCGCGCGGTGAAGGAAACATCGCCATTCGACAGGATGGCGATGCGGCTGACGCGCGTCGGAAACAGGCCATTGCGACCGATGTCGGGAAGCGGGCTGCCGATGAAATCCTTCGGCGGGCCGAATACTGATGAACCGGGTATCCAGGCGCGTGTGTCGGCATTTTTGACCGTCGGCGTCGAGCAGCCGGTCAGCAGTAACAGTATGATCGACAGTCTGATGAAGCGCTTCATTGTGAGCCGTCCTCCAGCGGAAAGCGTCCGTGTCGCAGGAAGTGGATGATAGCCGAGGCGATGCGCTTACTGTAGCGCATCAGAATGTGATCCGCCGGCGCGATCAGGAAGTCGCTCATGCCCGTCAGTCGGGTACTGGCGATGGATACCATGCCGTCGTCCGGACCAGGGATCAGCCAGGAACCGATCGGGTTCAAGCTGCGGTTGCCGGCGATTACGCCAATTTCGTAGTAGGGCGCCTTCAGGCGATTCGGAAAGCTGTTGGCGTCGGTGCCGAGGCGCAGTGCCGTCGGTCCAGCGATGACGTTCACCCACTCCAGGTCGGCGGCCTTCAGTCTGTCCGCCAGTTCGCTGCCGTGATTTGGCGTGCCCAGCAGCACGACGCGTCCGAGGTTGTTCAGGGGTCGGCTTTCCAGCAGGCCGCGAATCAGTAGTCCGCCGAGCGAGTGGCCGACGAAATGTACCCGGCGCTTGTAGGCGCAACAGCTGATCACTCGGTGGCGAATCAGTGCGAGCAGTGCGTTCTCCGGCAGTTTGCGCGAGGGGTAGTCGATGCCGATGACCTCGTAGCCGGCCTTGCGCAGTCGCTTGGCGATAGAGTCCATTGCGTCAGAGGCGCGACCCAGCCCGTGCAGTAGCACGACGGTTTCGGGCGTCTTCGCGGAGACCGGCGGATCGGCGACGCCAGATCGCGCGAACAAACCCGCCGGCAGCGTCGCGAGCAAGCCACCGAGCAGCCATGTGGCGATGTGATGGCAATTCAACGGTGAACCGCCGTGGGATCGATATGTCGTGCGTCGCGCGATGTTTCGGAATGGTCCCAGTTCAGGAAGCGAATCTGGCGTCTCGATAGATGCGAGCGAGCCGGTTGCTTGCCGCGCTCCAGAAACAGCACCGCGCGCAGGCCGTCGGTGAAGTAGGGGTCGCCGGTCAGATTGAAACGCGGGTGCTTCCGGGAGGATGCTCCGAGTCCTTCGATGTAGCCGAAACGCACTACCTGGCCGGACAGCAACAGATCCTCGATTAGATAATTCCTTGCCTCGTCGGTATCCGGGTCGATCTTGTGGGTGACGAAGATTGGTGTCTTGGTGGTGAAGCGCACGCCGATGTCACGGCTGATCTGGCCGACCCAGACGTTTGCATCCTTCACCAACCATGGGGTCAGCCACAGGCGCAGGTGGTTGCGCTGGTCTATGGAGTTGCGCGCCTTCTGCATCGCCATGTCCTGTTTGCGACCGAAGGTATACAGCGGGCTGACCGGCGAATAGGTGTACTTTTGGCCAAGTATGAAGGACGCAATGGTCTTCTTGATCGAACCCGCGTAGTTCTTCTCCGCTGGATGCCAGCCGCGCGAGGTCAGCGCGAAGTGCAATGCATCGGGCTTTGCGATGATGACGAGGTTCAATGGGTCGCCGGACTTGTTGGCGGCTTTATTCGTCGTGCAGCAGCCGACCGTCAGTAGTTCGGCGCGCAGTTGTATCAAGCTCAGATGCTTGATTGCGGTGGCCGGGTAGCGCCTGTGGATATCCGGCATGTCGTCGGTGAGGATCTCGGGGCGTGGCAGATAGACCGGCAGTTCGAGCACATCGTCCCGGCCGATGATCGTGATATCGGCTTCGCGATCCAGCGCGTCGGTACTGACGAAGATGAAGCCAGCACGCTTGGCATGTCCGTGGATCGGGTTGCGAAAGCTGTGTTCCTCCAGGCGCTTCAACAGTGTGGCGTAATCCATATCGTTCAGCGCGCCGCGAAAGCGGTAGGCGACCTCGGCTGGTGACAGATAGTCTGGGTCCAGCGATGGTTGCAATAGCCAGTGAGGATGGTTGCTGCGGTTGTCCATTTCCACCCACAGGGCGTGGATCCAGCGTGAACCGATGTCGGCGCCGAACATCTGTGTGGCCTTGTCGCGCGGTAATACCGCGACGCGGGCATCGAGCTCGTCCGTCGAACCCGTCTCGGCGTCGGCTAGCAGCTCGGCTGGCGTCAACGGCCGGGATTTTTGCAGATGAAACGGAGAGGATGTGGCGCAGGCCTGTAACAGGCTGATCACCATCAACACCAACAGCAAGCGTGATGGAAGCACCGATTGGATTTGGCGGGAGGCTGCGATCATGGAGAAACTTGACCTCGTGTATGAACCTGACGTCGTCATATTATTAACCCGGCATCATGATAGGACATGATTAACAGGATGTTGGGGTGTTCGAGATATTTGTGAACCCTTTCAGGGTTGTTCTGCAGCATCTTCATTCATATGGCTGCACACATTTTTTTGTCGCTGTTCTTTCGTTCTTGCGGGTGATCTACTATGAATACCCTGCTTGAGATCACAGTTTAGGTACTCGTCTGGATTCAGTTCAGGCTTCGCTTGAAAGTACGGAGTCAGTTGCCTGTGATCAGTCTGCGGAAATGCCGTGAACGTGTCGGTGGGGGAATGCTGAAAATGCCGGCGCATTTCCAGTGCCTTGACTTGGATATTTCCCCATCATGCAGGTGAGTCCGGCGATGGTGAATTCGGCGAGTTCGGCACGATGCCGATTTCGTCGCCATCCTCGATGCGGGTGAAGGGTTCGGCGAATTGTTTGTTCACGGTGACGCGCACGCGATCGTCGATGAGCAGATAACCGCGTTCGCGGTAACGCTTGCGCAGCCAGTTCAGCAGGCTTTCCACGTCGCCGACCGATTCGGGAATCTGCTCTTCCTCGACCTCCTTGCCGAGTTTCTCCACCAGATAGTTGAAGTACAGCAGTTTGATGTGTCTTGGCCCGTCTCCAGTGATCTTGCGCTGGTAGCTGATGGCTTCCAGGCGTTTCAGGTAGTCCCGCCAGTTCTCTTCCTGTTTCTCGCCGAGTTCGTAGAGTGTGTCCCAGGAGTAGATGCTGGTGTCGTGACCATCGTCGAAGACGATGCGCACCGCGTAGGAACCTTGTGGCTCGATGGCCTCGATATTGACATCCTCCTTGCCGGTGACCGGCGTGTCCAGGGTGCGGACCTCCGCCGCGCGCGAGAACACACGCAGGTATTCACAGGG
>Ga0256841_1000694_pt1 | contig 32814 bp, 30 predicted proteins | sample 356308metaG_FD_185971 | JGI IMG/M metagenome (GOLD analysis project Ga0256841, IMG submission 185971) | Hydrothermal vent microbial communities from Mid Atlantic Ridge, Atlantic Ocean - 356-308 | ecosystem: Environmental > Aquatic > Marine > Hydrothermal vents | place: Atlantic Ocean: Mid... | reverse complement strand
GGGGATTGATGAACTCATGGGTGACGGCCAGGAGGTCGTCCAGGGGCAACAGGAGGGTCTCGCGCAGGGCCACCACGACGGCCTCCTGGGGCGGGGACAGGGTGGCATGGATGCGGTGCGGGCGGTGTGAGGCGTCCTTCACCGAATCGCGCTTGCGCCACTTGCGGAGGGTGTGCCGATGGACCCAGTACTTCCGGGCCAGGACCGTGGCCGGCAGGTCGGACCGCCGGCCCCATGGGGGAAGTGGATTCCAGTCACCCTACGCCCTAAGGGCGCCTTCCACCCACTTCCCCCGCGAGGAGGGCCTCCAGGACCTCCCTGGCCCGGAACAGAGGATAGCTCCTTTTGGGAATATAATCACACGGTATGGGACACATAGCGACAAGCTCACCTACTGCGGTGGAGCGCCAGCGAAACCGCGGTCAGGTGAAGCGACTTATTGGATTTCATACCTCCACAGGATGCAACTCATATACTCTTGCCTGTTTTGACGCCTCTTTGACATCACCCCTTTTCAAAGCATTACGAATATCATCCAATTTATAAGCCTCTTCCATGCTAAGATAGGGGGCCCACTCTGTATCATCTACCATCACTTGCACATCCACTTCGGCCACATATTTACCTTCATGGACAAGTTTCTTCTTTCGTTTGATTTTACTCATTGCTTTCGCCTCATAAATCCTTCATCCCAAAGTTCTGGATCTGGCCTATATGCAGTTACCAATACTGCTGGTCGAACATGATTTTTCGGAATTCCCCAAACCGCATGAATAGGATTACCGTTTCTATCGCTCTGCAATACAAGTACACAAGGGCCTTTTGGATAGTCAGGATAATCCTCCAACGGTACGGAATACAGAACACCTTCGATAATCTCGCTCGCAGTAAGATCATCGTTTGCCAGTTCATCATATCCGTGCTCGGAAACCTTAATTTTTCCTTCCTGAGCAAGTCTTTTTATTCTTTCCAGAGTATTGCTCACATTTCACCATTTTTTTCATATCCAACGGACGAAATGTTGAGCGGAGCGAAGCGGAACTCAACATCTCGTCCGATAGGACGGACCGCGCAAGCGGTCCGTCCTATCGATAATGCTCACCGGCGGCAATATACCGCTGCGGAATTGCCGTCCGGTGGAGCCCATTGTCAGGCCATCTATTCGGCATTCAATTTCTTCAGAATTTGTCTTGCCAATGGATCTTTTATTTTTTTATGCTGTGGAACTGCTTCTACAACTCCATTTTTCGGATTTATCCAAAGAGAATGCGATCCTCTTTCCCTTTTCACATAGCAACCAGCGATTCTCAGCTTCCGCTCGAAATCCCTTCGTTTCATGCAACCTGCACCTTGTCACGGATCACATCTTCAGGTAACCCTCGAAGAATATCCTCCCTGCGGTCTTCTAATATTATTTCAATAGCCTCTCTAAGATTATTCTTTGTTTCTTCGATTGTCTCACCTTGTCCATTCGCCCCGGGTATCCCTGGACATATTGCCCAATAGCCACCCTCAGGTGCCTTTTCAATAATGGCGGTAAATTCAGCTTTCATTGTGAGTTCCTGACTATTATAGTCGCTCCACGTCGATTGCACCGTTGATGTTGACCCGCCGCCGCCCGGTATTGGTCTTGACCTCGCGCTCCTCACCACGCTTGATCCAACCACCCGCAAGCACCGGATTGTGTTGCGGGTGGACCGCATCCATGAAGTATACAGGGTCATCCTTACCCTTGTTTTTCATGATCTTATCGTACTCTTCCAGGAAGGCCTCTTGCGCTTCCCGGTCGGCCTTGCCCGGCACCAGATGGGGTTTCTTGTAGACGTAGCCGAGTCGGTGCAGAACGGCGGTCATGCCGCTCTCCGTGTAGGTCACATCGCATGTTTCCTTCACCCAATGAGCAATGGCCTCGGCGGAGAGATACAGGTTGGCCTGGAGATGGGCATCCAGGATGCGACAGCTGCTCCGCCGTGAGCAAACAAGGGCTGCCGCCCACACGGGTACCGATGGCACGCAACACCACGAGGCCTCCTTGCCAATAGCACTTGAAATGGTTACGCACCGTGTTGACATCGATCTGTAAGAAATCTGCGACCGCCTCCGGCGTCCAGCCGGTGCCCAGCGCAATGACGGCTTTGATGCGGTCCGCCTCACGCTTGTCACCTGTGCTGCGGTGCGCCTCGCGCAACTCGGCGAGTTCCTCGTCTGAAATACTGTAATCCAACATGGCTCACATCATATACGATTTTTCATACAGTTACACGCGGCAGAAAAAACGAGAAAATCATATGAGATCAGTATATATCGTCCAAAATAGCTGCTTCAGCAATGGTCTCTCTATTAATGGTCTCTCTATATGGCTAATTTCGTAACTTTAATTGCCCTCCAGGCCATTTCCTTTTTCTTCCGGTTCATGCCCCATATCTTCAACACCTCAACTTCAGCTCCGTCCCACTCCTGCACAACCAAATCGGGGGCAACAAAGGTGTTTCCTACAAAGGCAAAGCCTTTGGGGTTAACCTGCAGCTCACCGACTTCTGTCTCAACACCAGGAAGTGTTATTGCGTCACTTGGAACTGCCTCCAATACCTCTGTGCTATCAGAAGTTCTGGCATAAGTGACTGATACCCAGTCACCAACTGAAGGAAGGGATTTGGTGGCATAAATTCCTTTACGAACTGGGATTGTTAGGTCATCCGAGAGATATACATTAAAACCCTTTCCAGACTTGTGAATTGAGGCAACAACACCCGTGTGAGTCGTGGTTTTGTCATATAGAAGATTTTTTGCTTGTGCACCTGCCGTACTGAAGAATTGATCGAGATTGACTGTCCCAGCGACCGAGGCATCAAACCATGGCTGTGCCATCAAGTCCTCATACTCAGACTTCAGTTTCCAACCTTCGCTGGAATAAATGTCAGCAATCGAACACAAAAGTGCAGAGGCTTTTTCAGGATCACCATGACTCGCAAGTAAAGAGGCCAAGGCGCCACGCATCTTGACGGAATACTTCGCTTCTCTGCATTCACCTAGCCCTTTTGCGTAACAAGCAACTGCTCTGCTCGGGTTCGAGTCGATATAAGTTGCGGCTAGTAAACCCCAGGCCCAAAACTCCGATACTTTGGTCCTCACAATGGGTAGCACGAAGTTCCTAGCGGCCTCATAGTTCTTGGAAACAATCAAGCACTTGGCATAATCCTGGTGAAGCCAGGTTTTATTGTGGTCCTTGGCCTTACGGTCTGCCATATCCAGAAACGACAATAGCACTTCAAGATCAATATTCCATTGTTTCCGATAGGCCAGCCACCCCTTTGCAACCGTGCGCGCCTGCTTTACCACTTGGCTTGGGCTTTCGTATTTCTCGCCCTGATAGGGAGTGAAATCATCAGGCCAAGAAAATAGGTTCTGACTATGGTCAAGTACAAATTTTATAAAAGCCTCGTAGTGCTCACCGTTTTCCCTAAACAGGTTAAAGAAGCGAAAATTGAGCTCTTCACAGGGAAGCGGTAGAGCAAGGCTTTCAATACAGGATATCCAGCTCGAAATGTCTTGCTGCTCCTGTTTAGTAGGAATTTTATTTTTTCTATGCGCAACGCGCCCCTGAATCGCTTTTATGCCATCATAACATGCCCAATACAGACTACGCTTAAGAAACAGATTGTCCGGTTCATCTTGCAGCACTCGATATCCAGTATTCCACGCATCTACCGGCTTTCCACGTTGCCTTAGTTCCTTGATGGTTTGAAATATGGTCATTTTCCTCACACTGAGTCAATAAGCTCCTGAACAGCGGCAATGAGGCTTTGGTCACTGCTTCGTATGGGTCTCACCGAACTGGCCAATCCCGTTTTCCCTACATTAATCTCCAATTCGATAGCACCCTGGCTGTGGTTAAAACCCACTTGTGCTCGATAGGCACTTTCTTTCACGCCAGTTCGCTTAAAACCAGCAGGCCGAAGAAGATCATCAAGGGCTTGAACAGCTTCTTTTACCTCCCAGCTTTCAAAGCTATCGCCACCATAGATGCAATCTTGCAGCTTACGAAACTCAGCCTGATCAACGCGTTCGGCAACCCAGGTGATGTTCGATACTGTGAAATCACCCTTGTAAGATATTCTCGCCACCACATGCTGATCCTGTCCGTTCACGAAGGTGTAATGCTCCTGATAGGCATGCTGTGAAAGAGACTCTATTTTCCAACCAGAACTTCCCAGTCGGTCAACAATCGTCAGAAGCAGTGCAATCAGTTGCGGCTTCGCATCGGTTAGTCCCTTGGGTGGCGGTAGTCTTGCCTCTCTATCAGTTGGTTTTCGATCTCGGTCGTAATGGAGCGGTCTGGTCAGATTGAAAGGTCCAATCTTGCACTGGGGATTTGCCTTGAAAACACATTGCGTCAGTGGGTTGAGATCAGGATATTTCTGAAGTGAAAGCTTTGCCGATGAACAGGTCGCAGCGGTGTAGAGATAACGAAAGTATTCATCGTTATGATGCGATTCGCCTCCGGAGCTACGTTCAGCGTTCAGAATGACATGACTCCATTCATGCCCCTGCCCCCTATGCACCGTCATCGCGTAAGCAAAACGGATTCGCGCCGCATTAAAATAGCCACTACCTATCACGAGACGATTAACTAGAAGGTCAAAGCGTTCTTTCTCGGTCTTGTATCGTGACTTATCTGCCTCGTCTTCCGATTCCTTTAATCGAGAAAGATTTTCTTTTAGATCTACTAGCTTTGTCTCTGCCTGCTGGCGGGCAAAGATGTTCATGGCAATGAGTTGATCCGAAGAAAGTTCCGGTTTCTCAGCAATCAAATAGTCTGGCAGGTAACGGACATTAACCGAGCCCAATCCGGGAACTTTGCATCGCATCAGATTGAAGCGCAGGTCGGTCGGTTTGTCCCGTCCTTTCAACAATATGGAGTGGACCTCTTCATGGTCGGAAACCCATTCCACAACGCCGATATCGCCTGCATTGACATTCGATGTGTTTTGGTCGTTAATCTCGGATGGGTCATAGGTATCGGGTACCACCGGCGTGCGATTGTGAAAATCGACCCGATCACCGACCTCAAGGGTATTAACCCCCAAAGGACGCAGGGCCCTTTTTACTGCCAAATTAATTCGATGCGCGGTCTCGTTCAGGGCACAAAGATAGATCGCGTGGAAGTATCCGGTAGAAAGCTCATACGGAAGGTTAGGGTCTTTATCCATCTCACTAACCTGATCACCGTCTGGCTTGGGAAGGCGGTTGTAGTGTTTGTGCTTTAGGTGCTCCGCCAAGTCGAGCTGGAAATCGAGAAGCCCCTGCTGTTCAGGATCTGGGCGCAGCTGCTCATCAACAACCACCCGTACCGATTTGAGCCCTCTTTCCTCAAAAGCCTGACTATGGATAAAGCTGAGGTTGAGATCGCCTCGCGATAACTGGTAGGGATCACCAACCAGCATCATCTTGGGTGGTGTTTCACCCGCGGCCTTCAGCAAGTCGTTAACCAGATAGCCCGATCCAAAACGGGTGGTGTCAGTTGCGAAAAAGCTATTGCCCAGGAGATGTGCATCGACAAATATCAGGCACTTTCCTTCTACATCCTGCGGGGTAAGCTTTACCTCATGCACTCCCACGCCTATGCCAGAACTGCTTTTCTCAATCCGATCTGGCTGACTGCTGTATAGATAGGTATAAACCGAGTAACACTCTTCAAAACCCCGCATCAGATAACGCTGCGCAATCCGTCCATTGGGCGCCAACAGAATGGGCGTTAGCCCATGCTGTTCCACTTGCTGCATGACTTCAACCAGTACAGTTCTCTTGCCTGTATTTACCATCCCGGTAACTACCAGCGCGGTAGTATCGTTCTCCAGCCACTTTGTGGACTCTGCCAACACCTGCTGTTGACCTTCTGTCCAGCGAAATGAAGGAGAATCACGTTCTGAGACCGATGCTATGGTACGGGTCTCCGGCCTTCCATCGGGGAAGTAAGGCGGCACGTCAAAGGTGCTAATAAGCGTTTCAAGGTCGGCATTGGGAAGATCGATTGAGGCGCTCACTATCCCATCGATGGTGCGAACGGCATGGGACATATCACCCACATGGAACCAGCTGCGAATCTTCGGGGGAACCTGTCGTTCATCAAACTGAATCGGATGCTGGAAAAGTGTGAGTGCAGCGATATGCCCCAGATTGGGATCAGACCTCAATGAAACCCGGTCACTTGTAATGTATTCGAGCAGGTCGAACTTGTTTGCCCTTAGCTGTTGATAGGGATTGATGCTGTTACCGCCTTTGACGGGAACACCATCACAGGTCCAGCGGTTGTTCTCCGAGAACCTGACCTCGCCTCCGTAGTTCTTGAAGTCGATGACAATAATGGCCTTTCGTTTAATGACAAGGGCATCTAGATCCTTGCCACCCACAAAGAAATTACCGAACAAGTACAGAGGTTCATCTTGCTCAGACCAATGCTGTTGCAACAGATCATGAAGATCGTTAAATGCCTTGTTCTCGTGACTGTGGTTGAAGGCAGATCCCCTGAAGGCCTTGAAGGTCATAGTGCATCCTTTGCTTTTCTAATTATCATCATACTGTCTTTCTCCTTCTTGTTCTTGTAGCCTGGTTTGTTTGGCTGCTTCTAATTGTTATTGTGTCTAGTTATCGTTCATGACTTCTTTTTACGCATAACGGCTCAGCTGTTGAGCGGAATCCGTGCCGGATTGGAGAATGCGAAGCATTCGGAGATCCGGTGCGGATTTCCGCTCGAACGGCTTGATAGGCGGAGCGCGTAGCGCGGCGGCTGTCAAGCCGTTCGAGTGGAGCGAAGCGGAACTCAACATCTCGTCCGATAGGACGGATCGCGCAAGCGGTCCGTCCTATCAGTGAAATGTACCGATTCCCCCAAGCCCCGGACAAGCCGGAATCGCCCCATCCCGGCATAGACAGAATCCACCTATGCCCATATCGGCCGTGGTCGCCCCTTCGGGCGGAAACCACGGACAGGGTATCGATTCAGTCGCTGCAATTTTCTATAAACTTTATGCCGTTGATGGCATCACCCCGGTCCTGGCATGGAGAATAACCAGGGGTGGCCCGAACGATGATCAAGGGACCCAGACCGTATGGTTGCTACCCCATCCGACCTAGACAGATGCATCCCATCCCCATAAACTCGGAGGTATAAGGCATACATAGCATACCCTCCCCACCCCCGACAAGCGGGAGGTTCTCCGTCTCCGAAGACCCCGCCGGGTCCCACTGGCAGCGCTATTTCGACCTGCTGGTGAGCAAGGGCGTCCCTGCAATGGCCCGTCCCTGGTATGGCCGCCACATGGAGGCGCTGGCGGTGACCTTTCCGGGCCGGGGGCTCAGCACCCTCACGGGTGATGAGATCACGGGTTACCTCCGCGCCCTGGCAAGGCGGCCGGACCTCCGGGCCTGGCGGCTGCGTCAGCAGGTGGACGCCATTCAGCTCTTGTTGGTGGATCTGGTCGGCTCGGAGAAGTGAGGGAGCGACCTGCGGGGCACCTCCTCCGGGGAAGGCCTTCGACCTCGGCCGGGCCGGAGCGCCAGGCCGCCCATCCCCTTCCCCCCGGGGCGTGCTAAACTCGGGCTTCCATCACCCGGAGGGGATGTATTCGTCCATGCCCCAACAAAAGAAGACCTATCTCGTCATCTCGGCCCTGGGCGCCGATCGCCCGGGGATCGTCAAGCAGCTCTCCCGCGCCATCAGCGACTATGGTTGCAACATCGAAGACAGCCGCATGGCGGTGCTCGGGGGTGAATTCGCGGCCATGCTCCTGGTGGAGGGCAAGTGGAACACCCTGGCCAAGGTGGAGAACGCCCTGCCCGAGTTGCAGCGTCAGTTGGGCATGGCCATCTTCGCCAAGCGCACCAGCGGGCGTGAGCCCGGACGCGACCTGTTGCCCTACGCGGTGGAGGTGGTGTCGCTCGACCATCCGGGTATCGTCCACTCCCTGGCCGAGTTCTTCGCCGAACGCGACATCAACATCGAAGACCTGGCCACCACCACCTATGCCGCAGCCCACACCGGCACGCCCATGTTCTCGGTCCACATGAGCGTGGGGATCCCGGCGGAGACCCACATCGCCACTCTGCGCGACGACTTCATGGACTATTGCGACTCCCTGAACCTCGACGCCGTAATGGAACCCATCAAGGGGTGAGACACCGCCATGAGCCTGAACCTCGGAGACCCGGTCCCGGATATCGCCCTCCCCGCCACCGGCGGCAAGACCCTGCGCCTGTCGGACTTTCGTGGGCGCATCCTGGTACTCTACTTCTACCCCCGGGCGAGTACCCCGGGCTGCACCCAGGAGGGGCGCGACTTCGACGCCGCCCTGGACCGCCTGCACGCCCTCGGGGCCGAGGTCCTGGGGGCCTCCCGCGACGGGCTCAAGGCCCAGGAGAACTTCAAGCGCAAACAGGGATTCCGCTTCGATCTCCTGTCCGACAAGGAGGAGGTCCTGTGCCGCGCCTTCGACGTGATCCGCCCCAAGAAGCTGTACGGGCGCGAGGTCATGGGCATCGAGCGCAGCACCTTCCTCATCGACCCCGAGGGCATCCTCAGACAGGTGTGGCGCAAGGTGAAGGTGAAGGGCCACGTGGAGGAGGTGCTCACCGCCGTGGCCGCGCTCGCCGATGCCTGACGGCCGGGAACCCAGACACCTGTTCGTGCTGGACACCAATGTCCTGATGCACGACCCCAGCGCCCTGTTCCGCTTCAAGGAACACGACCTCTTCATCCCCATGGTGGTGCTGGAGGAACTGGACGCGGCCAAGAAGGGCCTGTCCGAGGTGGCCCGCAACGTGCGTCAGGCGAGCCGCTTTCTGGACGACCTCATGCACGGCGCCGACAAGGCCTCCATCGACGCCGGGCTGCCCCTGCGGCCCCCCTTCCACGGCGACCAGGAGGGGCCGGGCCCGACAGGGCGGCTCTTCTTTCAGACCCGGCACCTGCCTCTGGATCTCCCCGAAAGTCTGCCGGGCCGCACCCCCGACAACGCCATCCTGGCCACCGCCCTGGCCTTGCAACAGGGGCAGGACCGACGTCCGGTCACCCTGGTGTCCAAGGACATCAACCTGCGCATCAAGGCCGCCGTCCTCGGGGTGCATGCCGAGGACTATTCCAACGACCAGGTGCTCGACGACGTGCGCCTGCTCTACTCCGGCGCCCGCCCCCTGCCCGCGGACTTCTGGGAACGCCACGCCCAGGATCTGGAGTCCTGGCAGGAGGAGGGCCGTGCCTTCTACCGCCTGCGAGGCCCCGATCTGGCGAACGGCTATCCGGGCGGCTTCTTCTACGAAGAGGGCGAAGGGGGCCTGGAAGCGCGGATCCTGCGCCGGGAGGCGGACGGCAGCCTGATCATCGAGCGTATCCAGGACTACGGCAATCCCCGCCACGCGGTCTGGGGCATCACCGCCCGCAACCGCGAACAGAACTTCGCCCTCAATCTGCTCATGGACCCGGAGCTGGACTTCGTCACCCTGGTGGGCGCCGCCGGCACCGGCAAGACCCTGCTCACCCTGGCCGCCGGCCTCGCCCAGGTCCTGGACCAGAATCTCTACCGGGAGATCGTCATGACCCGGGTCACGGTCCCCGTGGGCGAGGACATCGGTTTTCTGCCCGGAACGGAGGAAGAGAAGATGACCCCCTGGATGGGGGCCCTGATGGACAACCTGGAGGTCCTCACCGAGACCGAGGGTGGTGAGTGGGGCCGCGCCGCCACCAACGACCTGATCCGCAAGCGGGTGCAAGTGCGCTCCCTCAACTTCATGCGCGGGCGCACCTTCCTCAACAAGTACCTGATCCTGGACGAGGCCCAGAACCTCACGCCCAAGCAGATGAAGACCCTCATCACCCGCGCCGGCCCCGGCACCAAGGTGGTCTGTCTGGGCAACATCGCCCAGATCGACACCCCCTATCTCACCGAGACCTCATCCGGCCTCACCTACGTGGTGGACCGCTTCAAGGAATGGCCGCACAGTGGCCACGTGACCCTGCGCCGGGGAGAACGCTCGCGCCTGGCCGATTTCGCCAGCGAGCGTCTCTAGCAGGCCGTTGACAAGCGGGGTTTTTCGACGGCCTCAAGCCGTCGAAAATGAATAACCAGGGAATCGCATTTTCCGGTTCCGTGGTTGCAAGAGTCCAGGGAAGGACTTCTTCAACATCCTGCCAGGCCGCGACCCCCGGTGCACAGCCCGGGGGGCTGTCCTTCGTCCTTCCGCCTCAGTATCCGCCCTTGCGCCGAGTCTCGGGCAGCCCGGCGATCTTGCAGGCCTGTTTCGAAGGCTTCAGGGGAAAGAGTTTGTAGGCCTCCTTGGAGGTGATCTTGCGTCCCCATTTCTTGGACAGGAACTTGATGATCTCGCGGTCGTTGGGCTGGGACTGATTGTTGTCGAAATACTCCTCGCGCAGATAGTGGATCACGTCCCAATGCTCGGGCGTGAGTTCGATCCCCTCGCTCTCGGCGATGACCTTGGCCACCTCCTCGTCCCAGGCATTGGGATCGGTCAGATAGCCGTTGGCATCGGTCTCGATGGTCCTGCCGTTCACTTCGTAAGCCATGGGCTGCTCTCCTGTAGGTTTACGGAATCTCCGATTCTACCGAGAAAACGCTGAAATTATGAAATAGTGGAAGACCTTCCGCGAGGCGTCGTGAAGGCGAGACGACGTGATGCCTCCTGCACGGAGCGGCCACGCCGATCACGCCTGAAGCCGCTCCCACAGAAAGTCAGGATGGACACGCCGTGCCTTGCCCATCCTACCGGCTGGGATCAAGGAAATGCCGTCAGGCCTCGTCAGGGATCCTCGCCCGACACGGACGGCTTCGCGTCCCCCTTTCCGAACCAACCCCCGATCCGGCGAAACAAGGCCTTCAGGGCGCGCCACAGACGCGGCAGTAACCAGATCATGACGAGAATGAAGGCCCCGAACAGGGCCAGGAAGACCCAGGGGTGATGCAGGGCCGCCCACAGGCCCGCCAGCACCGAGAGGTCTTCCGTAACGGAGGCAATCCAGTTGGTGACCGGTTCCGGGGAGGTGTTGATCATCACCCGGGTCCCCGCCTTGGTGAAATGGCTGCCGGCGGCGATGCCGCCGCCCACCAACCCGGCGGCGAGCTGGGCGGCCGGGGCCACGTCGAAACCGCTGGCCGCCCCGGCTGCCAGCAAGGCCCCGGCGGGAATGCGGATGAAGGTGTGGAGGGCGTCCCAACCGGTATCCACCCCCGGCGTCTTGTCGGCGAAGAACTCCACGAAATACATGAAGCCCGCCGCCAGGATCACCAGCGGATCGGAGAGGATCCCGAGTTCCGGCGGCAATTGGGTGTAGCCCAGGGCCGCCGAGAGCCCCAGGGTGAGGACCGCGGCGTAGAGGTTGATGCCTGCGGCCCAGGAGGCGCCCAGGGAGAGGGCAAGGGTATGCAGCAGGTCGGGTTGCATGGAAACGGTCGCTTGTAAGTGAAAGTCAGGATCTGTGCCGTGATCGGCCTCGTGCCAATTCCCGTCGGGACGCAGGAGGCTCCTCGTCATCCACAGGGGAGAAAGAGCAAGCCAGGGGTCCGAGGCCCTCATCCTTCGGAAGGACACAGGCACCACCCATCAGGGACATCTTATCAGGACTTGAAACCCTCCTCCTCCCAGTCACCTTGCGGCAAATCGGAATATGCTTGAATAATGATTATATCTATTTGAAAAACAAAGAAAAAGCTTGACCTTCACCGAATGGGCGCCTAAACTTAGGCCTATCCTGCATCGAAGGAATTTTGGAGGATGGAGGAGCTAGAGCGATCGACCGGGGTTGACTGGCAGGCCATGGAAAACCAAGGGACCGCGGTGCCGGAAACTCGCGTCCTCCGGTGCCTCGGTTGAAGGAACCCGCAGCTGGGTTTCTTCAGTATCCTGCCGGCACCGGAACCCCCGATGCTGCGAGCGCCACTGCCGAAGCGGTGGCCGGGCGGGGATAACGATAAAAAAACAACAACGATTCCAGGGCGGCCCCGGCCGCCTTTTCTTTTGCCCGGCTTCCCCGTTTCGGCGTTTCCCCCTATGATGGGCCCCTGTCGTTTCCATGGGGCGGTGTGGCATGATTCATACAGGTATCGTCGGCGCCACCGGTTATACCGGTTCCGAACTCTTGCGCCTGCTGGTGGGGCATCCCGAGGTGGAGATCGTCCTGGTGACCTCGCGCAGCGAGGCCGGCCGCCCGGTGGCCGACCTCTTCCCGCAACTGCGGGGCCGCCTCGACCTGCGCTTCACGGCCCCGGACATCGAGGCCCTGACCGGCTGCGACCTGCTGTTCTTCGCGACCCCGAACGGCACCGCCATGAAGCAGGTGCCCGAACTGCTCGCCGCCGGGGTGAGGGTGGTGGACCTGGCCGCGGATTTCCGCCTGAAGGACCCCGAGGAATGGGAACGTTGGTATGGGATGCCCCACGCCTGCCCGGAGTTTCTCGCGGAGGCCGTCTACGGCCTGCCGGAGATCAACCGCCACCTCATTCCCAATGCCCGTCTGGTGGCCAATCCAGGCTGCTATCCCACGGCCATCACCCTCGGCTTCGCCCCGGCGCTGGCGGCCCAGTGCATCGACCCCGGATGGTTGATAGCCGATGCAAAATCCGGGGTCAGCGGTGCCGGACGCAGCGCCGCGGTGGCCACCCTCATGGCCGAGGCCGGCGAGAGCTTCAAGGCCTATGCCATCCAGGGCCACCGCCATCTGCCGGAGATCGAACAGAATCTCAGGGGTCTCCAAGGACCGGAATCCGTGGGCATCACCTTCGTACCCCATCTGCTGCCCATGGTGCGGGGTATCGAGGCCACCCTCTACGCCCCGCTCGCCGCGGACGCGGGGGACATCCAGGCCTTGTACGAGGACTTCTACCGCAATGAACCCTTCGTGGACGTGCTGCCGCCCGGGTCCCATCCCGAGACCCGCAGCGTGCGCGGCGCCAACCTCTGCCGGATCGCGGTCCACCGAGCCCCGGGGCGAGGCGGCACCCTGGTGGTCTCGGCGGTGATCGACAACCTGGTCAAGGGCGCCGCGGGGCAGGCCGTGCAGAACCTGAACCTGATGTACGGGCTGCCTGAAACCCTCGGCCTCGAAATCATGCCCCTGTCCCCCTGAGCCCATGCCCGCGCCGATCCGGACCCCGCGCATCGTCCAGCCCCCCGGGGGCGGCCGCCTGTTCCTGCGCCTCCTGGCCGCCACGGCCGTGCTGCTCGCCCTGGCCTGGACGGCCTACGACTACGGCCGCCGCCAGGCCGGCTTCGCCGAATCCACCGCCGGCCAGACCATCGCCGGCCTGCGTCAGCAGATCCGCGACATGACCGCCGAGCGGCACGATCTGAAGCGCCGGCTGGCGGCGGCCGAGAGGGCCGCTCAGGTGGATCGGGAGGCCCTCTCACGGATGCGCAAGGTGGTGGAGGAACTGGAGGCGAAGCGCATGGAAACCGAACGCCGCAGCGAGTTCCTGCGCCGGGTGATCGCCGAGGGGGCCAAGGGCGGAATCGAGATACGCCGGCTGAGGATCCGCCCCGACGCCAAGGATCCCCTCCGTTACCATCTGACCTTCATGCTGGTCCAGCGGGTGCGCTCCTATCCGCTCACCACGGGCCGGCTGGCGGTGGAGCTGGAGGGCCGCCAAGGGGGCAAGGACCGGCGCCTGTCCCTGAAACAGTTGTCCGGCGGCAAGCAGGAATACGTCAAGGTGCGGTTCAAGCAATTCCAGGACTGTGCCCTGGACATCGGGTTGCCCGAAGGCTTCGAGCCGACCCGCCTGCGGCTGGATTTCAAACCCTCGGGCAAGCAACTCCTGCCATTGTCCGGGGTCTTCGACTGGCAGGTGGAACGGGAGCATTGAATGGCTTGGTTCGGACGCAAGCGGCATTCCAGGATCGGCACCCTGATCGGGGCCGGAACCCACATTCGTGGCGACCTGGTCTTCGAGGGCGGCCTGCACCTGGACGGGGTGGTGGAGGGGCAGGTGGTGGGCGGCGACGCCCCCGACTCCATCCTCATGGTGAGCGAACGCGGTCGCATCCTCGGTGATGTGAAGGTGACGAACCTGATCCTCGACGGCACCGTATTGGGCGACGTACACGCCAGCGGCCGGGTGGAACTCGCGCCCCGGGCCCGGGTCACCGGGACCCTCTACTATCGCTATCTGGAGATGGCCATGGGTGCCGAGGTCAATGGGCGGCTGGTGCATCAGGATGAGATAGGCGATGAACTCGAAGACGAAGCGGACGGGGAGGACGGTGACGACCGCCCGGAACAGGGGGCGGCGGACGGCCATACTTGACTGAAACACTAGGATAAGGTCATAATTTGCTATGTTATCGTCTCACCCAGACACAGGATCCCCACCATGACCGAAGCCACCGTCGAGAGCGCCCCCCTGAACTTCACCCCCGCCGCGGCCCACAAGGTGGCCCAACTCATCGAAGAGGAAGGCAACCCGGATCTCATGCTGCGGGTCTACATTCAGGGCGGCGGCTGCTCCGGATTCCAGTATGGATTCTCCTTCGCCGAGGAGGTCTCCGAAGACGACACCGAGATCGAGACCGAGGGGGTAAAGCTGCTGGTGGACCCCATGAGCATGCAATATCTCATGGGCGCGGAGATCGACTATACGGAGGGCCTCCAGGGCTCCCAGTTCGTGATCCGCAACCCCAACGCCACCACCACCTGCGGCTGCGGCTCTTCCTTCTCGGTGTGAGCGGGATACGGCCCGAACCCCTCGTAACCGTTCAGCCCCCCTTTTCCCTCTCCCGCCGGGAGAAGAGATTCCGGAGGGGGCTGGACGCCGGCACCCCCTTGCCCCCCCGACACTGAAAGGGGGATGGCCGCGTCAGGCGATCTCCGCCGCCTGCAGATCGGCGTGATACGAGGAGCGCACCAGGGGGGCGCTGGCCACGGCGGTGAAACCCAGGGACTCGGCGTAACGCCCGAGACGGGCGAACTCCTCCGGGGTGACGAAACGCGCCACGGGCAGGTGCTCCCGGCTGGGTTGCAGGTATTGCCCCAGGGTCAGCATCCGGCAGCCATGGGCGCGCAGATCACGCAACACCGCCTCCACCTCCGTCAGGGTCTCCCCGAGGCCGAGCATGAGCCCGGACTTGGTGGGTACCTCGGGCCGGGCCTCGGCGAAGGCTGCCAGGAGTTCCAGGGATCCCCGGTAGTCGGCCCCGGGCCGGGCCCGGGCATAGAGGCGCGGCACCGTCTCCAGGTTGTGATTGAACACGTCCGGCGGCTGCTGCGTCAGGGCCTCCAGAGCCACGGCCTCGCGCCCACGGAAGTCGGGGACCAGGATCTCCACGCGCATCCCCGGACGGGCCCGGCGCAGGGCGGCCACGCAGGCGGCGAAGTGGCCGGCGCCGCCGTCGCGCAGATCGTCGCGGTCCACCGAGGTCACCACTACGTAATCGAGGCCCATGGCGACCGCCGCCCGGGCGAGCCGCGAGGGTTCCCCGGGATCGGGCGGAAGCGGCCGGCCATGGGCCACGTCGCAGAAGGGGCAGCGGCGGGTACAGAGGTCGCCCAGGATCATGAAGGTGGCGGTGCCGTGACGGAAACACTCGCCCAGGTTGGGACAGGCCGCCTCTTCGCACACCGAGGCCAGGCCGCTCTCGCGGAGGATGCGCTTGATCCGCGTCACCTCCGGACCCAGGGGCGCCTTGGCGCGGATCCAGTGCGGCTTGCGCACCGGCGGCGCCGGTTGCACCGCGACGGGGATGCGCGCGAGCTTGCCGCGACCGCGCTGGTGACTGTCCGGGGTCAGGCGCGAAGGGGGGATATAGTCGTCTGCGGGCATAGGCTTGGGTCCGATGGGTTGAGTCTGAGGCCGAGCGCCGCGGCCAGATGTCCGGCCAGGCGCTCCTCCACGGCGGCGAATTCGTCGTTCACCCCCAGGTCGCGCAGGCGGGTGACCTCCAGGCCCGGGTAACCGCAAGGGTCGATACGGCGGAAGGCCGCCAGGTCACAGTCGAGATTGAGGGCAAGGCCGTGGTAACTGCGGCCCTTGCGCACGCGCAGGCCGAGGGCCGCCAGCTTACGCCCCCCGACGTAGACCCCGGGCGCCCCCGGGCGGCGTTCGCCGCCGATCCCGTAGTCCCCGAGCAGGTCCAGCACCGCCTGCTCCAGGACGGTCACCAGACGGCGCACCGCCCGGGGCCCCTGGCGCAGGTCGAGCAACACATAGGCGACGATCTGCCCCGGTCCGTGCCAGGTCACCTGGCCGCCGCGGTCGCAGGCGATCACCGGGGTCGCCCCAGGGTTGCGCAGGTGTTCGCGCCGCCCGGCCTGGCCCAGGGTGAACACCGGCGGGTGCTCCAAGGTCCACAGGCGGTGCGGCCCCGGGGCCTCGGTGGTGGCGCGCATGGCCTCCCAGACGGCCACATAGGGGACGCGGCCGAGGCGGCTCCAGCACAGGGCCGTGCTCACAGCGCCCAGACCACCGCCGGATGGCCGCTCAGGTCACGGTAGATGGCGTCCAGTTGGGCACGGCTGCGGGCGGTGACGGTCACCGTGACCGAGAGCCACCGGCCCTCGCGGCTGGCCCGGGTGCGCACCGCCCCCTCGCCCAGATCGGGGACATGGCGGCGCACGATCTCCACCACCAGGGCCTCGAAGCCGGAGGTGTTGGCGCCCACGGCCTTGATGGGAAAGGCACAGGGAAAGCCGAACAGTTCCTGGTCGTCCATCTTCACCGGTGCCGGCCCTCGCGCAGGGCCTGCTTGGCCGCCTGATAATGCTCGTTCATGCGCGCCCACCAGGGACCCGGCACCCCCGCCCCCACGGGGCGGTCGTCCAGGCGCACCACGGGCATGATCTCGCGGGTGGAACTGGTCAGCCAGACCTCGTCGGCGCGCCGCAGATCGGCCGCGGGGATATCCGCCTCCCGGTGCGGCACCCCCTGCTCCCGGGCGAGTTCCAGGACCAGGTCGCGGGTGATCCCGGGGAGCAGGTGTTCGCCCTTGGGGGGGGTGCGCAACTCACCGTCCAGCACCACGAAGAGATTGCTCGCCGCCCCCTCGTTGGCCAGGCCGTCGCGCACCAGGATGGCCTCGTAGGCGCCCCGTTCCCGGGCCTGTTGCCGCAACAGGCAGTTGCCCAGGAGGGTGATGGCCTTGAGGTCGCAGCGCTGCCAACGGATGTCTTCGAGGGTCACCGCGGCGATGCCCCGGCCGCCACCGGCGGGCGGGGCGATGGGGGTGGCCCAGGCCAGCAGCGTGGGCGTCGTGGCGGCCGGGAAGGCGTGATCGCGAACCGCGGCCGGCCCCCGGGTGACCTGCAGATAGAGGGACCAGTCGCCCCCCGGGTCGGCGGCCATCAGGCGCCTGAAGATCCGCTCCCAGGCGGCGTCCTCCAGGGGCGGGGCCATGCCGATCCCGGCCAGGCTGTGTTCCAGGCGGCGCAGGTGCTGGGCCAGCCGGAAGGGCCGGCCGCCATACGCGGGTATCACCTCGTACACCCCGTCACCGAACAGGAAGCCCCGGTCCAGCACCGGCACGCACGCCTCCTGGAGGGGCAGGTATCGCCCGTTCAGCCAGGCCGGGGTCGCGTTCATTCCCACCACTGGAGCACGGCATCCCGGGCCCGATCCCAGAGCCCGCCCTCGGGCACCGCCTCCAGGGCGGCGAGGGGCGCCTCGGTCAACACCTGGTCACCGAGAGAGATCTTCAGCCGCCCCAGGCGGCGGCCCTGGGCGACGGGCGCCGAGAGGTGATCGTCGAGTTCCATGCGCGGGGCGAGCCGCTTGTACTGTTTGCGCGGGATGGTCACCCAGACGTCGGCCACCGGCCCCACCGCCACCTCCTTGCGCGCCCCCCGCCATACCCGTACCCGGGCCAGGGCCTGACCGGCCCGGTACAGGCGATGGGTCTCGAAGAAACGGAAGCCATAGTTGAGCAGGGCCTGGCTGGCCTGGGCGCGGGCGTCCGCGCTCGCGGTGCCGAGCACCACCGAGATCAGGCGCATGGAGGCGCGCTGGGCGGAGGCCACCAGACAATAGCCGGCACTCTGGGTGTGACCGGTCTTGACCCCATCCACGCTGGGATCCATCCACAGCAGCTTGTTGCGGTTCTTCTGGGTGATGCCGCCATGGCGGAAATCGCGCAGGGAATACCATTTGTAGTATTCGGGGAACTCGCGGATCAGGGCCCGGGTCAGGCGGGCGATGTCCCGCGCGGTGGTGTAGTGGCCGGCATGCGGCAACCCGGTGGCATTGACGAAATGGCTGTGGGTCATGCCCAGTTCGCGGGCATAGTTGTTCATCAACTCGGCGAAGGTGGCCTCGGTGCCCGCGATATGCTCGGCCAGGGCGACGCTGGCGTCGTTGCCGGACTGGACGATCATGCCCTTGATCAGGGCCTCCACCGGGACGCGCTTGCCCACCTCCACGAAGGTCCGCGAGCCCGGGGTGCGCCAGGCCTTCTTGCTGATGAGCACCTCGTCGTCCAGATGGACGTTGCCCTCGGCCAACTCCTTGAACACCACGTAGGCGGTCATGATCTTCGTCAGGCTGGCCGGCTCCAGACGCGCGTCGGCGTTATGCGCGGCCAGGACCCGGCCGCTGTGGAAGTCCTCCAGCACATACCCCTTGGCCGCAATGTCGGGGGGCGGAGGCAAGGGACGTTCCACGGCGAGGGTGGGCAGCCACCAGAGCAGGCAGGTCAGGGCGATGAGGATTCTGGACATCGGCATGGGGTCGGGTCGTTGCGGGCGAGGGACGGATTCTACACCGAATTCGGATGCAGCATCCGTTCACCCAGCCGTTGCCCACGCTGAAACGCGAAGCCCTGCTGCGGACCTGAGCCCCCACGGACCCTTCAGTAATCCCATCGTTCCTGCCACAATGCGCCGACCCCATCGATGGACGGAGTACGCCCGCCAGCCACACGGCCCTTTCCCAAAGGGGAGAGTCAAGGGACAGCGGGGTGCGCTCCCCACCTTGCACAGGAGAACGACATGCGCATGCGGATACTGGCGCTGGCACTGGGCCTGAACGCCCAGGCGGCCTGTGCCCTGGACTATTCCCAGACCTTCTTCTTCGGCGACAGCCTGAGCGACAACGGCGCCTTCGTGGGCAACCCCGACGCCGGCGCCGGCGGCCGCTTCACCGTCGATCCCGGCCAGGTCTGGGCCGGCGATCTGGCCGCACGCCTGGGCGGGGCGGCGGTGGCCAACAACCCGGCCAATCCGCGCACCGATCCCCAGGGCAACGACTATGCCCAGGGTGGTGCCCAGGTGAGCAATCCCAGCGGTGTCGGGCAGACGCCCTCGCCCCGGGGCGCCCTGCCCATCGTCGATCAGGTGGATGCCCATTTCGCCCGCCATCCGCGGGCCGACCCGCACGCCCTCTATGGCCTCTGGGGCGGGGCCAACGATGTCTTCTATCAGATGGACCAGGTGGCCGGTGGCAAGGACCCCATGGCGGCCGGCGCCGATCTGGCCCGCAGCGCCGCCGCGTTGGCGGCCCAGGCCACGCGCATCGGCACGGCCGGTGGGGGCTACGTCCTGGTACCCAACCTGCCCGACATCGGCGCCACCCCGGGGATGATCCTCGGGGTCATCGCCGCCACCCCTTCCAACAACCCCGCGGTGAGCACCGCAGACGCCCTTGCCGCCACCGTGGGCGCCCTCGCCCAGAGCGCCAACGACCCGGCCGCCCAGGCCGCCGTCGAGGCCGCCGCCATCGCCCGGGCCGAGACCCTGATGGCCCTTCCGGCCGGCAGCCTCGCCGCCGGCGTGGCCCGGACCCAGGCCCTCGCCAGCCAGTTGAGCGCCACGTACAATCAGGCCCTCGCCGCCGCCATGGCGGCCAGCGGGGCCAACGTGGTGCCCCTGGACGTGCACGCCTTCCTGGCCGAGGCTCGGGCCGATCCCGCGGCCCTGGGCCTGGCCAACGTCACCGGCACCGCCTGCGCCACCAGAAGCGCCCTGCCCTGCACCCGCGACACCCTGATCGCCCCCGGGGTGGACAGCCTGTTCCTGTTCGCCGACGGGGTCCACCCCACCCCGACCGTGCATCGCATGATCGCGGACTACGCCTGGTCCGTACTGGCGGCACCGGCCCTGGTGGCCAACCTCGCCGAGGCCCCTCTGCCCATCCTCGGCGCCCACCAGCGCCGCCTCGGCCGCTACCTGGCGGCGATCCAGGCCGGCGGCCGCGACGGCTGGTCCCCCTTCGCCGATGCCGGCCTGGGCAACGCCACCCTGGACCTGGGCGGAGCCGGCTGGAACGCCGATCAGGACCGTTACCACCTCACCCTCGGTGTGGCCGGGCGGATCACCGACGGGGTCTACGGGGGCGCCGCCGTGGAGCGCTTCACCAGCAGCAACGACTTCGCCGGCAACCAGGGCACCTTCGACTTCGACGGCTACCAGGCCTCCCTGTTCGTCGGCCTGCGCCAAGGGATCTGGTTCGCCCGGGGGGTGGTCAGCCTGGGTCTGGGTCTGGACTACGACCGCGTCCAGCGACGCATCGCCCTGGGTGACGGCACGCGCTACGAACGGGGCCGCACCGGCGGTTCCCTATGGGGGCTGGACCTCTCCGGCGGGGCCGGACTCTGGCACGAGGGCCCCCTGACCCTGGGGCCCCAGGCCGGTCTGCGCTACCGCTCCGTGGACGTGGACGGTTACCAGGAGGCCGGGGCACGCTCCACCACCCTCGGCTTCGGCGGCCAGACCCAGGACCTCTGGACCGGCGAGCTGGGGGTCTTCGGTGACTTGCGCTACCAGGCCGCGCAGATCCACCTCGCCCTGGTGCGCGAGCAGAACTGGGGCAACGACCGCCGTGACCTCAGCGCCTGGCTGGCGACCCAGCCGGGGCAGGTCTTCCATTACCACGGCGGGGATACGGCGGACGGGCGCTGGCGTCTGGACCTGGGCCTGGACGGCCAGGCCACCCCGGACATCGCCTTCCTGGCGGGGGCCGAGATCGCCCGGGGCGACCGCGGCCATACGGACTATCAGGTCAATCTGGGGGTGCGTGCGGATTTCTGACTTCTCCAGTGCCGCGTGACGGCACCCAGCGGCGGCGACAGGGGTGCGGAGAACACCCGCGGTGGTGCGCTAAGGTGCGCGTATCCACGAAACTGATCCGGTAGTCGTACCACCACTCGGGGGTCCTGGGCGTACTCTTGAGGCCGTAGACGCGCTTGCCGACGTGCCGGCAGGAGGCGCCCCACGTACCTGTAGACCCGTCCTTCCAGCGGCACGATCACCCCCAGGCAACTGCGGAAGGGCTTGCGACCTATGAGTTCGTGGTCCTCGTCCCGGGGGCGGTGCAGGCGGTGGTACTGGATGAAGGGGCCCGGCATAGGGTTGCGCAGAATGGCCTCGAAGTCCCTTTGCGGATCCTTTTCGGCCATGCCCAGATCGGCGCCGGTCCCTTCGGGGACCAGGCATTGCCACCCTTCAGGGTGAACCGCCCGACGGGGAATTCCGCAACCTCCACCTTCACCACGGCCACGTAGTCCGCGTCTCCGCCGTATGCGAGGGCGGAGATCAGCAGCAGTGGGAGGGGCAGGATGCGGATCGTTTCACTCCTCTGGGGCCAAGCTTAGACCGCGCAGAAAGAGGCGAGCATTGGCACTTCCCGTCCATACCCTAGGCGATTATCTGTACCGCCCCCTATCCGCCACCGGTAGCTCTCCCACCGGGAAAGGAAATTCCTGTAGGGGCTGAACGGTCACATCCCGACATCCCGCGCAACGCCACTGCTCCACGTAGAGCAGATGCCTCATCGACGGTCGATGCGGATCCATCACTCCACCGTGACCGACTTGGCCAGGTTGCGCGGCTGATCCACATCGGTGCCCCGGAGGACCGCGGCATGGTAGGCCAGCAGTTGCAGGGGCACCGTATAGACGATGGGGGCGGTACTGGGACGGACGTCGGACAGGGTGAGGGCCTGGTAGTGATCCAGGTCGATGTCCACCTCGGCGTCGCTGAACAGGAAGAGTTCGCCCTTGCGCGCCCGCACCTCCTGGAGATTGGACAGCACCTTGTCCAACAGGGCGTCGCGCGGCAGGGTGCAGACCACCGGCATGGTGGCATCCACCAGGGCCAGGGGGCCGTGCTTGAGTTCCCCTGCGGGATAGGCCTCGGCATGGATGTAGGAGATCTCCTTCATCTTCAGCGCCCCCTCCATGGCCACCGGATAGAAGGGCCCGCGCCCCAGGTAGAGGGCATGCTCCTTGTCGCCGAAGGATTGAGCCATCTCGGCAATGGCCGTGTTCAGGGACAGGGCCACCTCGATCTGCCGCGGCAGGGCGTGGAGTTCGTCCACCAGGACCTGCTCGCGCTCCGCCGCCAGGCCGCGGCGCCGGGCCAGGGCCAGGGTGAGCAGGCGCAGGGCCACCAACTGGGTGGTGAAGGCCTTGGTGGAGGCCACCCCGATCTCGGGCCCGGCGCGGGTCATCAGGGCCGCGTCCGCCTCCCGCACCAGGGAACTCTCGGGGACGTTGCAGATGCTCAGGCTGCCCAGGTAACCCGCCTCCCGCGCCTTGCGCAGGGCCGCCAGGGTGTCGGCGGTCTCACCCGACTGGGAGACGGTGACGAACAGGGTGTCCTCGGGGACCACCGCCCGGCGGTAGCGGTACTCGCTGGCCACCTCCACCATACAGGGGACCCCCGCCTCCTCCAGCCAGTAGCGGGCCAGGAGGCCGGCGTGATAACTGGTCCCGCAGGCGATGATGTGTACCCCCCGGACCCGGTCGAGCAAGCCACGGGCCACCGGGCCGAAACTCTCCTCCAGGAGGCGCGCCTTGTGGATGCGCCCCTCCAGGGTCTCGGCCACCACCGCCGGTTGCTCGTGGATCTCCTTGAGCATGTAGTGGGCAAAGGGCCCCTTGTCGGCGGCGCCGGCGTCCACCCGCGAACGCTTCACCGGACGCTCCCTGGGCACCCCGGAGGGATCGAACACCCGCACCCCCTCACGCCGCACCTCGGCCAGATCGCCCTCTTCCAGGAAGATGAAACGGTCGGTATAGGGGAGCAGGGCGAAGACGTCCGAGGCGATGTAGTTGCCGGTGCCGACATCGCCGATGCCGATCACCAGCGGGCTGCCGGAGCGGGCCACCACGAAACGCTCCGCCTCGCCGGGGGCGATCACCGCCAGGGCGTAGGCCCCCACCAGGCGGGCGATGGCGCGGCGCACCGCGTCGAGCAGTTCCATGCCCTGGCCGAGCAAATCGGCGAGCAGGTGGGCGATGACCTCGGTATCGGTCTCGGAGGCGAAGCGGTAACCCCTGGCCTCCAGTTCGGCGCGCAACTCGGCGTGATTCTCGATGATCCCGTTGTGTACCACGGCCACGCCCTCGCCGCTCATGTGCGGATGGGCGTTGCGTTCCGCGGGCATGCCGTGGGTCGCCCAGCGGGTGTGGGCGATGCCCACATGGCCATGCAGCTCGCGCCGGTCGAGGAGGGCCTGGAGTTCGGCCACCTTGCCCACCGAGCGGATCCGCTGGATACGGCCCTGCGGATCGAGCACCGCGAGCCCGGCCGAGTCGTAGCCGCGGTATTCCAGGCGCCGCAGGCCCTCCATGAGGATCGGGCTCACGTCCTGGCTGGCGATGGCGCCGACGATTCCACACATAGGTCAGACCTCCTTAGGGGCGGGTTTGCGGGGCCGCTGCCAGCCCTCGACGGTCACTTGGTTGCGGGCCCGGGCGAGGGTGAGCCTGCCCGCCGGCACGTCCCGGGTGATGGTGGAGCCGGCGCCGATGGTGGCCCCCTCGCCCACCCGCACCGGCGCCACCAACTGGGTGTCGGAACCCACGAACACGTCGTCGCCGATCACCGTCCGGTGTTTGTAGGCGCCATCGTAGTTGCAGGTGATGGTGCCGGCGCCGATGTTCACCCGGCGTCCCACGTCGCTGTCGCCCACATAGGTCAGATGGTTGAGCTTGCTGCCCTCGCCCACCCGGGAGTTCTTGATCTCCACGAAGTTGCCCACGTGGGTATGGGCGGCCAGGCGGGTGCCGGGACGGAGGCGGGCGAAGGGGCCGACACGCGCCCCGGGGCCCACCTCGGCCTCCTCGATCAGCGTATGGGCCAGCACCTCCACGCCATCGCCGAGGGTGCAGTCACGCAATACGCAGCCGGGACCGACGCGCACCCCCTCGCCCAGGACCACCCGGCCCTCGCACACCAGGTCCACGTCCAGCACGGAGTCCATCCCCGCCTCCAGGGTGCCGCGCACATCCAGGCGCGCCGGGTCGGCCAGGGTCACGCCCGCGGCCATCAAGGCACGGGCGGTGCGCGCTTGGGCCTGGCGCTCCAGGGCGGCCAGTTGGATGCGATCGTTGACCCCCTGGATCTCCTCGGCCCCGTCCGGGGCGGCGCTCGCCACCCGCACCCCCTCGGCCACCGCCAGGCCCACCACATCGGTGAGGTAGAACTCGCCCTGGGCGTTGTCGTCATCGATGCCCTCCAGCCAGCGTTCCAGGGCCACGCGGTCCGCCACCAGGATGCCGGTGTTGATCTCGTCCACCGCCCGTTCCTCGGGTGAGGCGTCCTTGTGCTCCACGATACGCAGGATGCGGCCCTTGCCGTCACGGAGGATGCGACCGTAGCCGCTGGGATCGGCCAGGCGCGCGGTGAGCAGGCCCAGCCCGGTGTCCGCCGAGGCCGCCAACAGACGCTCCAGGGTGGCCGCACGGATCAGGGGGACGTCCCCGTAGAGCACCAGCACCCGGTCGGCGTCGCCCAAGTGGGCCAGGGTCTGGATCACCGCGTGCGCCGTGCCGCGCTGCTCGGCCTGCTCCACCCAGGTCACCGGAGCCCCGGGGAAGGCCGCGGGCACCTGTCCGCCGCCGTGGCCGTAGACCGTGAGGAGGCGTGCGGGGCCGAGGGCCCGGGCGGTGTCGATGACGTGCCCCAACAGGGGCCGGCCGGCCAGGGGATGCAAGACTTTGGGCAGGCGCGAACGCATGCGCGTGCCCTGACCGGCGGCGAGGATGACGATGGCGAGTTTCACGGTGGACTCCAGGGACGGGCTCAGGGATAGGGCGAAAGTTCGCACGCCGGGGGCGGGGATTCAAGGGCTGGAGCGAGCGGTCATTGGCCGCGAAGGGTGGCCCGTGCCCGTGGCAGCGGCTTCAGCCGTGCTGATTTCCGCACGACGTGGCCACCCCCGTCGCGATTGAAGCCGCTCCCAGGTGACTGCCTACAGTAAAGACGCGCAGAGCCGCAGATCCACTGGGGCGTGAACGGCCGGCGGGCGACGGGTATACTGTCAGGAGATGCCTTCCGGAAGGGTCCGTCCGATCCCGCCCCCCTGCCAGCCGAGCCCGCCATGCCGCCCACCGCCCTCCGCCACGACTGGACCCTGGAAGAGATCCAGGCCCTGTTGGACCTGCCTTTTCCCGATCTCCTGTTCCAGGCCCAGCAGGTCCACCGCACCTGGTTCGACCCCACACGCATTCAGATGAGCACCCTGTTGTCCATCAAGACCGGCGCCTGCCCCGAGGACTGTGGCTACTGTGCCCAGAGCGCCCGGCACGGCACCGGCCTGGAGCCCGAGCGCCTGCTGCCCCTCGCAGAGGTGGTGGCCGCCGCTCGCCAGGCGCGCCAAGCCGGGGCAACCCGCTTCTGCATGGGGGCGGCCTGGCGCAACCCCAGCGACCGCAACCTGGAACGAGTGATCGAGATGGTGGCGGCGGTCAAGGCCGAGGGCCTGGAGACCTGCGTCACCCTGGGGATGCTCAGCGAGGCCCAGGCCCGCCGCCTGGGCGAGGCGGGGCTCGACTACTACAACCACAACCTGGACACCTCGCCCGAGTTCTACGGCCAGGTGATCAGCACCCGCACCTATCGGGACCGCCTGGACACCCTCGCCCGGGTACGCGACGCCGGTATCCGCCTGTGCAGCGGCGGCATCCTGGGCATGGGTGAGTCCCGCCGCGACCGCGCCGCCCTGCTGCGGGAACTGGCCAATCTGCCGGTACATCCGGAATCGGTGCCGGTGAACCTGCTGGTGCGCATCGAGGGCACCCCCCTGGCCGGGGCCGAGGACCTGGATCCATTCGAACTGGTGCGCACCATCGCCGCCGCGCGCATCCTCATGCCTGCCTCCCATGTGCGCCTGTCCGCCGGGCGTGACGCCATGAGCGACGAACTCCAGGCCCTGTGCTTCCTGGCCGGGGCCAACTCCCTGTTCTGCGGCGAACGCCTGCTCACCACCGGCAACCCCGCGACCGATCGGGATCGGGACCTGTTGCGCCGCCTGGGCCTGCGCTTCGAGGCCCTGGCACCGAAGGCGGCCCAGGCCCCCGGCCCGTGCCATCGACATACCGCCGACGCATGAGGGATCCCGCCGCCGCCCTCGCCGAACGCGAGGCCCAGGGCCTCTACCGCCGCCGCCGCACCCTGACCGCGCTGCGCGACAGCCGGGTGCGGCTGGACGGACGCCCGCTCCTGGCCTTTTGCAGCAACGACTACCTGGGCCTGGCCGGCGACCCCCGCATCGCCCGCGCCCTCCAGGAGGGCGCCGACCGCTGGGGCACGGGGGCCGGTTCGGCCCATCTGGTGTGCGGCCACTACGCCCCCCACGAGGCCCTGGAGGAGGCCCTGGCCGAGTTCACCGGGCGGCCGCGGGCGCTGCTCTTCTCCACCGGTTACATGGCCAACCTGGGGGTGATTCAGGCCCTTGTCGGGCGCGGCGACCGGTTGTGGGAGGACCGCCTGAACCACGCCTCCCTCATCGACGGCGCCCTCCTCGCCCGCGCCCGCCTGCGGCGCTATCCGCACCTCGACCCCAGCCCCCTGGAGGCCGACCGTCAGGCCCCCAGGGTCATCGCCACGGACGGGCTGTTCAGCATGGACGGCGACCTCGCCCCCCTGCCACGACTCGCGGACCTCGCCCGGGAACTCGGCGCCTGGCTGCTGGTGGACGACGCCCACGGCCTGGGGGTGCTGGGCGCGAACGGCGGCGGCACCCTCGAGCACTTCGGGCTCGGGGTGGACCGGGTGCCCCTGCTCATGGGCACTCTGGGCAAGGCCTTCGGGGTCTTCGGCGCCTTCGTGGCCGCTCCCGAGCCCCTCATCGAGACCCTGATCCAGCACGCCCGCAGCTACATCTACACCACCGCCCCGCCCCCGGCCCTGGCCGTGGCCACCCTGAAGGCCCTGGAGATCGTGCGCACCGAGGGCTGGCGGCGCGCGCACCTTAACGCCCTGGTGGCCCTGTTCAGAGAAGAGGCGGAACGCCGGGGCCTGCCCCTGATGGACTCCGCGACCCCCATCCAACCCCTGTTGGCGGGGAGCGCGGCGCGCGCCCTCGCCTGGTCCCGGGCCCTCGAAGAGAGGGGGTTCCTGGTGCCCGCCATCCGGCCGCCCACGGTCCCCGGGGGGCGCGCCCGGTTGCGCATCACCCTCTCCGCCGCCCAGCGGCCCGAGCAGGTCCTCGGCCTGGTGGAGGCGCTGGCCGCGACGCGGGAGGACCTGCCAGAGGACCCATGCCCCGCCTGAGGTCGGCGCCCCACCTGTGGTACCTTCACGGCATGAAGATGGACGCCCACGACGGCCGGTTCCCGCCACGCCCCCGGGGCGCGGAGGCCCGGACCTGTCCGCCCCTCCCATGAACAGCGCGGAAGACTGGCTCTTCCTCCACGGCTGGGGCATGAACGCCGGGGTCTGGACGCCCTTCGTGAGGGGCCTCGGCGCCGACATCCGCCCGCACGCCCTGGATCTGCCCGGCCACGGCGGCGCCCCGCTCCCGGCCGCGGACGGCCTCCAAGGCTGGACGGACCACGTCCTGGCCCGCGCCCCGGCAAGGGCCACCTGGGTCGGCTGGTCGCTGGGCGGCCTGCTCGCCCTCGACGCCGCCCTGCGCGCCCCCGAACGCCTCCACCGCCTGGTCCTGATGGCCGCCACGCCACGCTTCCTGGAGGCGCCGGACTGGCCCTGCGGCATCGCCCGGGGCACCCTGGGCACCTTCCACCGGGCCCTCCTGGACGACCCCCGAGGCACCCTCCACCGCTTCCTGGTGCTGCAACTGCGCGGCGGCGAGGGGATGCGCCACAGCCTGCGGCTGCTGGAGGCGGAGATCAACCGGCACCCGCCGCCACGGCCCGAGGCCCTGGCCGCCGGCCTGGAGCTGTTGCGCAGCGGCGACCTACGCGCCCGCCTGACGGAACTCGGCATCCCCAGCCTGTGGCTCTTCGGCGCCCGCGACACCCTGGTGCCGGCGGCCACCGCGGCATGCCTGCGCGCCCTGCTGCCCACGGCAGAGATCCGCACCGTCCCGGGCGCGGCCCACGCCCCCTTCCTCAGTCACCCCGACCCGCTACGGCAGGCCCTGGCGGGCTTCCGCTCCACCCACCCATGACCGTCCCCATCGACAAGTCCCAGGCCCGCCGCGCCTTCGCACGGGCCGCCCCGGCCTATGACCGGGTGGCGGTGCTGCAGCGCGAGGTGGCCACGCGCCTGCTGCAACGCCTGGATCTGGTGCGGCTGGAGCCGCGCCGCATCCTCGACCTGGGCGCGGGCACCGGCGAGGCCGCGACGGCCCTGCTGAAACGCTATCCCAGGGCCGAACTGGTGGCCCTGGACTTTGCCCTGCCCATGCTCCAGCGGGCGCGCCGGCGCGGCCGCTGGCGGCGCCGTCCGCGCTGCCTCTGCGCCGATCTGGAACAACTGCCCCTGGCCGGCGGCTGCGCCGACCTGATCTTCTCCAACGCCGCCCTGCAATGGGCCACCGATCCCGCCGCCACCTTCCGCGACTGGCGGCGGGTGCTCCGCCCCGGCGGCCTGACCCTGTTCTCCACCTTCGGCCCGGACACCCTGAAGGAGTTGCGCGCGGCCTGGGCGGAGGTGGACGACGCCCCGCACGTCCACCCCCTGGCGGACCTCCACGACCTGGGCGACGCCCTGGTGCGCGCAGGCTTCGCCGAGCCGGTCCTGGACGTGGACCGGATCACCCTCACCTACCCCGATCTGCGCGCCCTGATGACCGACCTCAAGGCACTGGGGGCGCACAACGTGGCCCGGGACCGCCCGCGCGGCCTCACCGGGCGGGCGCGCCTGTCCGCCCTGGAGCGGGCCTACGCCGGCCACCGCCGCGACGACGGCCGCCTGCCGGCCAGCTACGAGGTGATCTACGGCATCGCCTGGGTACCCGCACCCACCCCGGTGCGCGTCCCCCTGGACGGCCTCCATGCCCGCTGAGGCCCTGTTCGTCACCGGCACCGACACCGGCTGCGGCAAGACCCGGGCGAGCCTCGCCCTGATCGCCCATTACCGCGCCCGTGGCGAACGGGTCCTGGGCATGAAGCCCATCGCCTCGGGCAGCGCGGCCACCGACGAGGGCCTGCGCAACGCCGACGCCCTCGCCCTGCAGGCGGCGGCCAGCGGGCCCGCCCCCTATGCCCTGGTCAATCCCTACGCCTTCGCCCCTCCCATCGCCCCCCACCTGGCCGCCGCCGAGGCCGGCGCCGCGATCCGCCTGGGCCCCATCGCCGACGCCCTCGCCAAGCTGCGCGCCGACACCGACCGGGTGATCGTGGAGGGGGTGGGCGGCTGGCGGGTCCCTCTGGGGACCGATCTGGAGGTCGCCGATCTGCCCGCACGGCTGGAGCTGCCGGTGGTCCTGGTGGTGGGCCTGCGCCTGGGCTGCCTCAACCACGCCCTGCTCAGCGCCGAATCCATCGCCAGGCGCGGCTGCCGCCTGTGCGGCTGGATCGGCAACCGCGTGGAGCCCGGGATGGCCCGCCTGGAGGCCAACCTGGAGACCCTGCGCCGGGCCATCGCCGCGCCCTGCTGGGGGGTGCTGCCCTGGGCCCCCGGCCGGCCGCCGGACGGTTCGGAACTCAATCCACCCGCAGGTCCTCGGGGACGTTGAACTCGGGCCTATCGGGGTGCGCCGCCTCGCCCGCCCGCCAGGCCTCCAACTGGAACACGTAGGCCAACAGGCGCGCCACCGCCATATAGAGGCCGGTGGGGATGAACCCGCCGATCTCGGTGTGGTGATAGATGGCCCGCGCCAGGCCCGGGGCCTCCACCAGGGGCACGCCGTGTTCGGCGCCGAGCCGGCGGATGTTGCGCGCCACCAGGTCGCTGCCCTTGGCCACCAGCCGCGGGGCGCGCATCCGCTCGGGGTCGTAACGCAGGGCCACGGCGTAGTGGGTGGGGTTGGTGACGATGACATCGGCCTTGGGCACCTCGGCCATCATTCGGCGCAGGGCCATCTCCCGCTGGAGACCACGGATGCGGGCCTTCACCTCGGGGTTGCCGTCGCTCTGTTTACGCTCCTCCTTGACCTCCTGTTTGGTCATGCGCAATTGCCGGCGATGGTCCCAGAGCTGGAACGGGACATCGGCGGCGGCGATCACCACCAGGGTGGCGGACAGGATCACCAACGATCCGCCGAGGATCCTGGCCAGGGCCATCAGGGCCGACACCGCCTCCATGCGGCCCAGGTTCACCAGGTCGTCGCTGCGCAGCCACAACAGCCAGACCGCCACCCCCGCCACCAACAGGAACTTGACGAGCGACTTGACCAGCTCCAGCAGCCCCTTCCAGGAGACCAGGCGTTTGAGGCCCTTGAGGGGGTCGAGGCGCTCGAACTTGGGTTGCAGGGCCTCGGTGCTGACATTGAATCCCCCGAGGGCGATGGAGGCCGCCAGGGCGGTGACCAGGGCCAGCCCGAAGAAGGGGGCCAACATCAGCAGGGTGTCGTGCACCGCGGCGGCGAGGTGGCGCAGCATCGCCCCGTCGTCGTAGAGATCGGCACGCGACAAGGACAGCCCCGAATGGAGCAAGCGGAAAAACCCCTCGCGGAAGGGCCGGCCCATGAGCACGAGGCCGAAGCTGCCCACGAGCAGCAGGGCGAAGGTGTTGAGTTCCCGCGAGCGGGGCACCTGCCCCTTCTTGCGGGCGTCTTCGAGGCGTTTGGATGAGGGTTGTTCGCTTTTTTCCTGGCCATCCTGGTTTTCGGCCATGGTGTGAACCTCTCAGGTATTGATGGCGAGGATCGCCTTGAGGGTCGTGAAGGCGTGATCCAGCAGCCCGCCGAAGCCACCCATCACCTGATCGAGGGTCACCCAGACGATGACGAAACCCAGGATCATGGACAGGGGAAAGCCCACCGCGAAGATGTGCAGTTGGGGGGCGGCGCGAGAGACCACGCCGAAGGCCAGATTGACGAGCAGCAGGGCGCCCATGAGGGGCAGGGCCATGAGCAGGCCGCCGGCGAACAGTTCGCTGCCCCAGGCCACCACCGCGCGGAACTCGTTGCGCCCCAGGGCATCGGCGCCGATGGGCAGGGTCCGGAAGCTGTCGACGAGGAGTTCGATGAGAACCAGATGACCGTTCAACAACAAGAAGGTCAGGGTGGCGATGATCAGATAGAACTGGGACAGTACCGGCACCTGCACCCCGTTCTGGGGATCCACCATGGAGGCAAAGCCCAGACCCATGGCGTTGGCCACCGCCTGGCCGCCGAACGCCACCGCGCCGAAGGCCAGTTGCAACAGGGTGCCCATGGCCACCCCGACGAGGATCTGACGCACCGCTTCCACCACCCCGGCCCCGGACCAGATATCGATGACCGGCACCGGTGGGATCACCGGCACGATCACCCATACCAGGACCAGGGTGACGACCAGGCGCAGGCGCTGGGGGATCTGCCGGGAATTGAAGATGGGCGCGGCCATGACCAGACCGCCGATGCGCAGCAGCGGCCAGAAGAATTCCGCGATCCAGGCCTGCCACTGGGCCTCGGTAAAGCTAACGTTCATGGCGCCCACACCACCCCGGAGGATGGAAGAGGCGGGTGCCTTGAACGTTCCCTCACCCCGGCCCTCTCCCAGAGGGAGAGGGGGATTTGGAACACGCACAGCGCGACTTTCACGGTAGGCATCAGCGGAAGGCGATGAGTTCAGGGATGCTCCCGATGAGCCCCTGGGTATAGTCCACCAGGTACTGGAGCATCCAGGGCCCGGCCAACAGCAGGACCAGCAGTACCACCACCAGCTTGGGGATGAAGGTCATGGTCATCTCGTTGATCTGGGTGACCGCCTGGACCATGGCCACGATCAGGCCCACCACCAGGGCAGGCAGCAACACCATCCCGGCGAGAACGCCCGTGACCTCCATGGCCTGGCGGCCGATGTCGATGACGGTATCAGGACTCATGGCAGGATTCCCAGGTGAACTGCCCTTTCCATGCAACGTCCGGGCCACACCTCGAATGGCGGAAAGCCGTCACCTCTCTGAGCACAAGGGCTGGAGTGGAGGGCAATCAGAGAACCGATCCTACCTGCCGTGTCATATCTGCCGCTGTTTCCCCCGGCTCAGCGTCCAGAGAAGGTGGACAGGGGGATACAGGTACGGACCGAAGGGCGGAGATATCCGCGTGTGACGTGTAGATGGCATCTGTCGGAAAATTCCCTTCCTGGTTTTTTTACCGGCAGAAGGGGAAGACGCGGTCTCCCCCTTCCTCGCATTTTTCAGGAGAGGGAGCGAATCGTCGAACCCCCGTGTGGGTCCGAGATCCAGTGCGGCCTGGTAGCAATCCGGTGAAACACAAGGTTTGTCGATGCTGGCGTCTCCCCATTTTTCAGCTGGTTGCTCCGAATAGTGACCCTTTTGCGCTGCACGTAAGTGATTGATCCGAGGGATCGTGTGAAGGGAGTGAAATTTCTTTTACCCCAAGCACGAACCAAGGATCAAGGGGTTACGCTGGGGGTAACGCGGATCGGGTCGAAAATCACCCCAGGCCCGAAGGGGCCTGGGGCGTGCAAAAAGGCGGCCGCCAAGGGATCATAGCGTTTTGCAAGCGCTCCCTTACAGGAGGACCC
>Ga0256841_1000693_pt1 | contig 32816 bp, 29 predicted proteins | sample 356308metaG_FD_185971 | JGI IMG/M metagenome (GOLD analysis project Ga0256841, IMG submission 185971) | Hydrothermal vent microbial communities from Mid Atlantic Ridge, Atlantic Ocean - 356-308 | ecosystem: Environmental > Aquatic > Marine > Hydrothermal vents | place: Atlantic Ocean: Mid... | reverse complement strand
CATGCATTACTCCTTCAATCTCAGATGAATAAGGCAAGCCTGTTTCTTCCTTAATAGGAAGAGCATCCATGTCTGCCCGGAAGGCTCTGACAGGCCCAGCTTTCTCACCCTTGATTCGTGCAATAACACCGGTAGTACCCGCGTATTGAGCAAAAACCTCTATCCCGAGTTGGTGCAGATATTCTTTGACCAGCCTCGCGGTATTATGCTCTTTCATTCGAAGTTCAGGGTGCCGGTGTATCTTTCGCCTGATATCCCTGATTTCAGGGTAAATTTCTTCTACGTAACCCCTTATCTTTTTAATCATCACAAAATCCTTTCAGAACGCCAAAATTACCCCGAGTAATAATTTCCTCGAACCACCATAACTAGTTCCTGAATCCGTGATCGTTCACCTAGGCCGCAGATGCAAAATAATCCACCCTAGCTCTTTGGTCAATAATAAGCAATTTAGACATCTTATACAAATTAGCCATAAGGTCTCGTCACGGATTCAGGTAGTTTACTACATGTAACACCTAGTTGTCATTCGCAACCTTCGAAGAAAAAAATGGAACTATTAATGTGGATATTGCGCTTTCCAAATTTAAGGGATAATATGGCATTATGGAAAGTAAAATCAGCAATCCCCATGACAAGTTTTTCAAGGCTGTTTTTTCAAACGAGCAGCATGCAAAGGATTTTTTGAGCCTTTACTTACCGGATGAGCTCCTAAAAACACTTGATTTTTCCACTCTAAGGATTATCAAAGACAGCTTTGTTGAGAAGGAACTGAAAGAATACTTCTCCGACTTGTTATATCAGGTAAAATTAAAAAATGAACCAGTATACATCTATTGTTTGTTCGAGCATAAGAGCTATCCTGACAGATTTACTGGTTTCCAACTGTTACGTTACATGACAAAGATATGGGAACAAATAATTCAGCAGAGCCGGGCTCGAGGGAGTTTGCCCATTATCGTTCCTATGGTTATCTATCACGGAACCACCCCATGGAAGGCGGGAACCAAGTTTAACGACCTATTTGAGATATCTAGCGATTACTTACAAAGGTATATACCCGATTTCACGTATCACCTATACGACATTTCTCATCTGAATGACGATGAAATCAAGGGCGCCGTGTTATTAAGAGCAACTCTGCTTACAATGAAGTATATTTTCAGTCCAGACTTAAGAAAACATCTGGACAAAATTTTTGGAATCTTCCAAGATTTGATTTCGAGAAAAACTGGGTTAGAATATCTAGAGATTCTTTTAAGGTATCTTGTTAACGCATCTGATCTCATAAGTAGAGAAGATATCGAAAGAGCATTAAAAAGCATACCAGAGGGTGAGAAAATTATGCCAACTATAGCCGAAGAGTGGAAGAAAGAGGGCTTCGAACAGGGGATTCAGAAGGGCATTCAGCAAGGCATTCAGAAGGGCATCCAGCAAGGCATTCAGAAGGGAATAAGAGAAGGGCTTCTTGAGGCCGTCGAGCTGGGATTGAAGTTAAAGTTTGGAACAAAAGGTCTCAAGATATACCCAAGGATACGAAAACTCAAAGAGGTAGACCAGCTGAGATCCATAAAAGAAGCCATCGAAGTCGCCAAAGACCTTTCTGAAATCGAGGAGTTAATTTAAATAAGTTCTGACAATTTTAGATTTCTAGAACTAGTCATCAGTTAAAAGATTAAAACAAGAACAATCCAAAGCATATCATTCTGGCTGAAGCGAAGCGTATTTTGAGCCTTGTTCCGAGTAGTGCCCCAAGTAGGAACGAAGCGACGTATCGAGGGATTACGAAGTGTACCGAAGGGCGCCGTACATGTACGGAGATCAGAAATCGGAGATCAGAAGTCGGAAAAGCGGTATGAGGTATAGTTAACATCTTTAAACAAACGACATTTCAGTGTTGTCTGAAATCAGACTTCTGATTTCTGGCCTCTGCTTCCGAGCAGTGCCCCGAGTAAGAGCGAAGCGACGTACCGAAGATCCGGCACTCTTCACCGTTGATCAGCTGGACTGCATGACGTGCAATTAGTCGTGGGTTTTGCTCGTAATTAAGTAGAGGTTCCTTTTGTCAAACAAAAAGCTAGATCACGGTCATTGCGATCCCGCACCCACTTCCTGCGAACTGTAGGAGCAATGGCAAATAGTTGTATTTGAAGTAGGTGCGGGAGAAGCAATCTCCAAAACTTTGATATTCTTAGAAATGCGTTTCGTTATCTGCCTTTGGTGAACTCCCCGCAATGAGATAATGTTACAAATGTTTTTTTAGATCTGCCCACCATGGCCTAGTGACCATCAAAAAATGCGTGCACGGCGTCCCGACTGAAACCTATTGTTATTTGTTTCCCGGGCGCAACACCTTGCTCACTAATATCCTTCCTGTTCCAGGTGGCTTCGAAAACAACCCCCGCGACTTCTATTTGAACATTAAAGTAGAACCCGTGGCAGGTGATTTTCTTAACCACACCGCTTAACCTGTTTTCATAGCTGTTGGTGCCCAGGTCAATTGGGACGATTTCTTCAGGTCGTATTGAAATGTAATTCGGGGTCCGGAAGCAATTGTTCGTGACTAGCTTAATCTCTAGTTTTCCTACCATCGCCCTACCCCCTGAAACTTCTGCGGAGAACACATTTTTTATTCCGAGGAAGTTAGCAACGAATCGAGAATTAGGCCTGTTAAATATCTCCTCAACAGGACCCTGCTGTACGATTCTTCCATTGTGAATAATTGCTGCTCTCTCAGCCAGGTACATAACCTCGGGAAAATCGTGTGAAACCATAATAAAAGTGGTCTCAAACTTCCGGTGAAGGTCCTTTAAAAGGTCCTTTATTTCTTCTCTAAACACCGGGTCAAGCGAAGAAAGAGGCTCATCGAGTAGAACCGCATCAGGCCGTAGAACCAGAACCCTCGCGAGAGCCACCCTTTGTTTTTCTCCACCACTGAGGGTTCCGGGAAATCGATGAAGGATGTGCGATATGTTCAAATTTTCTACGATAAAGCTCAGTCTTTCCTTTTCATCGTCGAAACCGATTTTTTTATACCTTAAACCGTATCGAATATTATCCAAAACAGTGAGATGGGGGAAAAGAGCGCAATCCTGGTATACGATACCGAGGTTACGCCCCTCGGAAGGAACGAGGGAAATGTCCTTCCCATTTAAGAATATTTTTCCGCTATTAAAGAGTGTAAGTCCCATTATGGTTTCCAGCAAAAGGGATTTCCCGGAACCAGTTGGGCCAATTAGAGCAAAGAACTCCCCTTTCTTTACTTCCATATTTATGTCAGTAAGGCTGAATCCCGGTACATCAAGGTTCAGGTTTTCTATCTTTAGCATAAAACTGTAGTTCTCTCAGTAAGTTATGGTTACCTTAATCAAAAATCGTAAGTTTTTCTTGCAAAAAGCCTCATGCATACAAACAAAACAAGTGAGACAAGTATAAGCCATACTGAAACAGGCTGAGAATATTTAAGTCCGTATGCCGTAAACCTCTCGTAAATTAACACAGGCGCTGTCATGGGGAAGTATGCGACTATGACAACCGCACCAAATTCACTGATAGCTCTTGCAATACACATTATCATCCCAAGAATCATGTTCCTCCACGCCAGCGGAAAAGTGATTCGAATAAACGTTGAAAACGGTCCCGCACCAAGACTTCTCGAAACTTTTTCAAGTCGTACGGGGATCGATTCGAACCCTGCTTTTGCAGTATTAACGTAGAAAGGCATCCCCACAAAAGTAAGCACCGTAATAATTCCCGTGGTTGTACCCATGATCTGAAGGCCGACTGCCGAAAGTACCTCTCCTATCCATTGCCCCTTTGTAGCAAGGCTCAATATGGCGATCCCGATAACGGGATGAGGAATCATAATCGGTAGATCGATTAACCCTTCAACCAGTTTTTTGCCCCTGAAGTTTTTGCGAGCCAGTACGTAGGCTAGGGGGGTTCCAAATACAAAGGAAATTAGAGCGGCAAAGGCAGATGCGTAGAGACTGAGGAAAATTGCCCTTATAACTTCCCGGTCTTTGATCGTATCTACAAGACTCCCCAGGCTAGGAGATGTTACCATTTTTGTTAATGGCAGGATAATCAAGAGCACCAGTGGAAGCGAAAAACACAAAAGAATGGCAAAAAACGTGCTCTCTCTTCTTAGTGTTGTTTCCATGCTCTTATAAGTACCCATAGTTTATAACCCAGCCAAATCAACAAGTATCCTAACTTTATGAACTTCCCAAATCTGGGTTCTTCACCTATTTTCTTACTTCAACAAGCTTTTGAATAGATTTCGGAAGCCTTTCATACATTTCCTCGGTCGCTACCCTGCATGGAACAATGGGTGGTTGTCCCATTTCCCTTAGAATTTTCAAACCACCATTTGGATCAAATAGGTAAGCCAAAAAAGCTATGGCTGCTTCCCTGTTTTCGGCATTCTTAAGCATGGTGATACCATAGGTGCATGATTTTCCATGTTTTATGATCCACTCCCCTGGCTTTTTACCAGCGACCTTGACCGTCGCCTGCATATAGAAATTATTGTATTTTGAATTACCCAGGTTAATGTGGTCGTTTAGTTTTACGTATCTAAGCTTGTGTTGCACTGCGACCGAAAGGTATTCCCAGGCGTAATCCATGTTTCCTGTTTGAAGAAGGGAAATCAGTTCCACGGATTTTGGGCGTATATTTTTCTTGGGCCTGTTAGCAAGAAGTTTCTTGTATAGACCGGGCTTATTGTAGAACTTCTCTGCAAGCTGCATAACCATCAAGCTCCTGTATCCACATGGGTCAAGATTGGGATCCGCATGTCCCCAAACAATCCCTTTACGTAACAATATCTCATACCAATTATCGGTATTTATTTCAGATGCGTATTTACTTTTATCTGTGTAGCAGAGCACCAGTTGATTGGTGGCGAAGCGAACGTTCCAGGTAGCAAATTGAGGGATCAAAAAATTATCGATTACGGCATAATCGGCTGCGGCCATTACGTCAGCGGGTTTCCCGACCTCGCAAATCATTCTTGCCATCTTCGTGCTCCCGCCACCTTCCCGCTGAATATCCACTCGGGGATATCTTGCCTCAAATTGCTTTTCTATCTTGGCAAAAGGCATTGTTAAGCTACCAGCATGAAAAATAATCAGCTTACCATGAGGTTCAGCAATGGCATTATTGACAAAAAACAGAATGAAACCCAGGACAAAAACAACCAATAGCTTTGCACATCTAATCGATTTAATCATATCAAGCCTCCGATCTAATATGTTGTCCATCTATCTCAAGAAACAGAACCAGGTGAACCCCAGCTTTCATGTCGCTACAAGTTAACGTGTATCCCTTTATATCTTTTTAGACATATCTGTCAACATTTATTTACCTATATTTTCTTATTATGCTTCATGTTTACTCATATTCCCAAGATCGGCAAGTGCGATACAGGTGGGCGACCAGGAGGGCGGAAAAAGATTGCGTGACAATGCCATCGCCATCTTGCCAACAATCAGCAATTTAGATATGGTATAGAAATCAGCTATCAAGTTTCGTCACGGATTCAGGTGGCAAACAATTAAACAAGTAGATCGGGAACAATCCAAAAGCCGTCGCTCCGGCGGGAGCGAAGCATGGAGCCGGAATCTAGGATTCTCTAGTTGGATGCCGGATCGAGCCTACCCCTGACCTAATTAGGGGGCGGCATGACGTGCAAGAAGCCATTGGTAAAGTGAGTAATTAATCAGAGTTTTCACAAAAACAAAATTTGGAATCTTTGCAATTAGATTAAATCGATATCTCCTGCGTAGCGGCTTACTTGAAAATGTCTCTTATATTTACTTTAAATGACCTTTATGGAGTCTCCCATGCCCGAACACCCTAAAACCTTTCTCAGCACCAAGGAAGTTGCTGAACTGCTTGATGTAAACGAAAAGGTCGTATATTCTCTCATATCAGAAAAGGGTTTGCCGGCGTGCAAGGTCACAGGGAAATGGATATTTCCTCGGCACCTGGTTGAAAAGTGGATTGAAAGCCACGTAATCAATTATCCCGGTGATTCACCCGTCACGTCTGAAACCTTACTTGTGATTGCCGGCAGTAACGATCCTCTTATGGAGCGCACAATAGCTCTTTACAACAGCAAACGCGGCGACACCTTGGCTGTGTTCGGTTCTACAGGAAGTCTGGGAGGCCTAAAGGCCCTGAACAGGAAGCTATGCCACATAGCAACTTCTCACCTCATGCATAGCGATGAAGAGGAGTATAACTTTGCTTACCTTGAGGAACACATAGATGGTCCGCTGCCCGCCGTGGTTAATTTCTGTTTTCGAGAACAGGGAATCATGGTAGCTAAGGGGAACCCTAAAAGGATTGAGAACATAGCTTCCCTTGCGAAAACTGGCATTAAGATCGCCAATCGTCAAAAAGGTACGGGAACTCGACTGTTGCTTGAGCACGAGCTTAAAAAGGCCGGAGCAGATCCGTCGAAAGTGAACGGTTACGAGAACGAATTTCCGACTCATCTTGCTGTGGGATTAGAGGTTCTCTCCGGCAGAGCCGATGCGGCACTGGGTATAAAGGCAATGGCATCGTTGCTGAACCTAGATTTCATTCCTGTCCGGAAAGAACGTTACGATCTACTGATATTGAAAGACCGATTCTTTGACAAACCAATCCAGAGATTCCTCAGTTTTTTGCAAGATGAGGCTTTCAAAAATCTGGCATCCACCCTGGACGGATATGATCTCGGGATGACTGGGAAAATGGTTTTTCCCGGCAGCTAGTAGGGCACTCTCTAGATATTGTGTCAGACAAAACCCAGGAGATCGTCATTTCGAACGCAGCAATGCAATCTCTAACGCCTTGATATTCCGGGGAGATTGCTTGGTCTCCCGCACCCACTTTAAGCCATACATGTCGACATTAACTCGAAAACATTATCATAAAGTGGGTGCGGGATCCTCGCAATGACAGAATGCTGGAAATGATTTTTAGGAATCGCCCTACTAGTGATGACCTTTGAGCTTCTTTGTGTCAAACAGTATCAAGAGACTCTGTTAAAATGGGGGAAATAATCATTAAAAAGAGAAAATTGCGATATAGCATTGATTGGAAAAATGCGTGGGAGAAGATGAGAAGTGAAAGGAAAAGAAAGGCGATCGTGACGTATGAGCCGGATTTCTTCAAAAAGAGCCTTCATGATTTTTCAAAGGTGGCCAAATTCAACGATTATGAGTATGGTAAAAAAGCCTTTCAGATCCTTGATAATGTTTTGAATGAGAAAGATGAAATCCTTGAGATTGTCCCCGGCCCTGGTAATGTCACGGTGCTATGGTGGGAACGCTAAGGTCAGATACTCCAAGGAAACTTGGTAGCCTCTAAATTATTAAATAAACTACTTTATGGGACGGGTAGACTGTGGAACAAAGAACGCACAAAAAAATAAATACCACGTTTTGGGGAAAGCCTTTAGAAATTTCAGAAGGTTTTGCCGAGGTAAAACTTAAAACATCAGAAGACATGGCCGTGGACGAATTTGGCCTTATTCACGGGGGAACAATTTTTGGTCTTGCAGACTACGCTTCAATGCTGGCAGTCAATCATCCTAACGTGGTGCTTGCCGGAGCTAACGTAAAATTCCTGAAACCTGTTAAAGTTGGTGACCTTCTTTTTGCTAGAGCCCACGTGGTAGAAAGCAAAGGTAGAAAAAAAGTGGTTGAGGTTGTTGTGGAGAGAAAAAATGAGAGCATATTTACAGGCGAGTTTGTCTGCGTAGTATTGGAAAAACATGTGCTAGATTCTTAGGTCCGTGTAACTGTTATAAGAGAAAGAAGCCGGAAATAATCTTCCCGGCTTCACTCATATAGTTGATCAGAGCCAACCCTTCGCATCACAAAAACTGCGACGGCAACCTATTTCTTTTTATCAGCAACTTTTGCCGCGGTTTTTTTCGTGGCCTGTTGAGCTTCTCTCTCTTTCAAGCCTTTTTCTAACAACTCTTTAACTTCTTTTACGTCCTTTGAAAGTTCACAAAACTCTTTTTTACTCACGTAAGGGTACTCAAGAACCTTCTTCCGGAGCTCAACGCCGGATCTAAGGTATTCCACGTATTTTGCCGTTACTACCGGAATAGCATCGGTAAAAGGAGACTTAACCAGATCTTCCAGGATTTTTACAGAAATACCCGTCCATTTCTTGATTATTTCACCAGGTTTTAGAACCTTGTCCACCCCTACCATTTCTTGGCAGGCCTTCCAAGTATTGCGGGATACCTCCCCAGCTTTTTGATAAAAATCGAGTTGTGTTGAAAACAAAGAGGTACAGAAATCAAAACCTTTCTCCGCATTTCTAGATGCCAAGTCGGCTATTTCATCCCCGTACGGATGAACAACAGTATAAGGTTCAAGTATTTTCTTTACGTGATCGAGGGTATTTTTATAGATTTCTTTCATCTCTTCAGGATCCTGGAAAAAGAAGGTACCTTTCGATCGGTCTCTGTTTACCTTTAAGAGACTTTCCATGAACTGGCTGTATACTTTTGAGCTTTCGGTAAAAACCTTTGAGGAAGCCTCGTTCATATGTTCCAAGAATTCGACATAGTAATTAGTCCATTTAAATGCTTTATTCTCAACCATTTTCTCACCTCTACTTAGCCCCTATTCCCCTGATTTCTCAGAATCAGTTTCACGGAAAGGATTTGCAAAGCTATTTAAAACTTTTTGAAAGTCCTTTGCTTGTTTTTCAATTAATTTCTGGAACTCACCCGCCATGTTGACGTAGTCAATACCCCTCTCCCCCAGGAGCCGCTCCAATTGCTTGATCTTCTCCTCCTGTAGACGAACTTTTTCTTTGAGTTCTTCGCATTGTCTCGCAAGCTCGTCATACTTCTCCCTCGGGACAAGGTTAAACAGTTCCAGGTATTCTTTAAAGGTTTCGCGGAAATCCTTGACCGATTTTTCCCATAAGGAAGGATACTCTGGGTCGTCTTCCGAAAGCTTATCAAGCCCGTAAACTTTCTTAAACTGTTCTGTCAGATCACCAAACTCCCGAAAACCTCCCGTAATCCACCTGGAAAACTCTTCAAGCTGCTTCTGTCCTTTGGCAGCATCAAGCAAAAATTTCCCCCAGAATTCAAGAAACTCTTTATTCATAATCTATCCATGCTAACAGAAATTAATCTGTTTTCGTTAAATTCGGCACGGCAATTCTATCCAGTAGGATAAACCGTGCCGAATAGTTTTTAAGCGAAGAAATCTTCAACTCTTTTGTAACTTTCATCAACTGCTTTTTTAAACTCATCGCGAGCCTTTTTGTACGCCTTGATCCATTCTTCCAGGGCTTTTTTACCTTCATCCGGAAGCAATGGAGACTGAGATATCAGGGTCTGCACCATTTGCTCGGTCTGGTTCTGTAGCATTACAATGGAGTTGAAAGTGTTCTCAAATGCGGTCTTGTTTAACTTAATCATCTGCTTCATCATTTCTTTTGGTTCCATCTTTTCCTCCTCTTTTATTAACTATTTCGATTCTGCTTTTTTGGTCTTTTCACCACCTTTTTCTGCCTTGGCAAAAAGCTCCTCCATCCTTTTAAACCCGTCATCTACTATTTTTTTGTATTCTTTCCTTACCTTTTTGCAGTTATCTAGCCAGTCTTTGAGAGCCTTTTTCCCTTCCGCTGGAAGCCAGGGAGCCTTTTCCATATAGGAAAGAAGCATCTCTTCCGTTTGATCCTGCACTAGGGTCATGGCCTTGAACGTGTTTTCGAAAGCCATCTTGTTAAATTCGATCATTTGTTTAACCATTTCCAACTGAACCATTTCCTCTTAACCTCCTTTAAATAATTATTTATGATCGGCTGATGATCATTCGCCAATCACTTTTTGGGGTCCGGACCTACAAGGTCCAAGACCTGTTTGCCAACGTCTGTCTTCTCGTTCGACTCAGTGTAAATACCCATTGATTTCATTACCAGTTCCGTTATTTCCTTCGAAGCACCATTTACAACGTTTGAAATGTTTTCTTTCTCTGCCACGAAATCAAGGTACGATGACAGTGCACCGGCCATTACTTCCTTGGCGGTATCAGGAACACAAGGATTGTGCTTGACAAGTATTTCGGTAAATTCAACCATCTGTTTCCACATCAATCCCGTCGTCCTGGTTGTTGTGTTTAAGATTTCTCTTTGCATAGCACAAATTGCTTCAACAAATTTTGATGTAGTCATATTTTCAAACCTTTCTCCTTCAAGCTTCTACCCTCTAACCATCAGCCGATCTTTAGTTAAGCATACTATAACCACAAAAAAAGGGATGTCAAGAGAAAAATGTTGCACTGCACAAGTATATTTTAAAAAATTGCACACAGGCTCGCATCGCTTGACAAGCGAGAATATCTAAATTACTAATATGTGAGCAGATTCTTATGGAAGTTTCGGGATTAAAATTTATTGCGTTGTGTCAGGAGGATTTGTGGAAGAGGAAGAAAAGGGGAAAATTATAATCAAAAAATATCCGAACAGGCGCCTGTATGACACCAAGAAAAGCGCCTACGTTACGTTAAAGGAAGTTGCCGAACTGATAAAAGGTGGCTACGAGGTAGAAGTTATAGACGTAAAGACTGGTGAGGATGTTACCGCTTTTATATTAACACAGATAATCTTGGAACAAACCAGGAAAAACAGTTCCTTTTTGCCCGTATCCCTTTTGCACCTCATCATTAGGTACGGCGAAAACGTTCTAAGTGAATTTTTCGAAAAGTACCTTGAGCTAACTATTAAGAATTACCTGGCCTACAAGTCTGCCGTTGACGAACAGTTTAGGAACTGGCTTGAGCTCGGCATGGACCTATCGACCATCGGCCAGAAGGCAATACTAAATCTTTTTCCGAAAAAACCCTTCGATTTCTCACCACGCACGGTAAAACAGGAAGAAAAAGACAAGGAAGAGAAATAGAAACACGCTCCCCACCACGAGGGTTAACGGAGCAATCCTCCGAACCAAAGGGCTGATTGGTAGCCACATAGCAAGAATGGATTATTCGTCACCTTGTCAAGCAATCTTTTTACGCCCTTTGGATCGTTCACCTGAACCGCATCTGTGGCGTCATCGCCCGCCGGACATTGCGTACTGTATTCCGACGGGCTCTTCCTTGCATTTGCAGCCCAGGTGAACGATCACGGGTTCAGGTTGTTATCTGGTTCCATAATCTTTACTTCTTCGGTGGCCTGGGTGGACTCACCACGGCTTCCCCATCAAGAACAACGGTGCCTTCTTGGTTAGTACACGTTGTTTTGAGGGTGACCTTCTTTTTGTCTCTATCTATCTCCGTAACTTCAACCCTGGCAGTGATGGTGTCACCCATTTTGACGGGGGCCAGGAATTTAAGTTCCTGTTTAACATAAATGGTCCCTGGACCGGGAAGCTTCGTCCCTAGAATTGCCGATATAAAACCCGCCGGAAGCATCCCATGAGCTATCCGAGTTTTGAAGAAAGTTCCTGCGGCATACTCTTCGTTTATATGTGCAGGGTTGAAATCCCCGGTAATGCCCGCATAAAGATAAACATCTGATTCTGCTATCGTTTTTGATAATTCCGCATACTCCCCAACCTTGAGTTCGTCAATAGTTTTCCCTATCATTTCTCCATCCTCCACGATCTTGTCTTTTTTCCGTTTCAAAAACTTAGCTCTAGAACCATGACCTGTGGCTCCACATGTCGTCCTGAAGTTCCTTGATATCAGTTTTAAGCATCAGGTAAAGGGATGCATTTTGGATTGCTAGTCCCCCAAGGTGTGCCAAGGCGTTTACGAGCATTAACTCGTCCTCAGTAAACTCCCTTCTCCTGTCCGTGTAAAGTCTGAGTTCCCCAATAACTTTCTCTTTTGTCTTGATGGGGACCGAAAGCATGGACACAATTCCTTCTTTCTTTTTTTCGTCGCGGTATTGAACCCGCTCGTCCTTGGTGGCATCTTCAATCCAGACAGGCTTTCCTTCCAGGGTTTCACTTATGCTCTTGTCCGCATGAACGTCTCCTTTACTGAGATACTCCTCACTCAACCCGTAGCTCGAAACGAGTTCAAGCACATTAGTTTTTTCATTCAACAAGCGAATTGAGGATGCTTTAACATCAAGAGCCTCTGCAACGTCAGCCGAAAGGATGTGCAGGATCTTCTTTATATCAAGGCTAGACTGTATACTTACAGCAATATTATGAAATATTCTCGTGTTCCTGCGCAGTTGCTCAAAAAGACGGGCATGCTCAATGGCAATCGCTCCCTGTTCTGCGAGGGCTTTCAGAAAGTTAATTTCTTTTGGGGAAAAGTCCCTGGGGGTGTCAGTATAGAGAGCCAGGACCCCGACGGTTTTCCCCTTGAACATAGCCGGCACTACGAGTATCGATGCAATTCCTTCTTTCTTCTTGGCTTCGTGGTTTTCTACCCTTGGGTCAGTGGTTGCATCTTTGATTGCCAGGTATCCCCCCTGGAGTACGTCGCTTGCAGCCTTCTTTGCCTTCATGGGGTCAGCATGCAAATAGTTCTTGGAAAGCCCTTTCTGGGCAACAGGCTGGTAAATATCCTCTCCTTCCTCGGCCAGGAAAAGACACGCAGCCTTCCCGTTCATTGTTTTTATTGCGTTGTCCACAATGAGTTCAAGAATTTCGTCCTTGTTCAGGGTAGTCCCGAAGGCTCTAACAACTTCGCAGATGGATTCGAAATAATCATTTCCGCTTCTTTTCACAGTCATTTTTCACTCCTGTATCCGTTTAGCATTATTTCATCAGTAACCCTTAACTACTTTTTTTAGTCTTTGAAGCTACTTTCTTAGTTTTTTTGACTTTTTTAACTTTTGGAGGAACATCGTCACGTTCTTTTAGCCACTGGACGATTTTCGGTACCAGTTCCCTCTGACACTTGGAACTGACATAAATCCCTATGTGCCCGGTATCCAGGCAAATATCCTCCGTGTCCTTGCTTCCTACCTTCTTGGTCAGAAGTTCACATGCTTCGGGCGGAACCAGGTGGTCAAACCTTCCGTAGATGTTTAAAAGAGGCACCTTGATTTTCCGCAGGTCAACTTTTTTTCCTCCAACAACCATCTTGTTCTGGATAAGCAAGTTCTTCTGATAACAGTCCTCAATGAACTGCCTGAACGTTTCCCCGGGGACATCCGGGCTGTCAAAGATCCACTTTTCCATTCGAATGAAGTTTTCAACAAAGGTCTTGTTGTCAATATTCTCAAGGAATCCCACATACTTATCAATCATTAACCGGGCAGGATTAAGAAGCAAGAACCCAAGGTTAAGAATATCTCCCGGCATATTCCCGTATGCTTTTACGAGTTTTTGCGCGTCAATCTGTTTTGTCCATATGTGCAATAGGCCCTTGTCCGTATCAAAGTTTGTTGGGGTAACAGTGGTTATCAGGTTCTTTATCTTTTCAGGATGCAGGGCAGTATAAATAACTGAAAATGTGCCACCCATGCATATACCCATGAGGTTAATCTTATCCTTTTTATGCTTTTCTCTTATGAAATCCACAACGCTATCAATGTAAACATTTACATGGTCATCTATGGAAAGGAACCGATCTTTTCTGGTGGGATAACCCCAATCAATCATGTAAAGATCCACACCTTCATTTAGAAAGTTCTGTACAACGCTTCTTCCCGGTTGAAGGTCAAGCATCGTTTCCCGGTTGATAAGAGCATATACAACCAGTAAAGGGGTCTTAATTTTCCTTCGGGTTTTGGGCTTATAGTATTTTAGCTTAACCCTGTCAATCTGGTACACTACATCGTATGGCGTAGTGGCGATTTCAGTGTCAAGCTCACCAAGAAGAACATCCTGGGCCTTCAGGAAACGCTCCTGAGTCCTTTCAGATTCTTCCGCCAATTTTTCCATAATAAGATCTATGGCTATCCTGGGTTCGCTCATAACTACCCCCGTCATTGTCGATTCTATTTATTTCTTCTACTTAACCTTTCGTGATAATTCCCTTACCTGCTTTTTTAATTCGTGTATTTCCTTGTAAACGTCATCTATGTCACGATTTGTAGGTACTGGCAAAGCCTGGAGCATATCCATCAAAACTTCTTCCCTCGCAATTTTGTAATCTTCCACCGCATCCAGGAGCCTCTTTAAAACCTTCGTGTATTCCGGGGACTTAAAAAGAGTCATGTAGTGACCTTCGAGAGTCTTAATCCACATCTTGTATATTTTTTTAAAGTCATCCCCGAGTTCCCCGCTTTTTGCCAGTTCCCCCATGTTTTGTTGAACAACTTGTATCGATTTTTCAACCGGCAAGTACAGGGTATAGAGAAATTCTGCAAGCGTTGCCTGAAAAACGCTAAACTTGTCCGCGAGATCTGCTAACCTTTCCTGGTATTCGCGGGCAAGGCCTATCTTGGGCATTTTTAGAATTTGCTTAAATTCCTTTTCATATATCTCTGTCCAGGCTTTAAAGGTATTCTCATCTAACTTCTCAAATACGTATGCCTGAACCGGCCTTGTCCCGCTCATACTCTTTTCCAGCCACTGTCGGTAAAGGTAAAAATACCCATCCCAACCTTTCTGGGCCATTTTCAGGACTATTTCAGGAAGTGAACTCAATCCGCTGAAGGCGGAGGAAAATGTTCCTGAAGATGAGAGGGCAGACATCATACCTTCCGACATTTTCATCATTGACTGCCACGATTTCAGGAACTCAAACGGATGTTCCTCGGGCAGGGTACTCTCAAAGATCTTCGTAAAATCAGGCCACGCCTTTCCCATGGACGTCCAGAAATCAAAGCCTGACTTGAACCACTCGGTAAAAACGTCGTTGCTTTTCCTATCTTGATCACTGCTACTCATATTTACACTCCGTTCCGTTAGATCGTTCTTGAACTATCCATCAATCAAGCCACACCAGGAGTTGCCTGAGCACTACAAGAGCGATTTGATGGAATTTTAGACAGAACGCCAATAGATTCGACTTTTCGCACTTTCTTGCCGGAGTATTTCCTGATAAATTTTTCCAGTACCGGGTAAAGGTGAAGGTTCACCACGCCTCTCACATGTCCGCCGTACACCTTTACGGTCATCTGGTCTTCTTTAGGAGTCCCAATCAGATAAGCAGTAGAGAGAGCATTCGGGAAGGGAACAATGTGGTCAAATACCGCTGCAACGTTACAATACGGAACGGTTATCTTTTTCAGATCAACCGTTCGATTAAAGAGTTTCATCTTTCCCTTTGCAAGGTTGTTCTTATAGTATATCTCCCATAAATATTCCCTGTGAGCGGGTCCCGCGAGATCCCTGGTGGAATGATTGTTCCAGAAAAATACCGCATCATTGGCATATTTGTACTCGTTTCCGTAAAAGTACATATCCATAAACATTAATGCAGCTTTTTCAGGCTTTACCCAGTCGAAGAAGCTTTTTAGAATTTCACCAGGAAAGACCCCACCGTGAGTTTCCACGAATTTATCTATGTCGTTGACGGAAAAATCAGAAAAAGCTCCCATCAACCCTGCCCCCTCTTCTCCAACCTTGGAGTTTAGAAGGGTAGTAAGATTAACCAGATATCGGTACCCGTTGTTTAGTGCGGCATCGATATCTATGTACGCTCCTCCAATGCAGTATCCGAGACCACCTATCTTATCCTGTCCCGTTACTTTCTTTATAACCTCTTTTGCTTCCATTATCTCAGCTATGTAATCTTCGAGGGTGGCATTTTTCGTTTCTTCTGTAATCAGCTTCCAGTCAGTAACAAATACATCGTAGCCCTTTTCCACCATGTATCTTATCATGCTCAACTCTTTGGTGAGATCGAGGATGTAGTACCCGTTTATTATTGAGTAGATCATAAAGAGTGGTGCTTCATATACTGTATCACCCGCCGGGATATACCTTTTCAATTTCAAAAGAGGAGTTTCGTGGATAACTTCGCACGGTGTAACTGCTATATTTTTACCAACTTCATAATAAACGCTCGACTTTTCAATTAGCTTCATCGATGCCATCAGATCGTAGAGGTACTTAGTTGCGCCTGCACCGAATCTAAACGCATTTTCCCATGTTTCCAAGGTATTGTTTACTACAGATTCAGGATCAAGCCAGGTGAAAGGGTTCCCGAGTTCCCAGAACGGTTTTGATACGTTATTTAGGTACTCCAGGTAGTTCTTCACAATTGCAGCGCGTGCCCGGGTAGGGATGTTCTTGAAAATTTCTTCATAGAGTTTCCTGTAATACCTATCATCCTTGGCACTGTTGATGTTCTTGTAGTCATCACTAAAAGGGTCAATAATCTCGAGAACTTTTTTTACCTTTCCCATTTTTTCTCCTTATGTATCAATGTTACTACTAAAGTTTCGCACATGAATTTAGGTTAATTAATTTGGGTAACACACTGAATTTTATCATTTTTTAGTGGAAAGGCAGCTCCAAATTTAGTATAGTTGATTTTCATAAACAATTAAAATCACTAAAGAAGGAGCTGCCATGAAGAATCATACACTAATGTCGCTCTCAATTCAAAAGGAAATTAAAAAACAGCGTATAAGTGCTGAACCAGAAGTCAATAGGGCAGTCAATGAACTAAACGTAAAAACTCTTTTGTGTCGTAGTAACATCAGAAAGGAGAAGGGTTATTCTCCCGCTAGCTTACTTTTTGTAATGCTTTTGCTTCCATTGGCTAAGATGAACTTAACGTCTCTTTGGACAACTGACTTTTATAAGCGATATATCAATGCCGGAAAAGATGCCTATTACAGATTCCTCAATCATCCTCGGTTTAATTGGAGAAGGTTTATCTATCTGGTAGTCAATCGTATTGTTGCGCTATGTGATCGAGTAGCATTCAATGACAAAGTTCTCATTGCAGATGACACCATTTTGAAAAAGACCGGAAAGAACATGGAGCTTGTAAGCTTTCATCATGATCATAAGATCCATAGCAGGCAATTAGGTTACCAGATGCTTCAGCTCGGTTATCACAATGGAAGTCACTTTTATCCTATAGATGTGGGATTTCATATCTCCAAAAAGCGTCCCAATGAAAAGATCCGCTCAATTGATCGACGCACAAATGGATGGAAACGTCGAGCTGAGAGCTTCAAGAAGAAGACTGATCTTCTTGTTGAAATGTTGCAAAGAGCTTATCAGCAGGGCATTGATGCTCGATTTGTTCTTTTTGACAGCTGGTTTGCACACGACAAAGTTATCTCTAAGGTCCTGGATATTGGCTATGGGGTAATTTGCCGGCTTAAAGCAGGTAAAACCCGCTACGGTTACAATGGTGAGTTGCTCACACTTAAGGCCATTTGGCATAATATAGCGAGACATAAGCTACAAAAGGTTCCTCAATGGAACGTTAAGGCTGCTGCTATAACCCTTGAACTTCCACTTTCCGGAACAGTTCTGGTTGTCTTTGTGCGATGGAGTAAAAAAAGATGGCACTGTTTTCTCTCAATAGAGACTGATCTAGAAATCGCTGAGATACTTGATTACTATGCTCGTCGTTGGTCTATTGAGGTTTACTTTCGAGACTGTAAGCAACTTCTTGATCTTGGCAAGGGACAAAGTGAGACCTTTGATGCCCTTATTGCATGGACTTCTATCGTAATGCTTCGCTATTTTCTTCTTGTTTACATTTTATCAAAAAGATACTCAACTGGCCCAATTGGAGCCCTGTTCAGATGCCTAGCTCAAGAACAACTTGAACTAACTGTTATCCCAGCTCTTTGGAGTCGTCTTAGGCAAATAATGATGGTGTCAAGTCAACTATTTTCAACCAATTTCGACACAGAAATCTTCTTCCATATCCTTGATATTGCTGAAAATATACTGCTAGATAATAGTGTACTTTTTAGTGCGAAACTTTAGTAATAAATGAAAAAAAATCAAAAAAATCCCCATCCCCCTCGACCTCTTTCCTCTTGACAGTCCACTTCCTTTCATGACAGGCTATACATCAACGTTTCCCAAGATCCCTGATCCCATGACAATAGAGACCGCTTCTGCGCAAGCTCCTAAGTTACATAGGGGGTAGTTATGGAAAACATGTTCAGCTACGTTGAGACTGGAATTGTTGTTTTAGTTTTAATAGTAGAGATCTTCATTCTTTTTAATGCTCGAAAGGAAACAAGAGAACGCAAGGAGCTAATAGCCGAGCTAGGATTGACCCGGAGAAAGCTGGGACGGGAGTCTTATCTCGAAATGATCAAGAAAGGACTCAAAGACGCCAAGGAAAGTATAATCTTCGTAGCCACGAGTCTGGAGAAGAAAAAACCCACAGATGAGCTCTATGCCATAATTGAAAATCTTGATTTAAAAGACTACCGCGGGATTGTACCAGACGAAAGTGCAAAAATAGAAGCCATGATACAATTGAAGAAACGGGGCGTCGAGGTGAAAGTCCACAACTTTGCCAGCGTTTCCAACTTTAGATTTAATGTAATTGATGAGGAAAAGGTTATAATTGGCCTGTCACTACGAGAGGACGAGCCAAGCACTGAGGGAATTTTAATTGAAAACAAGGTACTGGCAAAGATTCTAACCGACTTTTTCAACAACTTGTACCAACGTGCAAAACCGCTCGAGGATTTCATAGAAGAAAGCGTACAGGTTCTTCTAGAAGCAAACCCGAGCTGGAGCGAAGAGTTTGTAAGAAAACAGCTCGGGATTTTTGCCGAAACTGCACCCGAGGAAAAATGAACAGCCTTGTTTTCGTTGACAAAACACAGCCCTGCAATGTATGTGATATTTAATCAATAGGGATTCCTAATCAGAATTAGATCAACAAAAAAGGAGAGTATAATGGATTATTATTTTCATATCGACGGGCAAAACGTTGGGCCTTTGCAAGAAGTACAGATTCGGGAATTTATTTCTTCAAAAAAAATTACCTTAAAGACTCTCGCATGGAAGCAGGGTATGGAACAGTGGGCACAGGTAAAGGACGTCCCGGAACTTCTGGCAGCTTTCCCCGAGCTCCAGGGATCAACTTTTACATCACCCCCACCGGGTGGTGAAGCCCAAGCCCAGGCACAACCGCAGCAGGAAGCCTTTGCCGGATATCAACAAGCGGCCGTTAGATACGCAGATTTTATGCCTCGATTTCTTGCTGGTTTAATTGACGCTGTAGTTCTCTTCATACCAAGCATGCTCGTGGGTATGTTTATCCCTTATGTTGGTGGGCTTATTGTAAGCGTTCCTTACTACATTTACTTCATGTCAGACCTAGGTGGAGGTCAGACCATAGGATACAAGGCTATGAAATTGAAACTGTTGAGTGAAGAAACGATGCAACCGGCACCAATTGCTCCAATATTCCTCTGGTACCTGGTCCTTTCTCTTGTTGGATTCATCGGCTGGATTTGGTTTTTCATAGATAAAAAGCGCAGGATGCTTCACAATATTGTTTCAAAAACAATAGTAGTGAGCCTTGCCGATTAACCTATTAATCTGGCAGCAGGTGTGGAAGCACCTGCTGTTTTTTACAAATCTTCATTTTAGTTCGAGTCATAGTCCTCCAAGGGACACCCGGAACATTTCGGTTTTTTCTTGCAGAAATGTTTTCCTGTCATAACAAGAAGGGCGTGAAATTCCTTAAAAAGTTCTGCGTCGCTATCAAGGAAATCCATAAAAAGAGACTGGATTTCCTCGTAGCTTATTTCATCAGGGATGAGGCCGTGGCGGGATAAAATACGGTACGTGTAGGTATCAACGACGAATACAGGCATGTTTCCCGCGTAGAGCAGGATACTATCAGCAGTCTCAGGGCCGATCCCCTTGACGGAAAGGAGTTTTTCCCTGAGAACGCCTATTTCCTCGGAAAACATCTTCTCTATATCGCCACTATATTCTTTCAGGAAAAACGTACAAAAATCTTTTAGCCTTTTCGCTTTCTGATTGTAATATCCGGAGGGCTTGATAAGCGAAGCAAGATCTTTATCAGGGATTTTTAATATTGCGCCACAACTAAGAAGATTCTGTTTCTTCAAATTTATTATGGCCTTTTCAACATTACTCCACGCTGTATTCTGAGTCAGGATAGCTCCGACGATTACTTCGAAAGGACTTTCGGCAGGCCACCAGTGTTGTGGCCCAAAATGTTGAAATAAACGCTTGTATATTTTGAGAAGCTCGCTTTTCCTGGAAGTCGCCATTAATTCTTTAAAGATCAACACCGGCAATCGGCGTTTTACAATAAGGGCAAGATCCCTTTTCAACCTTGTTGCCAAGGATACTGAAACCAAACCTGTCAATCACGATCTTTTTACACCCGGGGCAATAGGTTTTCTCTCCGTCATCTCCTGGTAAGTTTCCCGAGTAGACGAACTGAAGCCCTTCTTCCAGTCCTATCTCCCTTGCCCTCTGTATGGTGGTGGCCGGAGTAACCGGTGCGGTTGTTAACTTGTAGGTCGGGTGAAAGCGGCTTATGTGCCACGGAGTCTCAGGACCCAATTCCTTGGCTATAAAGCGCGCTATATCCCTAAGTTCGTCAAAATCATCGTTGTGACCTGGTATAATTAGAGTAGTCACTTCTACCCATACATTCTGCTCTTTTAGTGTCTTAAGCGTATCAAGCACCGGTTTAAGCTTCGCTCCGCAAAGATCCTTGTAAAACTTATCCCGAAAGGCTTTAAGGTCGATATTTGCGGCATCAAGACGGGGATAGTATTCTTCCAGGGCTTCCCTCGTCATGTATCCGTTGCTAACGAAAACGTTTTTTATACCGGATTCGTGAGCAAGCACGCCTGTATCGTATGCGTATTCAAAATAGATCGTGGGTTCGGTGTAAGTATAAGAGATGGAAGAACACGAATATTTCTTTGCCAGATTAACAATTTCCTCCGGAGAAACGTGATCTCCAATTATTCTCTTGCTGTCCCTCGGCATCTGGGAAATATCAGCGTTCTGACAAAAAAGGCACCTGAAGTTGCATCCAACCGTTGCCAGGGAAAAGCTTCTGCTGCCAGGTTGAAAATGAAAAAGGGGTTTTTTTTCGATAGGATCAATGTGAGTCGCCACGGGTCTCCCATAAACCAGCGAAAATAATTTACCCCCCTGGTTTTCACGGACACCACATATCCCGCGTTTTCCATCTTTTATTATGCATCGATGGTTGCAAAGGTTACACTTAACCTTGTTTTCCTCGAGTTTTTCATAAAGCCTGGCTTCCTTCATCGGCAATCTCCCTCCCGATTTGAGGTAAGTCGTTGTAAAAAGTAGGTTTTGGAGTTATACCACCGGATGTGGAATGAATCGACTCCACCAGCGGCTGTTGAATGGTAGCAAATGTAGGCCGGATTTCAACTATCATGCCTATGAATGCCCCAAAAGGATTGTGCTGAAAATACCTGATTGTCTCAATCCATTTCAGATAAGGAAGCAACATCTCGGGAAAGAAAACGGTGGTTCTCCATGATATATTGGAACCAGGTATCACTTCGCTCAACAGTCGATTAAGCTCAAACACTGAGAAAAACTTTGCATGAGCATACAGGTTATGACCTTTGAGCTTGGCATGCAGCCATCTTGTCGTATTGGTCAAGGAATACTTGTTTAAGACGCCGAGTACGATTTTCTTCCGGGCGACTCTTGACGCTTCTCGGAGCGCCACCCGTGGATCATCCACGAATTCTAGAGTAGTCACCAGGGCTACCACGTCGAACTCGTTATCATCAAAGGGTAAATCTTCGGCTACACCCTTGTAAAGATTGGCCCGGTTCCCTAGTTTTTTCCTTGCAACGTCGAGCATATACGGTGACGGTTCAATACCTGTAACGTAATAGCCCAATTCCGTAAACCATTCCAGGAAGATACCTGTACCACATCCGACTTCAAGAAGACGCTCCCCGGGGAGAGGATTCAAGAACGATCTAAGGAGACGTTTCTCAAGGTTCAGCACTTCCCGGCCTACCGAACTTTCAAACCACCTGTCATAGTTTCTTGCGTTTTCAAAATCGAATATGTAACCCACGGTAACCCTTTTTTACTCAAATATTGCTCCCCTTGCACCCGATGTAACAAGTTTAGCATAGCGCGCAAGGTAACCTTCCTTTATTTTTGGTTCACGAGGCTTCCAGGCCGCCCTACGTTTCTCAAGCTCCGCCTCGTCGACGAGCAACTCGAGCTTCTTTTCCGGAATGTTTATCCGAATCTTGTCCCCGTCTTCTATAAGCGCTATAGGACCCCCCTCTGCGGCTTCAGGGGAAATATGGCCAATGGCAGCTCCTTTTGTACCTCCGCTGAATCTTCCGTCGGTTATAAGAGATACTTCCTTATCCAGGCCCATGCCAACGATCGCAGCGGTAGGAGTCAACATTTCCTGCATACCGGGGCCACCCTTGGGGCCTTCGTACCTGATTACAACGACATCTCCGGCCTTTATTTTGCCACCAAGGATTGCCGATGCAGCTTCTTCCTCGGATTCAAATACCCTTGCCGTTCCGGTGTTCACCATCATTTCTGGTGAAACGGCGGATTGTTTTACCACGGCTCCCTGGGGTGCCAGGTTGCCAAACAAAATCGCAAGTCCACCTTCTTTACTATGTGGGTTATCTATTGGTCTGATAATATCATAATCCAGAACCTCTACCCCTTTTAAATTTTCTCCCACCGTTTTTCCGGTAGCGGTTTGAACATCAAGGTTAATTAGGTTCTTCTTCGAAAGCTCTGCCATTACTGCCTGAACTCCGCCAGCGGCGTACAAATCTTCAAGAAAAACCGGACCAGCAGGGCGAAGACTGCACAGGTGCGGAGTTCTTTTGCTAACCTTGTTAAAAAGTTCCAGGTCGAGTTCAATTCCGGCTTCATGTGCTATGGCTGGCACGTGGAGAACCGTGTTGGTGGAACAGCCAAGAGCCATATCTACGGCCATGGCATTTTCAAAGCTTTTCTCAGTTGCTATGTCTCTCGGAAGTATATTTTTCTCCACCAGTTCCATAACTTTCATTCCCGCCTGCTTGGCCAGCCTGATCCTCTTGGCAAAAACTGCGGGGATGGTTCCGTTACCAGGTAGCCCCAGTCCCAAAGCCTCCGTTAGGCAGTTCATTGAATTAGCTGTAAACATGCCGGCACACGAACCACAACTCGGGCATCCCTCGTTTTCTATTTCAAGAAGTTCCTCCTCGGTTATTTTACCTGACTTACACGCTCCAACACCTTCAAAGACCGTGATAAGGTCAATCTTTTCCTTCCCCTTTCTCCCCGCGAGCATTGGGCCTCCACTTACCACTATGGAAGGAATATTTAGTCTCAGCATCGCCATAAGCATCCCCGGGATTATCTTGTCGCAGTTGGGTACCAGAACAAGGCCATCAAAGGGATGTGCCATGGCCATTATTTCTACGGAATCAGCAATCAGTTCACGACTTGCCAGTGAATATTTCATCCCCTTGTGATTCATGGCAATACCGTCACAAACGCCAATAGTGGAAAATTCTACTGGCGTTCCCCCGGCCGCTCGAATCCCGGCCTTTACCGCCTCCACGATTTTATCGAGGTGCACGTGGCCAGGAATAATTTCGTTTGCAGAATTAGCAACCCCTATAAGAGGCCTGCTCAACTCTTCGTCGGTGTATCCCATTGCTTTGAATAACGATCTGTGAGGTGCTTTCTCCACGCCTTTCTTCATCAAATCACTTCTCATGGCAGCGGCTCCCTTCTATGTTAAAGAAACATGGTGAAGTTTTTAAATTTTTAGGTTATGTTTAATTCATTAAGTCTTCGATAGCAAGGGGAAAAGGGGCGAACGAAGCTCGCCGTAGAACATAGCTACCTTTTACCAGAAAGAATTATGTTGACAAGATAATTCTAAATTCTTAATTTTGTTTAAAATCTTATTTTAACCCTTTCATGAAATTGTGTACGTTGGCAAATATGAGCAGGTACTTATTATTAAACCTTTAATGATCGCTCATAAAGTAATGATACACAAAGTCTTTCAACCAGTATACTTCCCCATTAACCAGATTATCCAGGTCGAGGTAAAGCCATGTTAGACGTAGGAATAGATATTGGTTCGGTAAGTATTAATTGCGTTGTGATAGGCGAAGAAGGAGAAATTGTTAAAGAATATCCGTACCTGAGACACTTTGGGCGTTTCATGGAAGAAGTCCAGAAGATTATTGGTAAGGTGTACCGGGACTTCTCTCGTGAAAAAATACGTTCAGTGTCCATCACCGGAAATCATGGAAAGGTTATAAGTGAGAAGCTTGATATTCCGTACGAGTTTGACTCGATAACCCAGGTGGTGGGAGCATGCCACCTTGTGCCTGGCGTTAGGACGATCATCAGCATGGGTGGGCAGGATGCATGCCTATTTAGAATTGCTTATCACGATGGAGACTGGGAACTTGAATCTTTTACCATGAACGGTCCGTGTGCTTCAGGAACCGGGTCTTTTATTGACCAGCAGGCAGAGCGTCTTTCTTCATCGATTTATGGCGAAGAAATCGATTTTTCCTTCGACCACATAGAAAAAACTCTCAAAGATTTCATAGAACTAGGGATGAAAAGTAACGATCCGGCCCCTGTTGCATGTCGTTGCACCGTTTTTACCAAATCAGACATGATCCACCTCCAGAACAAGGGTGAAAGCCTGGAAAATATAATCGCCGGCCTTCATTACGGTAACGCGGCAAACTACATTAGTACCATCGTGTCGAACCAGAAGCTTGAGAGTCCCATAATTTTTATTGGTGGAGTTGCGAGCAACGCTCTACAGGTAAAGGCTTTTCGACACTATTACCCTGATTTGATCGTTCCCAAACACCACACATCAGTTGGGGCACTAGGCGCTGCCCTCCATGCCCAGAGATGCGGGTGGAAATGCAAACCGTCCCTTGAAAAGATGGCAAAGGTTGGTGAGACAGCAGAAGAGTTCCCTAGAGCCCCGGTACTCCGGCTCGAAAAAACAAAATTTAACCCAAGTAAAGAGCTCACCCCGGCTAAAAAGGCTTACGATCCGCCCATCACTGTTTACCTAGGGATTGATATCGGGTCTACCACGACTAAGTATGCTCTTATCGATGACCACGGAAAGATAATTCACAAGCAATACGTACAAACCCAGGGCAAACCTATAGAAGTAACGCAAAAGTTGCTAAGAGTGCTGGATAAAGAGATAGATGGCTGGGTGAAAATAAGAGGCGTTGCCACAACCGGGTCCGGCCGAAATGTGGTGGGAGATTTTGTCAATGCAGATTTAATCATTGATGAGATAACGGCGCACGCGAGAGGTGCTGTAGAGATAGATCCGACGGTAGACACCGTTTTTGAAATAGGTGGGCAGGATTCCAAATACATTCGCATACAAAACACCTATCCCCTGGATTTTGACATGAACAAGGTATGTGCGGCTGGAACTGGGAGCTTTCTTCATGAATTGGCTAACAAGTTGAAGATCAACATTGTCGGAGAATTCCAGGAAATTGCCCTCTCTTCCCAAAGTCCTATTAGCCTTGCCGAGCGTTGTACCGTTTTCATGGAATCCGATCTAGTTTCCTACGCGCAAAAGGGAGCCAGAATTAACGATTTAATTGCTGGGCTCTGTTATGCAATCGTTCACAACTATCTGAATCGAGTGGTGGGTAAGCGAAAGATAGGTCAGAAGATAATGTTCCTTGGCGGACCGTCCCTGAACAAAGGAATTGTCGCCGCTTTTGAAAAGGTTTTAAACAGGGAACTAATTGTTCCGCCTAACCGTGAAGTTATGGGGGCTTTTGGGGCTGCACTGGCAGTACGGGAAAAGCAGCGTCAGGCGGGAATGCTGGAAAGCAAAAGCCGATCCCTGGAAGAACTTATTAACATGAAAGTTACGTACACGGAGAAGGTATGCCGTGCAGATCCTCGCTGTCACAACGAGTGTAAACTAAAAATATACAGGTTTGGCAAAAGGAAAAGCATCTGGGGCGGGGATTGCGGCCGTTATGAAATGGCTCAAGCTACCGGTCCAAGGACAAAAAATTTCTTCAAAGTAAGAGAAGAAATCTTCGAGGAACTTCTTTTTGAAAAAGCCGAGCAGTTGTCTGACCTGGCTGAACCGCCACAAAGCCCCGATCCTCATACCATAGGTATTCCACTTGCTCTTCCGTTCTGGGAATGGGGGATACTCTGGGCGAGCTTTTTCTCGGAACTCGGTTTCAGGGTACTTTTGAGCCCGAAAACAAACAACAGGCTCGCCCGCATCGGGATTGAATCGATGACTGCCGAAACTTGCTTCCCCGTGAAAGTGTTCCACGGGCACGTGAAATTTCTCTCCCGTTATGCCTATTATCTCTTTTTGCCGAACATGATTAATATGCCGGCGCTACTTGAAAAGGAATCAGGGTTCTTTTGCCCGCTGGTTCAAAGCAGCCAGTATCTCGTTAAAGCGGCGTTGGGACTTGATGAAAGGAGAATTATAAATCCAACAGTCTATCTAAAAGACGAATTCCCCGCCCTTGTCAGACAGGTTCACGATGGTATCTTCCCGCGTCTCAAGGTAAAAAGAACTAGGGTCGAAGAGGCCTTGGGGATCGGTCTAGAAAGGCAACAGGAGTTTACCAGGAAGCTCAGAGAAATAGGTGAAGAATTTCTTGAAGAAGAAACCGGTGAGAACCCCATCTGGATTGTAAGCGGGCGACCTTATAATCTTTATGATGAGAGATTGAACCTAAGGCTTGGGAGGCACCTGTCAAAACTGGGAATCAGGGCGATTCCCCTGGATTTCCTAGATTTATCCGGTATTGATCTCTCTGATTTTCCAAACATGTACTGGGGGCTCGGTGCAAGAATCCTGAGAGCAGCCAAGCTGGTGAAGACAACCCCTCATTTTTACGGGTTACATTTGACCAATTTTAGTTGTGGTGCTGACTCTTTTATTGAACATTTCTACAACCACGTGATGGACGGAAAACCGTACCTGCTTCTTGAACTCGATGAACATTCCGCTGTTGCCGGGATGATGACCCGGGTGGAGGCGTTTAATAACGTGGTTCAAAATGTACATCAGAAACACCTTGAAAAACCCTTGTTAAAAGCCATATAAGTGCGATTGAGGTATGGTATGGACGGAAAAGTAATAAACTATGCAACATTCGCTTCCCTCTTGGAGAAAGTCGGTCGCTTCGACGTAACCGGTAAAACATTGCTCCTTCCGGAAATGAGCAAGGCAAGCGAGTATTTGCTTGCTGCAACCTTCAGAAGCTTCGGCGTAAATGCCCAAATAATGGAAACCTACACCGGATTGAAGCTGGGCAAGGAATTTACTTCCGGAAAAGAATGCTTTCCGTGCCAGGTTACGCTCGGAGACATTCTGTACCATTTAATGAAGGAAAAAGAGAGGCTCGGAGATGCTTTTGATGCTTCCAGGTACGTGTATTTTCTGCCGGAAGCAGATGGCCCATGCCGATTTGGCATGTATAACAAGCTCCAGCGAATTGTTCTCGACAGCTTCCCGGAATTTCAGCAAGTCCCCATAGCTTATCTCTCAACTAAGGATGGCTACGCCATAGGTGGGCTTCTGCCCGCTGAGAAGGCCAGGCATTTCAGGAGAACCGCCTACGTTGCCATGGTGGCAGGAGACGTCTGGGATAGGACACTCTGGAGAGTACGCCCCTACGAAAAAGAAAGTGGTGCCATGGATCGCCTTTACGAAGAAGGCCTGGAAACCATGGCCCGGGTGATTGAAGAGTGCGGACATAAAAAAGATTTTCCAACCATACGAAAAACGTTAAGGGAACTAGTATACGAAGCCAGGAATTTGATCGACCCCGGTATTCCCAGGAAACCAAGAATTGGGATTGTGGGAGAAATATATCTCAGATGTCATACCAAGTCTAACCAGGACATCATTAGGTTGATTGAAAAATACGGGGGTGAAGTGGTAAACGCTTCTATGTCGGAATGGATAAACTACATTACATACGATACGGCTTTAAAGGCTCGACAGAAGTGGAAAATGGCTCTTAGACTCGGGCAATGGAAAGACTTCTACAGTACTCTTAAAAGATGGAGTAAAAGTGTCATCGAGTATTACTACCAACTATGGCGCCAGGGTCAGGTTTACAGGGCTGCACGTATTGAACTGGACATTAGTCCCGATCATGCGATCGGACCGCTCGAGGATAAACTCGGGCCCAGAAAACTTTTTTGCTTCGACGTGGGCACCGAGGCAGCCCTCAGCATAGCGGGGGCTCTTGCCTATGCTGAACACGGTTTCAACGGCGTTGTAAATGTTTTCCCGTTTACCTGTATGCCAAGTACCGCCACTTCTGCAGTTCTGAAGCCGCTTTTGCAAAAACTTCGAATTCCGTACATCGATTCCGCATACGACGGAACTTACCAGCCAAACCGTGATGCAATCGTAAGAACGTTCATGTACCAGGCATATCAACATCAGAAAAAACAGAGAGAAAATGGCACTGCCTATCGTTATCATTCTGGAAAAGACTGGTATTTTTCAGAATGGTTGATCCAATAGAACAGAAAATATGGTAAAAATATTTTCATTTTTGATAATCTGCACTTAAAGTCTTTTAGAAAGGAAAGAATTACTTTGTATGCCATCACAGATCATTATTAACGCCACTGATCCTGAAGAATTTCGGGTTGCCATAACCGAAAACAAGATTCTTCAGGATTTTTTCATAGAGACTGCATTCAAGAAACAAATAGTAGGTAATATTTACAAGGGAACAGTAGTAAACGTTCAACCCAGTCTCGAGGCTGTTTTTGTTAATTTTGGTGCGGAGAAAAACGGTTTTTTGCCATTGAGTGAAATCCACCCCGAGTATTTTGCCATCTCGCCAGATTCAGTTGAAACCCACGCGAAAAAAAATCATTCGTCCAGGACGGGAAAATCTACTTCCGGGGGCGTTGGTATACAGGACTTGATAAAAAAAGGCCAGGAAGTCTTAGTACAAGTAGTCAAGGAGGAAGTTGGAAGCAAGGGTGCGGCACTCACGACGTATTTATCTATCCCGGGGAGTTACCTGGTTCTTATGCCGGGCCGTCCGCACCGTGGTATTTCTCGCAAAATAACGGATGAAAAAAAGCGTGCCAGGTTACGGGATATCTTGAACAAGTTGACCCTGCCAGAGGAGATAGGTGTCATACTCCGAACAGCTGGCGAGAACCGTACCAAGCGAGAAATAACGAGAGACCTTAGGTACCTTCTCCGTCTCTGGGAAGAAATAAAGAAGCGTGCGCAAAAACTCCCTGCACCGTCACTGGTCTACAAGGAACAGGATCTGGGCATCAGGGTCATAAGGGACCACTTTACCAGCGATGTAAAAGCAATCATAGTTGATAACAAGGAGATTCATAAGACCATCAAGGAGTTCCTCGGAATTATAAGCCCTCGAAGAAAGCGAATTGTAAAGCTATACAGGGGCAATGAACCCATTTTCGTTAAATACGGTCTGGAAGACCAGATTAAATCTATATTTGATAAAAAAGTTCCGCTAACTACTGGTGCTTACCTCGTGATAGAGAAAACGGAGGCACTGGTTGCCATTGACGTGAATTCCGGCAGGATGACAAGCGAGATAGACCAGGAAGAAACAGCTTACAGGGTTAACCTCGACGCTGCATCTGAGATTCCACGACAGCTCCGCTTGCGAGATCTTGGGGGGCTAACCGTAATTGATTTCATCGATATGAAGGATAACAAGCACAAGAGGGCAGTAGAAAAAAAGGTGAGGGACGGATTCAAAAAGGACAAGGCAAAGGTCGAAATCGGAAGAATCTCAAAGTTTGGTTTGCTTGAAATTGCCCGCCAGCACCTTCACTCTTCCATCGAATTCGGCACCATGATACCGTGCAAATATTGCAAAGGCACCGGAAGGATAAGATCCCCTGAAACCGTTGCTCTCGATTTTCTCAGGCAAATGCGCCATGGGCTGTGCAGTAATACGAAAATTACCCGCATATTTGTTAGCGTTCCCCCACCTGTTGCAGATTACCTGTTAAACAAGAAACGAAACGATCTGGTAAAGCTTGAAAACCAGTACAACCTTACAATCTTTGTGGAAAGTGACCCTACAAAGCTTCCCGAAGATGGAGTTCTAGACTTTGAACGGGAATAGATCCCCATACCCACGGTTGAAACCGCGGGCTAACCTGTTCATTCCCCCGGGTAACTATATCCCTTTAACCCACGGTTTTTAACCGTGGGTTGAGCCATCAGGGCTTGTCACAAAACTGTTTCATCGGTTTCTCTTGTGCCCTGATTTGTTCACCACAGAGCTTGCAATGTACTAATTGGAGAGTATAATAAACCAGACTGGGTCTTGAACTTCTTACATAACCGTGGGAAGTCAAAAGTGTTAGATCCAGCAAAAGTCGATAGCTCAATACAAAGGAAAGATAATGAAGCAGGTTATCCTCGGGACTGCGGGGCACATCGATCACGGTAAAACTACTCTTGTTAAGGCTCTAACGGGAATTGATACCGACCGACTCAAGGAAGAGAAAATTCGGGGTATTACCATCGAGTTAGGATTTGCCTCCCTGAAATTACCCAGTGGAGAGATGATCGGTGTAGTTGACGTTCCGGGACACGAGAAGTTTGTCAAACACATGGTGGCAGGTGCCACCGGAATAGACATAGTGGCTCTTGTCGTGGCGGCAGATGAAGGAGTAATGCCCCAAACAAGGGAACATCTTGAAATCTGTGAATTGTTAAAGGTCAAAAAAGGACTGGTGGTTCTCACGAAAACCGACCTGGTAGATGACCCTGATTGGCTTGATCTTGTCAAGGAAGACGTGAGAGACTTTCTCAAAGGTACTTTCCTTGACGGTGCTCCCATAATTTCCGTTTCCGCAACCGAAGATGAAGGTCTCAACGAGTTGCTTTCTGAGCTTCAAAAACTGGTTGATTCAGTGGAACCAAGACCGAGCACCGGAAATTTCAGGTTATTTATTGACCGAGTTTTCACGATAAAAGGTTTTGGAACCGTGGTGACTGGCACATCTCTTTCCGGTCATCTAAAAGTAGGCGATCCAGTAATGGTTTACCCGCAGGGTCTGGAGTCGAAGGTTCGGGGGCTTCAGGTTCACAACACCGAAGTTAACGAAGTTTACTCGGGTCAGAGGACTGCTATTAACTTGCAAGGTCTAGAGAAGTCTTCCATAGAACGGGGCAACGTGGTGGCAACTCCAGGCTCGCTTATACCAACATACATGGTGGACGCCTATTTTGAGTATCTTGCAAGCAATACAAAACCACTAAAGAATAGGTCAAAAGCACGCCTCCATATCGGCACAACGGAGATTATCACCACCGTGGTGATACTTGGCCAGGATGAACTCGCACCGGGTGAAGCGGCCTACGTTCAGTTCAGAATGGATAAACCCACCACAACTCTGGCCGGCGACAGGTATATTCTTCGATCCTATTCCCCCATTAGAACCATTGGAGGTGGCCACATCCTGAATCCTCTTCCGAGAAAGCATAAGGGGGAGCTGAAAAGAGTTGTCGAAAGCTTGCAAATACTGGACGAAGGAACAGCCGAAGACGCGTTTTTCTGGCATCTCAAAGAAGTTGGCCTTAAAGGAATAAGTAGGACAGAACTTGCAATCAGGACAAACCTTCCGCCGAAGGTTTTTGAAAAACATTGGCAAAAGGCTCTGAGTGACGGCCAAGCTCTACTTTACGACAGAGAATCACAGAAGATGGTTTGCCGGGATGCGGTGGACATGGCGAAAAAAATGATAGTTGATACCCTTGAGCGTTTCCACCGTGAAAATCCACTCAAGCCCGGACTCGGAAAAGAAGAACTAGGATCGAAGATGCCTCCTTGGCTTGAAAGCAAGCTTTTTAACCAGGTACTTTTGCTGCTATCCAAGGAAGGAATCCTTATCCAGGATAAAGAATGGGTAAGGCTGGCTTCCCACAAGCTTGACCTTGGAAAGAACGAGGAAAAAATAAAGAAAGAAATCGAAAAACAGTACTTGCAATCTGGTCTTACACCACCTTTTTTCAAGGAAGTTGCCACGCAAATTCCCGGTGAAACAAAAGTTAAGTACGATGTTCTTGACCTGCTATTGGAAGAAGGAGTACTGGTAAAGGTAAAAGATGATCTTTACTTTCATAGGAAAGCCCTGGAAGATTTAAAAGAAAGGTTGATTAAGTTCCTTGAAGACCATGGGGAAATCAGCCCTGCTGAATTTAAGAAACTCACCCGGGCAAGCAGGAAATTCAGCATTCCTTTACTTGAGTATTTCGATTCTACCAGGGTTACAATACGAGTAGGAGACAAAAGAGTGCTTAGGAGCAAGACATAATCACGGAGACTAGGAAATGGTGAAAAAAATACGAGAAGCAAGGATTGAAAGATCGACAGATGAAACCCGCATAGAAGTAAAATTAGCGATAGACGGAACGGGAAAAGGTACTATTGATACACCAGTCCCCTTCCTGAATCACATGTTAGAGCTTTTTGCCATCCACGGAAACTTTGATATTGACATCAGTGCCAGAGGAGACACTGACATAGACGATCACCATACTGTGGAAGATCTGGGGATATGTCTGGGTAGAGCATTTTCAGAGGCGCTGGGTGATAAGAGTGGGATTAATCGCTATGGTAGCCAAATAGTCCCCATGGACGAAGCCCTTGCCAGGGTTGCAGTGGATATTTCAAATCGACCTTTCCTCGTGTACAGGACGGCGAAGATAAAAGATCGAATTGGATCCTTTGAAACGGAACTGGTGCCCGAGTTTTTCAGAGCCTTCGTAAACCATGCTGGCATAACCCTACACGTTATCGGCGAGTACGGTGAGAACTCACATCATCTGATAGAAGCAATATTTAAGGCCTGGGGCAGGGCAATGAACGAGGCAACACACATTGACCCTAAGCTCGAT